>Ga0315279_10005946_pt1 | contig 15588 bp, 11 predicted proteins | sample YL17G06_20_MG_FD_203694 | JGI IMG/M metagenome (GOLD analysis project Ga0315279, IMG submission 203694) | Sediment microbial communities from Yellowstone Lake, YNP, Wyoming, USA - YL17G06_20 | ecosystem: Environmental > Aquatic > Freshwater > Lake > Sediment | place: USA: Wyoming | collected... | reverse complement strand
AGGGCCCCAGGCCGGCGGCCAGCCGCGCGCTGGTCAGGCAGGCCTGGCCGTGCATGACGGCGGCGACCGCCCCGGCCATGGCCCGCCCCTCCTCGGAATCGTAGGGCAGGCCGCAGGCCATCAGCAGGGCCCCCAGGTTGGCGAAACCCAGCCCCAGCGACCGGTAGTCGTGCGAATTCCGCGCAATCCGCTCGGTCGGGTAGCTGGCGTTATCCACCAGGATTTCCTGGGCCACGATCATGGTGTCGACGGCGTGGCGAAAGGCCGCGACGTCGAATTGCCCGTTGAGGAACCTGATCAGGTTCAGCGACGAGAGGTTGCAGGCCGTGTCGTCCAGGAACATGTACTCGCTGCAGGGGTTGGAGGCGTTGATGCGGCCGCTGCTCTTCGAGGTGTGCCAGCGGTTCACGGTGGTGTCGAACTGCAGCCCGGGATCGCCGCACTGCTGGGTGGCTTCCGAGATCCAGCGCAGCAGGTCGCGGGCCCGGTACTTCTTGACCGGGCGGCGCTCCAGCACCGAGCGCGTCCACCACTCCCCGTCCTCTTCCACCGCCCGCATGAACTCGTCGGCGACCCGCACCGAGTTGTTGGCGTTCTGGAAGAAGATGGAGCTGTAGGCCTCGCCGTCCAGCGAGCTGTCATAACCGCACTCCACCAGCCGCCAGGCCTTGCGCTCTTCCTTGGCCTTGCACCAGATGAACTCCTCGATGTCGGGGTGCCCGATGTTGAGGATCACCATCTTGGCGGCCCGCCGGGTGGTGCCGCCGCTCTTGATCACCCCGGCGAAGGCGTCGAAGCCGCGCATGAAGCTGAGCGGGCCCGAGGCCCGCCCCCCCCCGCTCAACGGCGCCTCGTGTTCGCGCAGCGTGGAGAGGTTGGTGCCGGTGCCGGAGCCGAACTTGAACAGCATGCCCTCGGTCTTGGCCAGGGTCAGGATGGAATCCAGCGAATCGTGGACCGAGTTGATGAAGCAGGCCGAGCACTGCGGGCGGCGCTCCTGCTTCTCCACCGCCCGGACCCGGCCCCGGCTCTCGTCCCACGCCCAGCCGTAGCTGTGCTTGGGCGTGCCCACGTTGAACCACACGGGTGAGTTGAAACTCGCCTTCTGCTGCAGCATCAGGTGGGCCAAGTCATCGCGGAAGCTCTCGGCGTCTTCGGCGGTGGCGAAGTAGCCGCCGGCCAGGCCCCAGTCGGCGATGGTGTCCACCACGCGGCGCACCAGTTGCCGCACGCTGGTTTCCCGCTCCTCGGTTCCGAGTCCCCCGTGGAAGTATTTGCTGGCCACGATATTGGTGGCCGTCTGCGACCAGTCCTTGGGGACCTCGACCTCTTTTTGCTCGAACAGCAGTTTGCCCTGTTCGCTGGTGATCGAAGCCGTGCGGGTCTCCCATTGCACCTCGTCGTAGGGAGAGACCTTGCCGGTGGTGAAAAAGCGCGGGAAGCGGATGCCGTGGTGGGCAGGTTGTCCCGGGAGCGCCTTGAGATTGGCTTCCAGGCTGGCTTTCACATCCACCGAAATCTCACCCATTGCAACCTCCCTGCGGCGAGGCGCCCAAGCCCATGCGGATTGGTGCTAATCTTCCTTAGATGCCGAATTGGCCCGCCTGATGCACAGCGGGATTGCCGAGCGGCGGAGGGCAATGTAACGCTATATGTTGGGCCTTGTCAAGCATATTCTACTATGAATTGTACCATGCGCGAAACGGTTGCCCATCAACCGGTTAGCGTCTGGAGTGCGGCGGCGGCTGTTCCTCCAACCAACAGAGCCGCGAGCGTGAGCGAGCGGGTCGCCCGTTCACATCGCGGCTTCGTTGCCCTGCGGGGCACCCGCTCGCTTACGCTCGCGGCTCTGTTTCCGCTTTTCTTGCTGGCTCTGCTGGCCGTCGCCAGCGCACCGTCCGCGGCCCAGCGACGCGGCGCGGACAAGCTGCAATTGTTTCCCTTCGCCCCGGCCGGCAAGGCGCCCGCCGCCATCACCGAGCCCACCTTTGTCGACGCAAAAAAGGCCGATGTCTGTCTCAGTGCCGACGAGCCCGTGCTCGGACTGGTCCACAACGGGGAGGCGCGCGCGTATTCAGTCTGGCAGCTCGAACGCCGCCTGGTGGTGAACGACCGTTTCGGCAGCCGCGCCGTGGCCATCACCTGGTGCCCCTTCTCCCACGCCGCGGTGGTGTATGTGCGGACTGCCGGGGATCGCCGGCTCACCTTGGAAAGCGACGGGCGGCTGCTCCGCGATCAACTGGTGCTCCGCGACCGCGAGACCGGTACAATCTGGTCGCAGGCCGAAGGAATCCCCATCGAAGGCCCGCTGGCGGGCAGCGGCACACGGTTGAGCGAGTTGCCCGTCCTCCAGACGACCTGGAAAACCTGGAAGAAGGAGCAGCCGGGCACGCTGGTTCTGGAAAAGGCCGGGGCCGACAGCGCCATCAGGTCCTCGATGTACGAGGACTATGATGCCGATCCGCAGCGCCTGGGGCTGGGCCATACCGAACTGCGCGAGCCGCGCATGAGTGGGAAGGCGCTGGTGGTAGGCCTCGTCAGCGGGGGTGATCGCCTGGCGGTTCCCTTCGAGAAAGTGAAGAACGATCTGGTCGTGGACGTGGCGGCCGACCAGCAGGCCCTGGCCGTCGTTTATGACCCGGCTACTTCCACGGTGCGTGTTGTGCGCCGGGAGGCGCGCGGGCAGACGCTCAGTTTGCGCCGCGGCGCCGGCGACCTGTTTGGCCGCCCCACTCCCCCCTACATGATCGATGAGCAGACCGTCAGCCGCTGGGACCTGACCGGCCTGGCCACCGGCGGCCGAATGGAGGGGCACCGCCTGCCGCTGGTTCCCTATCGCCTCCAATACTGGTACGCCTGGCAGGCCTGTTTCCCGCGCTCCCGCGTGGAGTGACGATCGCCGCAGACAACCGGCGCGGTCGAGGAACGCACGTCGCCGAGGCCACGTCCGCCGCTACATTTGCCCTATTTCCTTTTTTGGCACCAAGGCCGAAATTGTTAATGAATTTTCACCATTATTGTGCTTATTGAGAGAATCGGCCTTTATCTCATGAAACAGCGGACTATCGACTACTGCCATGCCCAAGACATCTTGACTGCCAAGCCCGGTTTGAAGGAAGAGATCTCTGCAATTCTGGATACGGTCAAATGCTCTTGGGGGCTTCCTGAGGATCCCGCGCACCGGCTGATCAAGGATGCCTTCATGAAGCACGGGTGGAAATCCGAGGTACTGGTGTCGAACCGCACCAATCGGCCTCACTATTTCGATCTGTACAAGAACCGGGTGGCCATTGAGCTGGAGTTTTCCCGCCAGGAAATGTTTTACCGCGATTATTTCCGCTTTCTGCTGGCCGAACGGGAAGGGATGATTGATGTGGGTGTGATCATCACGCGGGACCGGGACCTGACCGCCCATGTGGTCGGCCCGCTGGGCAACCGGGCCGACATCCATCAGGTGACCGATGACCTGTCCTGGGTGCTCACCTGGGTACGCACGCCAATCTGGTTGATCGCAGTAAGGTAGGCTGTAGGCTGTAGGCTGTAGGCTGTAGGTGTAGGCTGACCGCAAGTCGCAGCGCTTGCGACAGGGCCTACAGCCCACAGCCCACAGCATCCCGGACAGCGCTTTCAATCCGCTCCAGCGCCTTTCTGATGTTTTCCGCCGAGTTCGCGTAAGAGAACCTGAGATAGCCTTCGCCGAAGTGGCCGAATGCGGTGCCCGACAAGCAGGCCACGCCGGCGCTTTCCAGCAACAGTTCCGCCAACTCCCGCGAGGACCGGCCCGTGCCGGTGATGTTGGGAAAGGCGTAGAAAGCGCCGCCGGGCAACGTGCAGCGGAAGCCGGGAATCTGGTTCAGGCCGGCGACCATCAAGTCGCGGCGTTTGCGGAATTCCTCGACCATGCAGCAAACCGAGTCCTGGGGCCCGGTCAGGGCGGTCAGGCCGGCCCGCTGCGTGAAACTGGCCGTGCAGGAGGTGGCATTCACCTGCAGGCGCTCGACCGCCTTTGCCAACTGCGTTGGCATGACGCCGTATCCCAGGCGCCAGCCAGTCATCGCATAGGTCTTCGAAAAACCGTCCAGAATAATCGTCTTCTCCGGCATTCCGGGGAACGACGCGATCGAGCCATGCCGGCCCTCATAAAGAATGCGGCTGTAGATTTCGTCGGAGAGAATCACCAGGTCGCGCTGCGCGCACAGCCTGGCGATTTCGGCCAGGTCGTCTGCGGGCAGGACGCCGCCGGTGGGATTCTGGGGCGAATTGAGGATGACCAGCCGCGTGCGGTCGTTCAGCAGGTCCTGGAACATGTTCAGATCCAGGGCGAACCCGCGTCCCTCGGAGAGCCGGAGCGGTTGCGGCACGGCGCCCAGGAAACGGATCATCGATTCATAGATCGGGAAGCCGGGGTTGGGGTAGATCACCTCGTCGCCGGCATCGAGCAAGGCCAGCATGGCGAAGAACATGATGGGCTTGCCGCCGGGCACCACCACCACCTGCTCGGGGCGCACCGCAATCCCGCGGCTCTCGGCTATGTGTGCGGCGATCGCTTCGCGCAAATCCGGATAGCCCTGCGGCGGGCCGTAGTGCGTCCAGCCCTTATCCAGGGCCTCCTGCGCCGCTTCAATCACGTTCCGCGGCGTCGGGAAATCAGGCTCGCCGATTTCCAGGTGGATGATCTCGCGGCCCTGCGCCTCCAGGTTCCGGGCGCGCACCAGCACTTCAAAAGCCGTTTCGGTTCCCAGCCGGCTCATTCGTTCCGCAAAGCGCACCTGCCAACCTCCATTTATAGGTAGCATAACATGCGTTCATGTCTTTCAGGTTTCAGGGGCCAGGTGTGAGGTGTCAGGTGAGGTACTTGCGGAATTCGTCGATGTAGCTCCGGGCTGAGCGTCAGGCGCCGGTAACCGGCCGAGTGGCCACCTGCAGCCTGCCGCCTGTTTTGCCGCTTGTCCGCATCTTCGGTCACTGATACCTTGATGACATGCAGACCCTGTTGCTGCTGCTGGCGATGAGCTTGTGGCCCGCGGCGCCCGCGCCGCAAGCCGCCGGGCAGGTTCCTGAGCGGGTGGCCTCGCAAAAAGAGCCGCTGCTGCCGGGCAAACGGATGGTGCAGGCCGTTCAATTCCCGTACGACCTGAAAGTGAGATTCACGTTGTTCCCCACCGGGCGCGCCAAGGATATGGGCGGCTCCGCCGAAGTGCGGCGCCGGAAGAAGGGCGTGGAAGTGGAAGTGAGCGTGGACGAAGCGCCGCCGGCCAGCCAGATCAAGTCCGAATACCGCGGCTACGTCGTCTGGGCCCTGACCCCGGCCGGCAAATTCGTGCCGCTGGGCTCGCTGGAACGAAAGGGCACGGTGAAGACCACGACCAACCTGCCGGCCTTCGGCATCGTGGTCACCGCCGAGCCGGACCTTAAAGCTGCCGCGCCGACCGACCCGGTACTAGAAAGCGGGATGCCGGACGCCAAGTCCCGCTACTACCCCATCCATCGCGTCTACTACACGCCCGCCGTCACCCAGGAGTGATAAGTGACCAGTGACGAGTGACGAGATGAGGTACCCGGTCGTTCACTTGTCACTCATCACTGGTCACTTCGGCTTGGGATACGGCTTGTCGTACCCTCGGGCGTCCCACCACAAAATCTGGTTCAGGGTTTCCTGGGGCACGTCGTCGATGTCGTACCAGTTGATGGCGCGGGACTGGCGCGCGGCCCACAGCCGGCGCCCGTTCAGCGCCTGCTCCGGCGGGTTCATCTGGTCCAGCGGAATCTGATTCGGCAAGCACTGGTACGGCGTGAGGTCCGGCTTGGCGGTAAAAGTGCTGTTCATGGCCCGGGCAGCCGCCAGGAACCGGGTGCGTGACGGGATGCGGAATATTTCCTGGATGCTGCGAATCATGCTCACCTGGTTGTAGTTATTCGAGTCGACAGCGCCGCGGCGGATATAGGGGCCGATGGCCAGCGCCACGGTGCGGTGCCCGTCGACGTGGTCCACGCCGTTCTGCGGGTCATCTTCCACCACCAGAATGAGGCTGCGCGGCCACACCTTGCTGTGCGAAATGGCCTCTACGATGCGGCCCAAAGCCAGGTCGTTGTCGGCCACCATCGCCCGGGGGCTGGGCGCGCCGGGATTGGTGCCCACCGTATGATCGGAGGTCAGAGCCATGACGCTGATGTGGGGCACCCTGCCTTTCTTGTCCAACTCGGCGAAATCGGCCAGGAACGCGTCGGCACGCAGTTGGTCGGGCACCAGGGTGGAAGGCGCCGGATAATCCAGGAAGGCGAAGGGCCGCATCGCCGGGACGGTCATGTATGTCCCGATCGACTCCCGCCACTTGCCCTCTTTGTGCAGGCGCAGGTACTCGTTCCATTTCAGCAGTCGCTTGTTCTCCAGCCTCACCCACTCGCCAGTGTCCGGATCGCGCCGGCCGGGGTTTCCAAACTCCCCATAGATGCGGACGTTCACCGGCGTGAAGGGTGCCGGCGTGGCCTGACTGGCCGGGTTGGGCGCGAACTGCCAGAAAAAGCCTTTGGGCGAGATGACCAGCGAGTCGCTCAGGTCCCAGGCATAGCCGCGGGGCGAAGCGGCGAAGGCGCGTTCCACGTAGTCGCTGACGAAGGCCTGCGTAAGCCACTGGTGGCCGTCGAAGCTGATGGCCGAGCTGCAATAGAAGTTATCGAGCAGGACGAACTGGCCGGCCAGGGCGTGGTGGTTGGGCGAAACAGTGCTCCCGTACATCACCAGCTTCGGGTCGCTGTTGCCCTTGCCCATGTCGCCGAACACCTGGTCGTAGGTGCGGTTTTCCTTGATGATGAGGAAGACGTGCTGGATGCCGAGCGAGGCGAGGCTGGCCACGCCGCCGGCCGGCTCGAAGCGCGGGCTGTTGGCCGCCCGCAGCTCTCGCACGCCGGCCGCCAGTTGGGCCGGCGACGGCGCCGGAATTTTCATTAGCGATCCTTCATACTCCCTCGAGTTGAACGTGCCCTTCTTGTCGGCGGTGTTCCCCAGCCCCTTGATGGTGACCACGCTCAGATCTCCCTGGCTATCGACGGCCACCGCTGACGGAAACCAGGCCGTTGGCAAAGCGCCGCCCACGGCCCATTTCCCCCCCGCCTCGCGCAACACGGCTATCGCGTTGATGCCGCCGCACGGCACGTAAATAGTCTTGGCGTCGGGGGTGAACTCCGCACCGATCGGCATGCTTCCGAACGCGCCCTCGGGGAACGTCGGGGCCGGGACATCGGTCTTGCCCAGCGTATCGGTGCGAATCAGCGAAATCGAATCCGAATTGCCGTTGGCCACGGCCAGCAGCTTTTCATCGGGGCTGAGGGCCATGCCGGAAGGCGCCAGGCCCACGGTCACCTCGCGGACGGCGCGCGTTTTCAGATCGATGACGCTCACCGTTCCCGAGACCGCGGCGCCGGTTTTCGGGTCGCCGACCACCTCGCTCCCGCTGGTGGGAACCAGCGTGTCGCCGGCCGCCGGCCGCCGCCCGCCCCGGTTGGAAACGAACAGTTTGCCTTGCCTGGCCGCCAGCTTGACGGCGAACGGCGCGAGGCCGACCGGGATTTCCTGTTGGACCGTTCGCTTGGCCGCGTCGATGACAGCCACTGAGTTGTTGCGGCTGAAGGCCACGTAGGCGGTCTGGCCGTCGGCGGAAAATGCGATACCTACCGGCACGGGGTGGCCGGGCAACTCGATGCGCGCGGTTTTGCCGGGCAGCCCGGTTTCGGAAAGCTCGGCGATCAGGATGCTGTCGGGCCCGTTGCGCGAAGTTTCGCTGGCCCACAGCTCGCGGTCGCCGGGACGGAACGCCACGCCTGCGTAAGAGGTTGACCGCGTCTTCACCTCGGCTACCTGCACCCCGGTGGAAGCGTGGCGCAGCAGCACGGCGCGGGTATTCAGCAACGCCAGCAGGCGCTTGCCGGAATCCATCGCCAGGTCCACGGGGCGGCCGGAAATCAATGCCTGTTCGCCCCAGGGCCGGATCGACTGGTTGGTCACCAGCAGGTAGGAGCCGTCGGCCTGCTTTCCGATCAGCGCCGTGCTTTTGAGCACGCTGAACAGCTCGGGGTCTTTCGCCAGCACGGCAAGAATGACAAGTGGGCTTATCAGTGCGATTTTCAAGGCGCGAGACATGGCAGAGTTTTACCACTAAGACAGGAAGACGCCAAGAGTGAATTCTTGGCGCCTCGTTGTCACAGTGCTTGCCGGCGACCGCGGCCGCGCGCTACCCAAAATGGTAATGACGGCGCACAGCTACACGATCACGGTCAAGAAAGAGGGCAAGAAGTACTACGCTTACAGCGATACCTTCCCAGGTGTCTACGGCCTGGGGGAAACCGTGGAAGAAGCCAGACGGAGCATCCTGGAGGCGATGCGCCTCTACGTCGAGCAGGGCAGGAAGAACCACAAACGCCTGCCTCCCTCCCGAGACGTCTACGCTGAAACCGTCACGCTGGTGGTTGACTGAATGCCGGCAGCCCGTGAGTTGCTTTGCTTCCTGTCTCGCCAGGGCTATCGGAAGGTACGCCGGACCGGGTCACACCTGATCCTGGAACACGCCGATCGCCGCGCTTTGGTGATTCCCCTGCATTCCGGTGATCTCCCCACCGGGCTATTCCGTCGCTGGACTCTTCGTACTGGGTGCGGAGGCGGGCGATAACGGCGGGGTCGGCCGGCGTGGTGGTGTCGCCCAGGGCGCGGCCTTCGGGGATGTCGCGCAGCAGGCGCAGCCGCTTGCTTGCTATGCGCTAACAGCGTATACTCGATATGGGGACACGGCGCCCATCACCGTGGTGGAAACGCCGGCGTTCGTCCGCGCGGCTGGTCGTTTGCTCGACGACGAAGCGCGCACCGAGATGATTACCTTACGCCATGAAGAAGCGGGTTCCACTCCTGGTCGAGGCCTACCGGCAAAGGAGATCCTGGTGACAAGGAAAACCGCGAAAAAGAGAATCAAAGCGCCCACCCTTGGGCAGCGGGTCGTCCGCAGTCTGGATGAGGCGATCGCGTGGGCCAGGGGTGAGGCCGTTCCCGTGCGGGTCACGACCGTTCCGGCGCCGGTCGTTGACGTGCGCGTGGTGCGAAAGAAGTTGAACCTCAGCCAAACGCGATTTGCCGCCCGGTTTGGGTTCGCGCCGGCATCGGTCCGAAACTGGGAACAAGGACGGACGCGGCCAGACGGCCCGGCGCGGATCCTTCTGGCGGTCATCGCCAAACATCCTGAAGCAGTCGAGGATGCGTTGGGCCACTCCTGACCTCCCGCGGATGAATGAACTGGGAAACGTAGCGCTCTTGAACGACGGGGGCCGAACGTACTACCATTAGCGGCCGGAAAGGCCGCAGCGGGGAGGTGACCATGCCGGACTCGAGTTCGCGTCCACGCCGAGACCCGGATGCGCATCTGGCTCGCCTGCTGGTGCAGACCGATGAAGCCTGGTACGTCTCGCTGAAAAACAACCTGGCCTGGCTTCTGTCACCCCAAGAGCCGCCCCTTAAGCTGACCAGCAAGCCGATTCCACAAAAAGACATCTGGGGTGAGTACCGATACGGCAAGATCTCAGCGCCGCTTTCGCTGCTGCTGCACGCGGGGCTGGTGGCCCTGCTGATCGCTGCCGGCCCGCTGATGGTGCGGCAGGGCAGAAAGATCTACAAAGACGTCTTCCCGATGACGGTTTCCGCGTACCTGCCGCCGTTGCCGCCCACCGATCCGAGCCTCCGAGGCGGCGGCGGAGGAGGCGACCGGTCGCCCGATCCGGCATCGCTGGGCCGCGCCCCGCGATTCGACAAGGAGCAGTTCACCCCGCCGGTGGTCGTGATCCGCAACGCCAACCCCAAGCTACCCATGGAACCGACCCTTATCGGCCCGCCGGAGCTGCAGCTTCCGCAGCCCAACGTGCCGCAGTTCGGCGATCCCCGGGGCGTGCTTGGGCCGCCATCCAGCGGGCCTGGCTCGGGCGGCGGTATCGGCTCAGGTCAGGGCGGCGGGGTGGGACCGGGCCGCGGGCCCGGGCTGGGCCCCGGGCAGGGTGGCGGCTACGGCGGCGACGCTTACATGCCGGGCGGCGCCGTCATCGGTCCCCAGGTCATCTACCAGGTCGAGCCCGAGTACAGCGAGGAAGCACGCAAGGCCAAGCACCAGGGGACCGTCGTCCTGCAAGGCGTGGTGGAGCCGGACGGCCGCATCCGGCACCTGGTCGTGATCAGCAGCGTGGGCATGGGGTTGGACGACCGGGCCATCCAGGCCGTCCAGCAGTGGAAGTTTAAGCCGGGCACCAGGAACGGCCAGCCGGTGCCCGTCTGGGCCAGGATCGAAGTGTCGTTTCGCCTGCTGTGAGCGGCCGACGACCGCCAGCCCGCGAAAACCAGCATGGGTGGGACAAAAACCCCAACGAAGCAGTCCCGGCTCCTCGCTTTCCTGCCAGGAGGCCCGCGGCGGGGGCTTCAATCCGTTGTTTTCAACCGGGATAGCGTGCTATAAGCTGGAAGGCTGGCGGTTGGAGCGGTTTGGCCCATAACTTGCGTTTATAGATCGTATGTCTCGCGGTAATGTGCAATCCCGAGAGGACGAGTGCAAAGGCTGCGCCCTTTGCATCGAGGCCTGCCCTCCCAAGGTGCTGCGCCAGGCCGAGCGGCTCAACCACTACGGCTTCCACCCGGCCGAGTATATGGGCGAGGGATGCACAGGCTGCGGGATTTGCTTTTATTGCTGTCCCGAACCCGGCGCCTTGACCGTGTTCGTGGTTGACGGGGCAGCCGCAACCGCAGGTGGTTCAAAGTCCAAAGTCTAAAGTCCAAGGTCAGCCTCGGCTGTGGACCTTGGACTTTGGACCCTGGGACCTTGGACCTTGGACCTAACATGAGCGAACGGCGACTGCAACTGACGAAGGGCAACGACGCCGCCACCAAGGGCGCGTTGTTGGCCGGGTGTCAATCGTTCTTCGGCTACCCGATCACCCCGGCCAGCGAGATCGCCGAGTCGGCCGCGGCCTGCTTTCCGCTTCTGGGCCGCACGTTCATCCAGGCCGAGAGCGAAGTGGCGGCGATCAACATGGTCTACGGCGCGGCCTCCGCCGGCCAGCGCACCATGACCGCTTCTTCGGGGCCGGGGATCAGCCTCATGCAGGAGGGGGTTTCCTACCTGGCCGGTTCCGAACTGCCCTGCGTCATCGTGGACATCATGCGGGCCGGCCCCGGGCTGGGCAACATCGCGCCGGAACAAAGCGACTATCACCAGGTCGTTTGGGGCGGCGGGCACGGCAATTACCGCACCCTGGTGCTCGCTCCGGCCTCGCCGCAGGAGATGTGCGACCTGACCATGCTGGCCTTCGAGCTGTCCGACCGTTACCGGAACCCGGCGGTGGTCCTCACCGACGGCTTCATCGGCCAAATGATGGAGCCGGTGTCGTTTCCGCCCGCCATCGCGCCGCCGCCCCCGCCGGCCTGGAGCGTGACCGGCACGAAGGAAACGCGCGCCAACCTGATTTGCTCGATCTTCCTTGAGCCGGAAGAGCAGGAACGGCACATCCTGCACCTGCAGGGAAAATACCGGCGGGCGGAGATGACCGAACAGCGCGCGGAAAGCTACCTGACCGAAGGCGCCGAGGTGCTGTTGGCGGGCTACGGCATCGTGTCGCGAGTGTTGCGGTCGGTTGTGGACCAGGCCCGCGAGATGGGCATCGCCGCCGGCCTGCTGCGCCCCGTTTCGCTGTGGCCGTTCCCGGTCCACGCCCTGCGCGAGGCGGCCCGGCTGGCACGCCGGATCGTGGTGGTGGAGCTGAGCGACGGCCAGATGGTGAACGACGTTCGCCTGGCCCTGAACGGCTCCTGTTCCGTTGAGCTGTACTCTCGGTTGGGCGGCGTGGTCCCCACCGCCGATGAATTGCTGTCGCTGCTGGAGGTGGCGCGATGAGCGCGACGCCATCCGTGTGGAAGCCGAAGCAGGCCCGGGCCCGGAGCTTCTATCCGGAGTTCTTCCGCAAGACCCCGCCCCGTGACCACACGCACTACTGCCCGGGATGCGGGCACGGCGTGATTCACAAGCTGATCGCCGAAGCCATCGACGACTTCAAGATCCAGGACCGCACCGTGCTGATCTCGCCGGTGGGCTGCTCGGTGTTTGCCTACTATTACTTCGACGTGGGCAACATCCAGGCGGCGCACGGGCGCGCCGGTGCGGTGGCCACCGCCGCCAAGCGCGCGCTGCCGGAGGCCATCGTGCTCGCCTACCAGGGCGACGGGGACTTGGCGGCCATCGGGCTGGCGGAAACCATGCACGCCGCCAACCGCGGCGAGCCCTTCACCCTGTTCTTCGTCAACAACGCCATCTACGGCATGACCGGCGGGCAGATGGCGCCCACCACACTCCTTGGCCAGAAGACGACTACCAGCCCGTTCGGCCGCGGCCGCATGGAAGGCGCCCCGCTGCGCATCTGCGAGCTGCTCTCGCAGATGGATGCGCCCGCTTTTCTGGAGCGGGTCGCGGTGTTCGACGGCAAGAGCATCATGCGGGCGCGCCGCGCCATCCGCAAGGCCATCGAGAACCAAGTCCATGGCCGGGGCTTCTCGCTGGTGGAAATCCTTTCTCCCTGCCCGACGGCCTGGAACGTGACCCCGGTGGAAGCCGCGGCCTGGGTGAAAGACGCGATGGTGCCGGCCTTCCCGCTGGGCAACTTCCGCGACCGGCCGAATCCTCCGGAACCGCTGCGGCCGGCGCCGCCCCCCGAAGAGATCCACCGCCTGCTGCAGATCGGCGGCGTGACGGCCGGCGAGGCCGAAACGCTCGGCGCCGACAAGAGCGTCGAGCAGGCTATCAACATTTCCGGCTTCGGCGGCCAGGGCGTGATGTACCTGGGAAGGGTGCTGGCCGAGGCCGGCATGCGCGCCGGCCTGCGCAGCTCTTTTTTGCCCTCCTACGGTCCAGAAATGCGCGGCGGAACCGCCCATTGCAGCGTCTGCCTCTCGGGCCGCGAGATTGGCTCACCCCTGGCCACCCGCCCCACCCTGCTGGTGGCCATGAATGAGCCGTCCTTGCAGCGCTTCCATTCTTCTGTCCTGCCTGGCGGCCTGATCCTTTACAACGGACTGGCCGAACACTTCCAAGCCTACGGTGTTTCCAGTGAGCTTCGCACACACGCCATCCAGGCCACGGAAATCGCGGACGGGTTGGGGAGCGCGCGGTTGGCCAACATGGTCATACTGGGCGCAATTGTAGCCTGCGGCGACTTTTTGTCTGCCCCGGTGGTTGAGGCGGCGCTGGATTCACTGGCCCGCAGCCCGGCCGGTGCCGAGAGGAACCGCAAGTGCTTCCATGCGGGTCTGAGCACTGTAGCGGCGGCCAAGTGCGTTTGATCCCGACTCTGTAAGGGCACCAAGACGGGCAGGTACAGAGAAAGCCACCGAGGACAGGAAACTTCCTGCGAGTTTTAGCCCAGTTTTGTTAGATGCCTGTGCATTTTAGCGTCTATGTTTAAATCTCCAGCGCTGGCAAACAGTGCGACGGTCGGTAAGGTGTGACAATTCGTCCCGACCCGATCTGGCCGCTGTAAATCGCAACGCGGTGTTGGTTTTCTAAACACACGGCAACCCCCTCTATTGCAAAGCGTTACGCCTAGCAGTCCCACAACAGCGTTGCGCAATGCAATAAACGGCACGCCGCTTGCAGTTGCATGAATGGAGCCGGCAAACGTGGCCTCTAGATGCAATTCATTGAAAAATAGGCAGTTGCTTATACATCCTGGTGTTCCGCAGGCTCCCCAGAAGGTTTGGAAGCCCTGTTGCCGTTTCTTACAGCGGCGGTGCCAGATCGCCGCCCCCGGAGGAACTGACAATGGTGGTGCTATTCGTAGTAGTGACCTTCGCTGCTTTTATCGCGTTGGATTATCTGCTGAACCGCGAGAAGTATGCAGTCGAAGCGCAGCAGGCGGAAACCCCGCCGGTGCGGGCCTCGGTTCGTCCCTTCGAGCCGGTTTTTGTGAACGGCGTGATGATGCTGCCGACGCTCCGATATCACCCGGGCCACGCCTGGGCGAATGCGGAAGGCGCCGCCACAGCGCGCGTGGGAATCGACGACTTCGCAGCGCGGGTAGTCGGGCCCATCACCCAGGTCGATCTTCCGCCGGTCGGGCGCTGGATAAGGCAGGGCGAAAAGGCCTTCACCGTTCACCAGCAGGGCCGCACCGCCGAGATCATGTCGCCGGTCGAAGGCGAGATCGTGCAGGTGAACACGACGTTGCGCGAGTCGCCCCTGTTACTGCGCGACGACCCCTACGGTGTGGGCTGGGTCATGGTGGTTCACTCCCCCGATCTCTCCACGACGATGCGCAACCTGCTGTCCGGCTCGCTGGCGCAGCGCTGGATGGAGGACGCGGTCGAGCGGCTATACCGCTTTTTCGCTCCCGCGGTCCCCGCCATGGCGCAGGATGCCGGACCCTTACAGCCGGGTCTGGGCGCCGACCTGGACGCCAACCGGTGGCGCGCGCTGGTCAAAGAATTTCTGTTGAATTAATTGCGGCTGGAACCTGCAGCCGTCATAATGCGGCTCCGGTTGCGCGCGGGATGAAACCCGACGCGACCGGGGCCTTCCTGCGTAGCAGGCGATTTTGGGGGCGCCACCGGACACTGCCGGAGTGGGTTGGCAGCTTGCGGCGGGCCGGCGCTACGAGAAAGGCGCATAGATGAAGGGAATCCTGTTCGACGTCACGAAGTGTATCGGCTGCGGGGCGTGCCGGGACGCCTGCCGCGTCCAGAACAACCTTCCGGAGACGGACGGCAAGGAACTGAGCTCCCGCGCCTTCACGGTGCTCAAGACGGCCGGGGAGCTGAACTACCGGCGGCTGTGCATGCATTGCATGGATCCCACTTGCGCCTCGGTCTGCCCGGTGGGGGCCTTCCGCAAGACGGCGGCGGGTCCGGTCACCTACGCGCCCGACCGTTGCATGGGGTGCCGGTACTGCATGGTGGCCTGCCCCTTCGGCGTGCCGCGCTACGAGTGGGACAAGCCTTTGCCGCTGGTCCGCAAGTGCACCATGTGCTCGGACCGGGTGCTGGCCGGCGGCGTCACCGCCTGCTCGGAAGCCTGCCCCACCGGCGCCACGCTGTTCGGCGACCGCGACCAGCTCATCAAGGAAGCCCGCGCCCGGATGGCCGCCGAGCCCGGCAAGTACCTGGACCGCATCTACGGCGTCGAGGAGGCCGGCGGCACCTCGGTGCTCTACATCTCGCCGGTGCCCTTCGAGAAACTGGGCCTTCCCGACAGCGTGGGCAAGGAACCGCTGCCCCTGCTGACCTACGCCGTCCTGTCGAAGATCCCGCACTTCGTGGCCTTCGGCGGGGTCTTTCTGGGCGGCATCTGGTGGATCACCAACCGCAGGGCTGAAGTCGCCCGTGCCGAGGAGGAAGAACAGCGCACCGGCGGCCGCCAGCAGGCCCAGGGGAAAGGAGCCAGGTCATGAGCGGCGCAGCGAGAATCTGGCCACGGTTGACGTTCTGGAAAGTGGTCTTTCTCGCCCTGGTGCTGGCGGGCAGCTACGCCACCGCGGTGCGTTTCCTGCGCGGCCTGGGCGCCAGCACCGCGCTCAGCGACCAGT
>Ga0315279_10005944_pt1 | contig 15592 bp, 15 predicted proteins | sample YL17G06_20_MG_FD_203694 | JGI IMG/M metagenome (GOLD analysis project Ga0315279, IMG submission 203694) | Sediment microbial communities from Yellowstone Lake, YNP, Wyoming, USA - YL17G06_20 | ecosystem: Environmental > Aquatic > Freshwater > Lake > Sediment | place: USA: Wyoming | collected... | reverse complement strand
GCTGGGGCTCGGCGAGGGTGAGGGCGAAGGGGTGGCTCAGTACGGCAGCGCCTGGGGGTACGAGCCCCTGCGCCGGTGGGTCGCCGCTCGGCTGGGCGGGCTTGGAATTCCGGCAGGCGCCGAGGGCGTGCTCCTCACCGGAGGCGTTCAGCATGCGCTGGACCTGCTGCTGCGCGCGCTGGCGCGGCCGGGAGACGTGGTGCTGGTGGAGGACCCCACCTACCCGGGTCTCCCCCCGTTGCTGGCACTGCACCAGGCACGGGCCCTCGGTCTCCCGGTGCACCGCGACGGAATTCACCCGGAAGACGCGGAGCGCTTGCTGCGGCAGGCGCGCCCGCGGCTGGCCATCCTGACCCCCACGCTTCACAACCCCTCGGGCGTGGTGCTGGACGAGAGACGCCGGCGGGAGCTGCTGGCGCTGCTGGCCTCACGCGGGACCCTGGTAGTGGAGGAGTTTTTCGACCCGGCTCTGGTCAGCGAGGGCCCGGTTCCCCCGCCCCTCGCGGCGCTGGATCCGGGGGTGGTCGTGGTCGGCTCGTTCTCCAAGGCGCTCTTTCCGGGGCTGCGGGTGGGGTGGCTCGTCGGCCCCCGCGAGGTTGTGGAGCGGGTAGCAGCGGTCAAAGGCGCTGCGGACCTGGGCGGCAGCCAGTTCCTGGAGGCCGCGGCGTGGACGCTGTGCCGTCGGGGCGTGTTGGATGACCAGTTCGCGCGCCTCCGGCACGCTGCCCGCGCCCGCCTGCAGGTCGTGCGCCAGGCCCTCGCAGACGCCCCAGCGGGTGTGGGATGGAGCGAGCCGCGCGGGGGGTTCTCGCTGGTGGTGACGTTGCCCGCCGGGTGGAGCTCGAGGGCAGTGGCGGCACGCGCTGGGGAGCTGGGGGTCTGGGTGCTCCCCGGTCCGGTCATGTCGGTGACCGGGCGGGACGACGTCGTGCGGGTGGCGTACGCCGCCGTGGGAGGTGAGAGGCTCGAGGCAGGGATGGCGCGGCTTCTGACGGCGCTGACGCCGGGTCGCGGTGGGCTGCCTCTGGTGTGAGGTTCAAAGCTCCGGCCGGTCTCCGAACGGCGGGCCGGGAAAGCGGTAACCAGCTGTCTGTGGGTAGGTTCGGCGGGTTGAGGTAGCGAGCCGACTGTGGGTGGGCTGGGCGGGAACCAGGAGGAAAACATGAACTTTCAATCCCCGGAGTTTCGCGTGAAGGTCGGCCTCGCCGAGATGCTCAAGGGCGGCGTGATCATGGATGTGACGGATGCTTCGCAGGCGAGGATCGCTGAGGATGCTGGGGCCGCGGCGGTGATGGCGCTCGAGCGCGTGCCCGCCGACATTCGCGCCGAGGGCGGCGTCGCTCGCATGGCGGCCATCGACAAGATCGAGGGGATCATGCAGGCGGTGTCGATCCCGGTGATGGCCAAGTGCCGCATCGGCCATATCGCCGAGGCCAGGGTGCTGGAGACGCTCGGCGTCGACTTCGTGGACGAGTCCGAGGTGCTCACCCCGGCCGACGAGGAGAACCACGTCTGGAAGCAGGACTTCAAGGTGCCGTTTGTGTGCGGCTGTCGCAACCTCGGCGAAGCGTTGCGCCGCATCGCAGAGGGCGCCGCGATGATTCGCACAAAGGGTGAGGCCGGCTCCGGCAACATCGTCGAAGCGGTCCGCCACCTGCGGGCGGTGCGCTCCGAGCTCCGTCGCCTCGGCACGCTGGAGGGGGAGGAGCTCATCCCGGCGGCCAAGGAGCTGCAGGCTCCCTTCGAGTTGGTGCAGTTCGTGGCCAAGGAGGGGAAGCTGCCGGTTCCCAACTTCGCGGCCGGCGGCGTGGCGACTCCGGCTGACGCAGCGCTCTGCATGATGCTGGGGGCGGAGTCGGTGTTCGTCGGCTCCGGGATCTTCAAGTCGGAGGATCCTGCGAGGAGGGGAAGGGCCATCGTCCGGGCGGTCACCCACTGGCAAGAGCCCAAGGTCGTGCTGGAGGTCTCCCGCGGCCTTGAGGGTGCCATGCGGGGCCTCGACGTCTCCAAGCTCACCCCGGAGGAGATGCTGTCCAGGCGGGGGTGGTGAGTGAGTTCCAACGGGCATCGCGTCGGCGTGCTCGCGCTGCAGGGCGACTTCGAGGCCCACGCGCGAGCGCTTGCTCTTCGCGGCGTCTCGGCCGTCGAGGTGCGCACCGCCGGCGACCTCGATGGGATGCGGGGACTGGTCCTGCCCGGAGGCGAGTCCACCACGATGCTGAAGCTCATGGAGGGGAGTGACCTTGGTGGCCGCCTGACAGAGTTTGTGCGGGGCGGCCTCCCGGTGCTGGCGACGTGTGCGGGGGTCATCCTGCTGGCGCGCGAGGTCCGCCACCCCGCGCAGCGTTCGCTCGGGGTGCTGGACGCGGTGGTGGAGCGTAACGCCTACGGCCGACAGATCGACTCGGCGGTGGTCGATCTCGAGGTGTGCGACCCGGACGAACTGGGAGCGGAGCGGCTCGAGGGTGTGTTCATCCGGGCGCCCAGGGTGCGCGAACTAGGGAGTGAGGTGCGGGTGTTGGCACGGCGCGGCGATGACCCGGTGCTGCTGCGCCAGGGCTGCCTGCTCGCCGCCACCTTTCACCCCGAGCTGTCCGGAGGCTCGCCGGTCATCGACCTGTTCGTGCGAAGCGTGAGGAGCGGCCTATGAGCGGCGCACCATCCGTTCGACTCGAAACCCGAGAGCGGGTGGCCGTCCTCCACCTGTCGCACGGGTCGAACGCTCTCGACGACACGCTGGTGGGTGCGCTGGAGAGTGAGCTCGCCAGGCTCCACGACGCGGGAGCACCACCGCTGGTCCTCGCCAGCGCGCACCGGACGATTTTCTGCCCGGGCCTGGACCTCCGAAAGGCCGATGGGCTGTCGCGGGAGGCGATGCGCGCCTTCATGGTGCGCTTCAACACCCTCCTGCGCCGGCTGGTGGGCTACCCGGGGCCGACGGTGGCGGCGCTCGCTGGCCACGCAATTGCCGGCGGGTGCCTCATGGCGCTGGCCTGCGACCGTAGGGTGATGGCCGCCTGGGGCGCCCGCGTCGGGCTCTCCGAGATCAACCTCGGCATCCCCGTCCCGGCGGGTGCAGTCCACATGCTGGTCGCCCTCTACCCGACCCGCACCGTGGAGCAGTTGGTGTTGGAGGGGGACGGCTTCCCCGGCGAGCGCGCGCTGGAGCTCGGGCTGGTGGAGCGGCTGGCCGAGCCCGAGGCGGTGCTGGCCGGAGCCGTGCAGGTCGCCGCGCACCTGGCGTCACGCCCTGCGGCGGCGTTCGCGGCGGCCAAGGCGTTCCTCCGCCACGATCTGGTTCGCGTCATGGAGGAGCGCGACGCCGCCGAAGGGGAGCGCTTCCTGGACCTCTGGTACGACCCCACCACCCAGGACCGCATCGGCGCGGTGATCGCGGCGATGGACAAGCCCTGAACGACGGTTGTTCGATCGCCTCGTGCCTCATGTTCCGCGCCTCGAGCGACGACGCTAGAACTTGTAGACGTCGCCCTGGCGGAGCTCCTCCACCGGGTGCGGGAACCGCGTGGCCGCCAGCTCCTGACGGAGCTCGTCCACGTACGCGGGCTTGAGGTGGTAGAGGTAGACCGCCACGTCGCGCTCGAGCTTGGCAAGCTCCGCTGCCAGGGTCGTCGGGGTCAGGTGCAGCGAGATGTCGGCGACGGATTGCATCCGGCTCGGGAACGAGACCTCGACGATGACCGCGCGCAGCGCCGGTGTGCGGTTGGCGACCTCCCAGACCTCCTTGGTAGGCCCTGTGTCGGAGGTGAAGAGCACCGCGCCGCCCTCGTCCTCCACCAGGTAACCGTGGGTCGGGACGGTGTGCCGAACCGGGATCGGGGTCAGCTGCAAGCTGTTGGCGGAGAACGGCACGCGCGGCTCCACCTGCACCAGCCGCAGGGCCGGCAGCAGGTCGTTCGGGATGCGCGTGAAGTCGGGCCAGGTGTCGTTGTTGAAGAGGTGGAGCTTGACGGTGTGCAGCACCTGCGGCGTGACCAGGATCTCCAGCGCCTCGCGCTGCTGGCCGAAGGTGTTCTCGACCAGGAACGGGATCGAGGCCGTGTGGTCCAGGTGGGAGTGGGTGAGCACGATGTGGCGGATGCGTCGCTGCGCGTCGAGCGGTAGCGCCTGGGTGATGGAACCGGCATCCAGGGCGAGTTCCCCGTTGATGAGGAACGAAGTCATCCGGCAGGTGGGGCTGGAACCCCCGAAGCTACCCAGGACGTGCCACTCCATCGCTCAGAGTATAGGGCCAAAACGCGCGCAAGAGGGCAGGCGGCGACTCCATCGACCTCGGTACAATCAGGCCTGGTGCCTGAACCCAAGAGCTCGGTGGTGTCCCCTTCCCTTCATGCGTTGGCGCTGGCCGGGGTAGACCTCGTCTCGGCAGCGGCCCCCGTTGTGCGGGTTGAGGAGGCTCGGGAGGTCGTGGTCGTCCTGAGCCGCTCCCGTGACCCGGAACGCGAGGTTTTCATGGGTCGCTGTCGCGCGGACGGCGTCCCGGTGGTGGTGCGTGCCTCCGGGGGTGGCGCGGTCGTGCTTGCCTCCGGTGTGGTTGCGGCCTCGGCGGTGGCGCCAGCCGACCCGCGGGCGCGCTTTCCCGAGCCGTACTTTCGCCGCTTCTGCGGTACGGTTGCGGATGCCCTTGCGTCGTGCGGGGTGGACGGGTTAGAGGTCCGTGGGATCTCCGACCTCGCCCTCGGAGAGCGCAAGGTTGCCGGGAGCTCTCTGCGCCTCTGGCGGGGGTGGGTGCTCTTCCAGGTGTCTGTTCTCGTCGAGGCGGACGTCGGTCTGCTCGAACGCTACCTTCGAAGTCCATCGCGGGAGCCGGCCTACCGGCAGGGCCGCTCCCACCGCGACTTCGTCATCACGCTCCGCGCTGCCGGCTTTCCCGTTGCCTGTGCACAGGTGGTCGAGGCGCTGCACGGGGCACTGGCCGCTGAGGTGTGGCGGGCCTGATCCGGCTCGCGCCCTTGCACCTGCTGCGTGCGAGCGTGTACCCTCACGGCGTTCGGGGGCGCCTGTCGTGGTGCTCCCGCACGTTACGATGCGTGCAAAACCCGTCCTCGCTCTGACGTTGCTGCTGCTGCCGCTGACGGCGGCCGCAGTGACCGTCACGACCCCCCAGGGGCCCAGCGAGGTTTTCGCCCGGGGCGACCTCCTCGATGTTCTCGCGCTGCTGCGCCTGGCGGGCGCAGAGGTGCAGTTCGCGCCGGCGGCGGGGAGCTACAACGCGGCCGGCGCCGGCCACGAGGTCCAGTTCACGCCGGGAGGTTCGCTGGCTGTGATCGACGGGAGGCTCACCCCGCTCCCGGGCCCGCTGCGCGTGGTGGACGGGCACGTTGTCGGGTCGCTGCCGACGGCGGCGGCGCTGCTCGGGGCGTTCGGGTGGACCGCACGCGGGACCGCGGCGGCCCCGGAACTGGCAAGGGTGGGCGGCACCGAGCAGGTGGAGCTGTCCGTCGTGCGCGCCCCGACAGGAACCACGCTGGTCCTGCGCGGCACCAAGCAACGGCCGCGCGTGACCGTCGTGCCGGGTTCGGTGATGCTGCAGTTCGCGGCGCCGGTGGCGCTGGCGCGTCCGGTGGCGCCCGAAGGGGAGCTTCTGGCAGGCGAGCTGCACGACGACACCCTGACCCTGCGCCTGGCCTCGGGGATCGAAGTGGCCTCGAGCTACCCGCTCGATGATCCCCCTAGGTTCGTGTTGCGCCTCGCAAAAGCCGAGCCGGTGGCGCCGGTGGTGGCCCAAAGGGTGGGGCCGCTCGTCGTGCTGGATCCAGGCCACGGCGGCGAGGATCAGGGCGCCCGGGGACCCGGGGGCGAGTCCGAGAAGGAGATCACCCTCGCGGTGGCGCGGGCCACCGCGGCGCGTCTTCAGGCTGCCGGGGTGACGGCACGCCTCACCCGGGAAGGCGACGAGGCCGTCTCCCTCACCGAGCGCACGGCCCTCGCCAACCGGCTCCAGGCGTCGGTCTTTCTCTCGATCCACGTCAACGCGTCACCGGCCCGAGGGGCGCACGGTGCCGAGACGTACTACATGAGCGTTGACGCGAGCGACCCGCAGGCGGCCCAGGCTGCGGCTCGCGAGAACGCCAGCGCCCCGCCCGATACCGTGCAGCTGATCCTCTGGGACCTCGCCCACGTTGCCAACCTCAACAACTCGGCGCGCCTGGCGCGCGGCGTGCAGGAGCGCCTCAACGCACTGCAGGGGATCCGCGACCGGGGCATTCGGCAAGCTCCCTTCGTGGTGCTGACGGGCGCCACCATGCCGTCGGCGCTGGTCGAGGTGGGGTTTCTCTCCAACGCGCAGGAAGCGGGCCGCCTCCTGGCCCGTGACACCCAGGAGGAGATCGCCACCGCGCTCTCGGAGGCGATCGGGGAGTACCTGCGTTCCCCCACGCCCGTACCGGCAGCCCCCACACCCACGCCATGAAAACGCTGCGCCCGATCGTGGCGGCCCTCGCAGTGCTGGCGGTGCTCGCGGCAGTGGTGGCGTTGTCCAGGCGTCGGACGGCTCCTGCGCCGACGCCCGCGGCCGGCGCGACCCCCGCCCCCACACCGGTACCCGGGAGGCTGGTGCTGTTCTTCCCCGGGGACGACGCGATGCTGCACCGGGAGGCACGCGAGGTTCCGGAGCTGCCGGGAGGCAACCCGCTTCGCATTCGCCTCGTGGTCGAGGAGCTGGTGGCCGGCTCGCGGGAGGGGTATGCGTCCGCGATCCCCTGGGGAGCCGTGGTGGGGGCGGTGTTCCTGGACCGGGAGGGCAACGCGTACATCGACCTCTCGACCCCTCCCCCGGACACCGTCGCCGGAACCGACGGCGAGCTGGCCCTCGTGTACGGCACGGTCAACAGCGTTGTCGCCAACTGCTCCGGGGTGCGCCGGGTGCAGGTGCTCTTTGGCGGCCGCCAGGTGAGCACCCTCGGGCACCTCGACCTCTCGCGGCCACTCCCGCCCAACCCGGAGCTGGTGGCGCCGTGACCGACCCCCGCCCCATCGGGATCTTCGACTCCGGCATCGGCGGCCTCACGGTGCTGGCCGCGCTGCAGCGCCGCCTGCCGGGGGAGCGCTACATCTACCTCGGCGACACCGCTCGCCTTCCCTACGGCACCAAGTCGGCCGAGACCGTGGTGAGGTACGCGCTTCGGGCCGCCGAGTTCCTCGCGGACCACGGGATCAAGATGCTGGTGGTGGCCTGCAACACCGCCTCCGCGGCTGCCCTGCCTGCCCTGGAGGAGGCGATGACGATCCCGGTGGTGGGCGTGGTCGCCCCAGGCGCGCGTGATGCGGTCGGCGGGAGCTCCGGGAGGATCGGCATCATCGGCACCGAGTCCACGGTTGCCTCGGGCGCCTACCCGCGGGCCGTACATGCGCTGCGGCCTGAGGTCGAGGTCGTCGCGCGCGCCTGTCCCCTGTTCGTGCCGCTCGCGGAGGAGGGGTGGTGGGACCACCCGGTGACCCACGAGGTGGCCCGGCTCTACCTCGAGCCGTTCACGAAAGGCCGCGTCGACACGCTGATCCTCGGGTGCACCCACTACCCGCTGCTGCGCGGCGCGATCGCCGGGGCGGTCGGCGAGCGTGTCCGGCTCGTGGATTCCGCGGAGGCGGTGGCGGGCGAGGTGGCGGAAGCGCTTGCGAGGGGCGGGTTGGCCGCTCCTGCCGTCGGCGGCCTGCGTCTGCTCGTCACCGACGCCGCCGCGCGCATCACCCGCATCACCCGCCTCATCCTTCCGGAGGTCGCGGTAAACCTCGAGCTCGTGGATCTCCCCGACTGAGCCCGGAAGCCAATTGGGGTTTCCGGGCTAAGGTTGTCGAAACCCGGCCGGGCCGCTACCCTGGCGGCAACTGGAGGAACCGTGGTACAGGCCCAAACGTTCGAGCGCCGTGACGGGCGGCGCGACGACGCACCCCGCCCCCTGGAGCTCACCCTGGACTTCGTCAAGTATCCGGAGGGAAGCGTGCTCGCCCGGGCGGGCGACACCGTGGTGGTGTGCAACGTGACAGTGGAGGGGCGGGTGCCGCCGTTCCTCCGCGACACCGGCGAGGGCTGGCTGACCAGCGAGTACGCCATGCTCCCGAGGGCCACCGAGCAACGGACACCGCGCGACACATCGCGCGGCTCGATCTCCGGGCGCTCGGCGGAGATCCAACGCCTGATCGGGCGCTCACTGCGTGCGTCGCTGGACATGGGACTGCTGGGCGAGCGCACGCTGCTGGTGGACTGCGACGTCCTGCAAGCCGATGGGGGCACGCGGACCACCGCGATCACGGGGGCGTTCGTTGCCGTGGTGCTGGCGCTGTTGCGGCTGAAGGAGCAGAAGGCACTATCCGGTTGGCCGGTGCGAGACCAGGTGGCGGCGGTCTCGACGGGAATCGTCGCCGGTCGCGCGCTGCTGGACCTCGACTACGTGGAGGACTCGCGCGCGGCCACCGACCTCAACCTGGTGGGGACGGCGCGCATGGGCATCGTCGAGGTGCAGGGCACCGCCGAGCGCGAGCCGTTCTCCCGTAGCGAACTCACCGCGCTGCTGGATCTCGCCGAAGGCGGCCTTCAAAGGGCGTTCGCCGCCCAGCGCTCTGTGCTGGAGCACCGCCTCGCCCAGGCGGGCGTGGCAAACCTCGTGGCGACCGGGCGTTAGCTTGACGCGCCCAACGCCGATTGCTAGTGTTGGGCTCCCCCGGGAATGGGGAAAGCTCTTTGGGAGCGTGGAGCTTCACGCAACTTGGGACGGGGCGTGGCGCAGCCTGGTAGCGCACCTGCCTTGGGTGCAGGTGGTCGGAGGTTCAAATCCTCTCGCCCCGACCATCACCCGTCCCTGGACCTAGCTGCCTGTAGCTCAGCTGGATAGAGCAGCGGACTTCTAATCCGCGGGTCGGAGGTTCGAATCCTCTCAGGCAGGCCAGCCTTGCGGTGAGCGTAGCTCAGTTGGTCAGAGCACCGGACTGTGGCTCCGGTGGTCGGGGGTTCAAATCCCCTCGCTCACCCCACCCAGTGCGCCCGTAGCTCAGCCTGGATAGAGCGTCAGACTCCGGATCTGAAGGTCGCGCGTTCGAATCGCGCCGGGCGCACCATTTCTAAATGTTACCCACCTATCCTCATGTGGCAGTGGCAAGCGCGCATCAGGACCCCAATCAAGTGTCTTGCCCCACTGTTGCCCCTCCGCATCTCTCCTCCACCAACTCTGCACTCCCTCGTGCAATAAGATTTCGAGGCGGCGTTTCTCTGGGAGGAAGTAATGGGGTGCTGAGATTGGGCAGCTGTTGCGTGGACACAACTGTTGATGCTCACTTCCTTCTCGAAACGCCTCGGACAGCCTCAAAAGGGGGTTGCTGCGGCTATAATCCATCTGGGTGACACGTGACAACGGCATCCGATAGGCCCGCTAACCAACACGCCCCGGAGTTGGACATTGCCATCTACCCGGCAGCTGAGGCTGGACGCTTAACCGGTCTAAGCGCGACTCGCGTACGGCGGTGGCTGCAAGGGTATGAGTATCGCTACGCTCCGCCTCACGGCGAAGAGTCTGTACGGCAGCAGAGGCCGGTCGTTCGTCGCCGGGGGACCGTCGGCACTACATATGCGTCCTTTCTCGATTTGATCGATCTCCTTTTCGTGAAGCAGTTTCTCGACCACGGTACCAGCCTGCAAAAGGTGCGCAAGGCACTTGATGAGGCCACTGAAGTACTTGGGACGGATCACTTCGCCCGCGAGACGTTTTTCACGGATGGAAGCAAGATCTACCTGCACATGAAGGCCTCCGGCGATGCCATCCTTGAGCTCCTCTCCGGTGGCCAGTGGGTCATTGCTTCAATCATTCAGCAGTTAGCGGAACGAATCGAGTTTCACAAGCCGACGGGCCTCGCAAGGCGCTGGTACCCAATGGGTCGGGATGGCTTGGTGGTACTCGATCCCCTTGTTTCCTTCGGTCGCCCGACCATCGTAGGGCGCGGTATTGCGACCGCCATCGTTTATGACTTCTACTTGGGCGAAAATAGAAACCCTCGCAGTGTCCACTCTTGGATGGGCCTCAACAGGAAAGAAGCCAGAGCGGCGATTGAGTTCGAAGAGAGCTTGGCAGCATGAGGTTCTTCTTTGACAACAACCTTAGCGAGAACCTACCTAAGGGCCTCAAAGCGTTTGGCGAGGACGCGATGCACCTAAAGGACAAGTTTGCCGCGGACGCGCCGGATAAGGAGTGGCTGAAATACATAGGGGAGAACGGCATTCTTCTTGTGACCCGCGACGACCGCGTGAGGCATCGCCCAATTGAGTTGCAGGCCCTCAAGCAGAACGGGGTCGGTGCCTTCTTCCTCGGAGGGAAGAATCGTAACCGGTGTGAGTTGATCCAACAGGTCGTGAGGAACTGGCCGCGGATGAAACAGCTCGCCGGAGGGACAAGCCGCCCGTTCGCGTTCCGCGTGCCACCGTCAGGAACCAAGTTTGTTTCGATCCTTCTAACATAACCTGTGTCGCCCGTCGCTGAAGAGGACGGCCGCTTGTTTCGAAGCCCGAAGACGTGCTGTTACACACTGGTCCCCGAACTAACGTGACGCTTGCCGCTGCTGGGCTGCACCACGCAGCGGGCATGGAAGAGCCGCTAGATACCCTGGGGCTGAAAAGCTAGCTACAGATCGGACGCGGTTGGCGATCGCGTTGAGTTTTCCGTGAGGTGGCCACGCTGACCGCAAGTGAATCGGGACTCGCTTCGCATCTGCAGGCCTTCGTTCCCGTGAGCCCCGGCGGCAACGCACGATTTCGCGCCGTTTTCGGGCGATCGGTCGCCATGTGAAAGAACATCGATTTCACAATGAAGCGCGCGAGCACGCAGGAGCGCCGGCCGGTCTCAGGTTTGTTGACGAAACGACTTGGCGGTCGTATGTTTTGATTATGTTTCCTGAGAGATCGGCACGGGGGAGCCGTCTTCTTTCCGCCGCGTTCTTCGTTGGGCGTCCCACCAGGCAAGCCTCCAGTGCTCAAGAGAAGCGATGAGCGCGTGCAGGCACGACTGGTTCATGTGCAACCTCCGACATGGGTTTCTGGTCGTCGAGGGGTGTTGGGAGTGCGGTGCCCGCTCTTCGTTCTTCTCCCCTGAGCCCGTTCCACCGATCGACGAATATCACGAAGGCCGACATTTCTGGAGCTACATGGGGAGCTTTCAGACTCTCAAGTTCGACCTGGAATGCCGCGCCTGCGGCACGAGAGTAAGCCTCGATGATGTGAATGGGCTGATGCTGTCCGAGTGCAAGGACCCCGACTGTCAGGTCGGAGCGCTCAACAATCAGCAGGGTCCCGGTTCCCTGGTTTACGTAGCGTTGTGCGCGGACAGCACGCATACCATGGGGGAGTGCGTGAGCAGCGGCGGGGTCGAAGCTCTCAACCAGTACTTCAACCGGAACATCGAGGACCTGGGCAGACGAGTGATTGTCGTCCCCTGCAAGATGTGCAACAGCGTCGACAAGTGCAGGGGGACGGTTATCGTCGATGTTGGGTTGACGGATATCGAGTGAGACGGCGCACGAAAGGCCACGTCGAGCTAGGCGCCCAGCAGGGGGGACCAAATGAAGATCTCTGAACTTGAGGGGAAAGCAGGGCTCCGGGCGCTGAACGAGTACAAAGACAGGGAAGTCGAGAGCGTCTACATCTCCGACATGGTCTCGGACATCATCACCTCGGCCAAGCGGAACAGCATCCTGATCACGCTGCAGACGCACAAGAGCCTTATCGCGGCCGCAAACCTCGTGGCGGCCGCCATGATCGTGATCGTGAAAGGGAGGATACCGAGCGATGATGTGGTTGAGCTCGCCACGAGGACGGGAATCGGACTCTTCACTTCCGACCTCGACACCTGGACGTTTGCGAAGAAACTGGTGCAACTCGGGCTCGAATAGGTGTCGGTATGGACAGCAAAGGGCATGACCCGTTCCGCGGTCAGATTCCTCCTCTTGGCATGGGAGGTCCTTCAGCGATGCCATGCGATCCCTTCGCCGAGGCTGTGAAGGGTTTCGAGGGAGATCCGGCAGATCTGATCCCCGTTCTTCAGAGGGTCCAGGCCGCCTACGGGTATCTCTCCCCGGACGCGCTTAGGCGGATCTCCCGCTGGCTGAGGATGTCTGAGAACGAGATCTTCGGCGTCGCGACCTTCTTCGCGCAGTTTCGCTTCAGTCAGCCGGGAGAGCATGTCATCAAGGTGTGCCTCGGCACCGCCTGCCATGTGAAGGGAGGGGAGCAGATCCTCGACGTGCTCAAACGCCGCCTGGATGTCGAACCGGGAGAGAGTACCGCGGACGGGAGGTACCAGCTTGAGCGGGTGGCCTGCCTCGGCTGCTGCGCGCTGGCGCCGGTTCTAGCGATCGACGAAAAGGTGTACGCCGACACATCGGTCCTGAGGGTGCATCAGATGCTGGAGGAGCGGGAGAACCGTGAAGACGCTTGAGACGCAAAGGGCGCACGCGGCTCAGGCGTGGAACGGACTCCAGAACAGCGCTCGCCCGGTGGTTTACGTGGGGACTGGTTCCTGCGGCCTCGCGGCCGGGGCTGCAGAGGTCGTCGACGCCGTCGAGGGCTATCTGGCGAAGAAGCGGATCGGTGCGGACGTTCTGAAAGTAGGATGCATCGGTCCCTGCTACCTCGAGCCCCTCGTGGATGTCCAGATGCCCGGCAACCCCCGGATCAGCTATTCAAACGTGACGCCGGGAGTAGTCCGGGAGCTCTTCGATTCGTTCTTCGAGAAGGGAGAGATGTTCCGACGCCACCTCGTCGGCCATTTCGGTAAGAACGGATTCAGGGGCGCACCCAAGTTCTTCGAACACCCCATGCTCGAGCGGCAGGTGCGCATCGTCCTTCGCAACTGCGGGATTATCGATCCGGAGAACGTTGACCACTATCTCGCCCTCGATGGCTACAAGGCGTTCGAGAAATGTCTGTCGATGGGCTGGAGCGACGTCCTCGAGATCGTTAAGAACTCCGGGCTTCGGGGCCGGGGAGGGGCGGGCTTTCCCACCTGGCGGAAGTGGCTGGTGTGCCGTGAGACCAAGAGCGACACGCGGTATCTGATCTGCAACGCGGATGAAGGCGACCCGGGGGCTTTCATGAACCGGTCGCTGATCGAGGGCGATCCGCACGCGGTGCTCGAAGGGATGCTGATCGCCGCGTACACAATGGGTGCCAGCAAGGGCTTTGTCTACATCCGCGCGGAGTACCCCCTGGCGATAAAGCGGCTCAAGTCAGCCATCGTCCAGGTGCAGGAGCTGGGGCTGTTGGGCCGTGGGATTTTGGGAAGCGAGTTCGACTTCGACATCAGCATCAAGGAAGGTGCGGGCGCGTTCGTGTGCGGCGAGGAGACCGCCCTCATCGCAAGCATCGAGGGGAAAAGGGGCATGCCGCGGACGCGCCCTCCCTTCCCGGCGGTCGAGGGCCTCTGGGGCAAGCCAACCATCATCAACAACGTGGAGACCCTCGGCACCCTGCCCAACATCATCCGGAACGGGGCTGAGTGGTACTCGCAGTACGGGACCGAGACCTCCAAGGGGACCAAGACGTTCAGTCTGGTTGGCAAACTGCGCCGCACGGGTCTGATCGAGGTCCCGCTCGGCATGACCGTGCGCAGCGTCGTCTACGACATCGGCGGCGGCTCGGTCAAGGGCTTCAAGGCCGTGCAGACCGGCGGCCCTTCCGGTGGTTGCCTGGGAGAAGAGTTCCTCGACACGCCCATCGACTACGAGACCCTGGGTGCTGCCGGGTCCATCATGGGATCCGGCGGACTCATCGTCCTCGACAGGAACACGTGCATCGTTGATACGACCAAGTACTTCCTGAACTTCACCCAAGCCGAATCATGCGGCAAGTGCGTGCCCTGTCGGGTCGGAACGAGGCACCTGGCGAACATCCTCGAGAGGATCTCCCAGGGGAAGGGTGAGGTGGTGGATCTGGCCAGGCTCGAGCGGCTGGCCCTCGCGATCAAAGGGGGGGCCCTCTGCGGTCTTGGGCAGACCGCTCCGAACCCGGTGCTGACGTCGCTCAAATACTTCCGGGACGAATTCCTGTCCCACATCACCGACAAGCGCTGCCCCGCCGCCGTCTGCCGGGACCTCGTCCACTATCGGATCATCACGGACAAGTGCACCGGCTGCCAGCGGTGTGTGAAGGTGTGCCCGACAGGGGCGATCACGGGTCCGAGGTCGGAGCCCCACAACCTCGACATGAGCAAGTGTATCAAGTGTCGGTCGTGCTACGAGATCTGCCGATTCGACGCGATCGCGGGCGATGCCATCGTCATCGAGCCGGGGGCCTGACGTGAGCACGAAACGCACCCGCGCGAAGGAAGCCCGGACGGTCGCCATCGAGATCGACCACCGCACGGTCAGGTGCGCGGAGGGCGTGCCGGTGCTCAGAGCGGCGGAGCTGAACGGCGTCTTCGTCCCGTCGCTCTGCTCACACAAGGACCTTTCACCCTTCGGCGGATGCCGCCTTTGCGTGGTGGAGATCGCTGGGATGCGCGGCTATCCGCTGGCGTGCAGCACGATCGTTCAGGAGGGCATGAAGATCCTCACGGACACCGCCACGCTCCGCGAGATGAGGCAGGAGATTCTTCAGCTCATCCTCAGCGAGCACCCTTCGAGCTGCCTGATGTGCGACGAGAAGGAGGCCTGCCGGGAAAACGTGCACACGGTCCGAAAAGCCGGCGTGAGCACCGGGTGCCGGTACTGCCCCAACGACGACCAGTGCGAACTCCAGACGCTCGCGGAGAGACTGGGCGTGACCGACATTCACTACCCTGTGTACTACCGCGGGTACGAGCCGGAGCACGATGATCCGTTCTTCGACAGGGACTACAACATCTGCATCCTGTGCGGCCGCTGTGTGCGGATGTGCCAGGAGGTGCGCGGGACCTCCGTGCTCGCCTTCAAGTACAGGGGGTCGAAGACCCAGGTCGGTCCGGCGTTCGGCAGAAACCACGTGGAGGCGGGCTGTGAGTTCTGCGGCGCCTGCGTCGCCGTGTGTCCGACGGGCACGCTCGCGGAGAAGGCTTCCAAGTGGGACGGCAAGCCTGACGGATCAGAGGTCTCCACGTGTCCGTTCTGCACGCTCGGTTGCCAGATCGACGTTCATCACAAGGCCGGACGTCTTTCGAAGGTTCACGCGCACTTGGACCCCGAGATCAACGACGGACAGCTGTGCGTTCGCGGGGCGTTCTGTGTGCCTGAGGTTACGCACAATCACGGCCGAGCACGCAAGCCCATACTGAAGCGCGGCCGCTACTTCCGCGAAGTGAGCTGGCCCGAGGCGCTGGGAGAGGTAGCCTCGCGCCTCCAAGGCCTCAAGCCCGAAGAGATCCTGATGGTGGTCTCCCCCGACCTCACCAACGAAAGCCTCTACGCGGCACAGAAGTTCATCCGTTCCTGTCTGAAGTCGAACAGCATCGACTCCACCGCGCGGTGGGCGTTGCCCGGCGGGCCCGGCGTGTGGGCCGACCTCTTCTCGCTGCCGATCTCGATCAAGAGCGTCGCCCACGCCGATTCGATCATCGCGGTCGGCCTCGATTCGAGGTTTTCGTTCTCCGTGGCCGGGGTGGAGATCCGGCGGGCCCTGAGAGAG
>Ga0315279_10005943_pt1 | contig 15592 bp, 14 predicted proteins | sample YL17G06_20_MG_FD_203694 | JGI IMG/M metagenome (GOLD analysis project Ga0315279, IMG submission 203694) | Sediment microbial communities from Yellowstone Lake, YNP, Wyoming, USA - YL17G06_20 | ecosystem: Environmental > Aquatic > Freshwater > Lake > Sediment | place: USA: Wyoming | collected... | reverse complement strand
CCTGCGGGCCCAGCAGCGTGTCCATGGCGTCGTTGATCGAGGGGCGGCGCGTGATGAATTGCGCGCGGGCGTCCGAGGTGGGCAGATACAGAGCGATGTCGTTGGCCGGCCGGCCCTGCCGCAGCAGAAAGCTGACCCGCTGCAGGTAACGCGTGATGTCGGGCATCACCAGCCACCACGGGTTGTGGTGGTTGAAGACGGCGGCAGCGTAAAACCGCCAGCCCGGCTCGCCGGCCGACTCCGGCGAATACGGCCAGCCATGCCCGATCAATTGGTTGATCCCCTGCAGGAAGTGAAGATCGGCCTCGGCCTTCATGTCCAGCGGCGTGGCGCGAAACGCCGGCGAATGAAGCCACGTCCAGGTTTCCGAGGAAGTGACCGGGCGGCCATAGAGGTGGCTGGCCGACGCCGCCCAGCGCGAGGGGCTGAAGCGCCGCCAGTACGGCTGCTCGCCTTCGGGCAGATCCACCAGCGCGTTGCTGGAGAGCGACACCGGCGGAACGCCGTAGGTCTGCGCACGCAGCAGGGTGCGGTGCTGCCTGGCCCACTCCGCAAGCGGCGCCAGGAAGCGCTCATTGGCCAGCTCGGTCAGCGTCCTGCCCCAGTCGTTGCGGATGGCGCCCGTTTTCTCGCCGATATCGCCCGCCAGCGCCGGCAGGTAGGGTTTCAGGTCATAGCCGCGCCGCTTGCGGAACTGTTCCAACAGATCGCCCGTCCAGTCGGAAGAGAACACCTCCAGGCTGTCGCAGAAAATCGCGTAAGGCGGATTCGAGCCGAAGGCGCGGAGCAGCGGCTCGCCGGCCCACTTCAGGTGGTTGTCGAGCGCGGCCCGGTCGTAGTGGTCCAGCACCAGGCCCTCGGAGCCCACCGCGGCCCGCTTCACCATCTGGCGCGTGCGGCCGGCGATGAAAAACAGCAGCACGTTCTCGCCGGCCAGCTTCGCGGGCAGGGCCACGGCGCCGTCACGAATCTCGCTGATTTCGCGGGCTGCCCTGGCATCGAAATCCTTCGGAGCGCCGGGCGCCAGGAACACGGCCAGCAGTTTTTCGGCCTCGCTCATCTGCGGCAGCGGAACGCGGTCCGAGTTTGCGGGCGCCGCCACACGCTCGATGCGCAGCCGCCCGGCGGCCTGGCCGGCAGGAATGTTCGGCCCGCCGTACGGCCAGCCGCTGCCCAGCGTCAGATCCACCCGCAACCCCAGTTCCCGCGCTTTGCCCGAGGTGAAGCGCACCGCATCCAAAAACTCGGCGGAAAGAAACGGCAGGTTGCGGAAGCCGGTCTGCGGATCGTCGAGCGCCAGCGGGTAGACAGGCTGGATTTCCACGCCGCCCATGCCGCCTTCCTTCATCAGGTGCAGTTCGCGCTCCAGTTCCGCATGGGTGACGGCCGGCCCGAACCACCACCAGCGCATCATGATTCTGGCGTCGTCGGGCGGAGACTCGAAGCTGCGGCGCAGGGCGGCCGGCGATGTGGGATTATCCGCCGCCAGGCACAGGAAGCAGAGAGAAACCAGAAGCGAGAAGACCACAATTCGCCACGGAGACATTTGCCTCCTCCTTGGGACTGCCAAGCCAGCCTCCATTTAATGCCTTGCGGCATGGCGGCGCAAGGGGCAAGGCGTAATCCGCGGACTACGCGGATCCACGCGGATGTGGCTACAAACCGGGCAGATCCAGGCGGACCATCTGCGGCGGGTAGAGCGTGTTGCGGCGGGGGCGGTCCGGGTCGTACAAAACCGTGACCGTCTGCCCGGGCTCCGGCGCGCCGGCCTTCGATGCCATCGAGCTGCCCGCCACTTCGTTGCCGGCCATGTCGAGAAATTGGTAGCGGACGCTCTGGCCGTTCTTGACGGGCACGACGCGGGTGACGATGGCGCCGGTCGGATTGCCAGACTGCAGCAATCTCCTTTGCGTCAGGACCGGGAGCGGAAGCAACACAATCACCACGACAAAGATAACGGGCGGGAAAAGGATCAGCCAGGAGGGTGCGCTGCTTTCCAGATCCAGCCGGCTGACCTCCGGGTCGGAAGGGGCATAGCGCATAGCGACTTGCGAGCCCGGGCTGAGCCGGCGCCAGGCGCTCGAGGAAATGCGCGCCCGCCGATGGTAGAGCTTGTCGCCCACCTCGTAGCTGTACTGCACGTAGTAGCTGGTGCTTTTCCCGCTGGTGGACCACTTCCGCACCACCGTGGCCGCGCTGCTCACGCCTTCGCGCCCCAGCAGCTCCGCGCGCTGCCGCTCGCGCTCCATGGCCGTGACGCCGAAAACGGCAAAGGCTGCGGCGCCGGCCAGGAAAAGCACAATAAACCCGACCACCAGCTTGGCCTGGACGGTCAGCCGCACGGGCCGCGGTACCGGCAGCGACAGCAACTCCGCAGGGGCCCGCCACTGGTTCTGCAGGTCGAGCAGCCGCTCACGGTCCACCGGGACAGCCTTGGACCGGCGCCGGCTCAGCACGATCAGAAGCACGGCGATCACGCCGACGCCGATAATGACGAACGGAAGAAACGGAACGAAGTCTTTCATAGGCTATGGGCTGTAGGCTGTGGGCTGTGGACAATGGGCGCGTAACCTGCAGCCTACAGCCTACAGCCTACAGTCTACAGCCTACAGTCTACAGCCTGTCACCGCACTTCGGGAGCATCAACGGGGGGCGGCAGCGGGTCGTGCGAGGCGATCAGCCAGTTGGCCAGGCGCGCCATCATTTCCTGCTTTGGCGCCGCCCGGCCCGCGTCGCTCCACAGGTTATCGAGCTCGTGCGGGTCGTTGCGCAGATCGTACAGCTCTCCGTACGGCCGGCCGGCGTAATACACCAGCTTCCAGTCGCGGGTGCGAACCATCTTGGTGGCCGGAAACTCGGCGTAGACGGTCTCATCCCATCGCGGCGTTTGGCCGCCCGGTGCGGCCTCCAGCCTCCGGTCTCCAGCCTCCAGCCTTACTAGCGGCAGCAGCGAGCGGCCCTGCACGCCCTCCGGCGCCGGAGCGCCGAGCAGCGCCAGCAGGGTCGGCATCTGGTCGATTTCCTGCGTCATGGGCTCCACCACGCGGCCTGCCGGCAGCGTGCCGGGAAAACGCACGACCAGCGGCACGTGCAGCACCTCGTCGTACATGTAGCCGCCCTTGAACAGCAGCCCGTGGCCGCCCAGCATTTCGCCATGGTCGCTGTTGAACACCACCAGCGTATTGCCGGCCAGCCCCAGCTTATCCAGTTCCTCGAGGATGCGGCCCATGCACTTATCGGTGAGCGTGATCGAGCCGTAGTAATAAGAGGTGATGCGGTGCAGATCGGCGTCGGTCATCTTGCGCAGATCGAAGCCGGCCGTACCCTCCAGCGCCCGTTGGTGCTCGGGCGGCTTGTTGGCGAACTCGTTGGCGCGCCGGTGCGGTTTGGGGAACTCGGCGCTGTCGTACATTCCGGCGTAGGGCCGGGGCGGGTCGAAGGGATGATGCGGCCGGTGGAAGTTGACCTGTACGAAGAATGGCCGCCCGCGGTTCTGCCGCAGGAACTCGACCGCCAGGTCGGCCGTCACGCTGCTGCTGTCCAGTTCCTCGCCCCACGGCACGGGATAGGCCTGAAATGTCTCCTTCAGTCTCGCTTCGTATTCGGCAACCTTCGCGCCGGTCCAGCCGGCCTTTTTCAATGCCGCCTCGTGTTCCGGGTCGCCGAAGATACGCTCGAAGCCGCCGGTGGCGTTGTTGGGGGCGAAGGGGCGTGCGCCAATCGACGCGGTCAGGTAGCCTCGCCCGCCGAGCACTCGGGCGATGGTCTGCTCACGGTCGGGCAGGCGGTAGCGGTTGGTGAAGGCGCGGTGCACGTGCGGGTAGCGCCCGGTCAGCATGCTGCCGCGCGACGGCACGCATTGCGGCGCCTGCACGTAATGGCGGGTGAAGCGCAGGCCTTCCCGCGCCAGCCGGTCGATGGCCGGCGTCTTGACGATGCCGTTGCCGTAACAGCCCACGCAGTCGGCGCGGTGCTGGTCGGTGGTCAGGATCAGCAGATTGGCCGATCTCGGATTGCGGATTGCGGATTGCGGATTTCTTGCACCGACAACCACGGCCGCTGTGCTCAAGAACTGGCGCCTGGTTAGCATCCGTCTTTTTTACCACCAAGACACCAAGACACCAAGGACGGCGGTTGACTTAGGCGGCGCGATGAAGGCACGGTCGCCGAGCACGGTCTGGCGGTCGCTTGCGGACGGCTGGAGGCGCGGCTGGACCGGGCATTGGACAGTTCCTACCGCTCGGCAGCCAATGCGCGGTTCGCCAAACATCTGCAGAACGAGCGCGATGCGGTCTTCACCTTCTTGTACTGTGCGGGACTCGAGGCCACGAACTGGCGGGCCGAGCAGGCCATCCGCCCGGCGGTGGTGGCGCGCAGGGTATGGGGCGGCAATCGGACCCCGCGCGGGGCGCACAAATACCCGCATTATTCATGAAGCGGGCGGCTCTGCCGCTTCGATGTGCGGAATGCCTCCGGCTTTCCGGCCCCGGGTTATTTCATTTTCGAAGGCTGCGCCTTCGAGATGCTGTCGAGGCGCAGCCTCGACAGAAAAAGAGGGCACGCGTCGGAAAGGCAAAGCCATTCCGCACATCGAAGCGGCCAAGCCGCAGGCAGCGCGCACGCTTCATGAATTATCCACCTTAGGCCTCCTGCTGGAAACTGGCAATTCGTCGCCGGGTACCGGCGGCACATCAGGGACTCGCCGTAACAGTCGATCAACCAGCCTGGGATCGGCCCGGCGCGCACGTTCTTCGAGGTACTCGAGCGTCAACAGCGCCGCAGCCTTCTCGGCCCCCGCCGTGGCGATGAATTGATTAATGGACACGGCTTCGCGCTCCGCCAACTCCCGAATCTTGCGATGCAGTGAGTCGGGAAGCCGCAGACTCAAGTTGCTCATGGCTTTCCCCTCTTGAACGAGGCCCAGCCCATCTCTGGAACAGTTCGAACCTCGTGCTCTGGGAGTGCTCGACGAAATCGGCGCGGGACACACTCATCAAGAAGAATCCGCATGCGCGAACACCGATTCCTTGGCGAACTCCAGAACAGCGACCGCGTGCTCGCGACTCACCGTCGGAAAGTCCTCCAGGAAATGATCGAGCGTATCCCCTTCTTCGAGGTAGTCGAGGAGAGTTTGCACCGCAACCCGGGTGCCCGTAAACACCACGGCGCCGCTCATCACCTCATCCGAGCGCGTGACAAGGAATTCCCGTACAGCCATCTCACTCCTCAGTGTGCCGCAACTGCAAGCCGGACGCTCTTGAAAAGGTGGGGCTAACGCCTACGAATGATCCGGGGCGTCACCCGTCGTCGTTGGTCTCGCCCTCATGCACCTTTGCGGGCCGCAAGCGGCTGTCAGACCGCGCTCAGACCAAGCGATAGAATGAGGAACGACGTTTCGCCCTGTTTTTCAAACGCCTCTACGCGTTGGCGCTCTCGCCGCAAGAGCCCGGCGATCACCGTGGTTCCGGCGTTTCCGACATCGAGCCAAATGACCTTCGGAGGAAAGCCCTCAACGAAGCTGCGCTCTCGGAAATCAGCATCCTTAGAGACGATTGCGAAGCCCTGCGCACGGCCGTAATCCCAGATCTGCCGATCCTCGGCTCCGCGCAGGCCAACGTCTCGAATGTGTACGCTGCCGGGATACTCGTTGGCGAGCATTTGGGGCAACTTCGGGCTCACGTTCTCGTCGAAAAGGAGTTTCACGCTACGGAGTTCGCCAGGCGCCGTTCCCGCGCCGCGGCGAAGGCCAGGCAGGCCCGAATATCGTCGCGAGTGAGGTCCGGAAAGTCGGCCAGAACCTCGTCCTCAGCCATGCCGCCCGCCAGGTATTCCAGCACGTCGTACACGGTGATCCGCGTACCCCGGATGCAGGGCTTTCCGCTCCGCACCGCAGGATTGACCGAGATTCGTTCTTGCCAGTTCATGATTCGGATTGTACCACCTCGTCGGCGGCTGCGCCACGCCAACCCGCCGGTTGCGGCGAGCCCGGCCTAACGCGCGCGCTCACCCGCGGGCCGAGCGACGCGGCGCTTGCCCCAAGCGCCGTGACGCGAAGGGCCGGCGGGTGCAGCGCGTTGTTCGACGGCCTGCCGTCATCTTCACCTTAGACTTTCGAGAATTCGGACGCGTACCTCACCACGCCTCCCCCCGCGCTAAGCGCGCCAGACCGCAACTCCTGGGCCATGAATGCCTCGTCCGGAGCGTCGAATTCGCAGCGAAGTCCGAGACGGCTCGCCGGCACGAAGCCGAAGCGTGGGTAGTACTCAGGATGGCCCAGCACCACCACAGCCTCGTACCCAGATCGCCTGCATTCTGCAAGCCCGTCCCGAACCAGTTGCGATCCGATACCCCGTCGCTGCCACGCCGGCCGCACCGCCATGGGACCCAAACCCGCAACCCTGGCTTTCGAACTGGGCCCAACAACCTCAACAGGGGCAAACAGAATGTGCCCAACGACCACCGTTCCGCTCAAGGCAACGAGCGAGATGCAGGAGGTCTTGGTTCGCAGTGCGTCCACGAGTGCGGCCTCAGTCGGACCCGCAAACGCCTGCCGATTCACCTCGCTGATTCCAATGAGGTCCGACGGGGCCTCCCAGCGGATCTCTATCGCGCTATCGTCTATCATCTGGTCTCGTCCATCGAACGCCCAAGCTCACCTGCCGCGGCGGCCGGTGAGACGTTGAACCCTGCAAAACCGCAATGCCGCCGCGGCCAGGTGCAGCGGCTGGTTAGCCCACCTAGGTCCCTGACCGCCTAATTTTGTGCTCTTGTTGTACCGCTGGCGTCCCGCCGGCCGGCCCCTGCCAGTTCACTGCTGCGCAACGGCGCGAGGCACAGGGCCGGCCGGCGGGACGCCAGCGGTACAACGACCCGAATGGCATTTTTCTTACTGGTCAGAGACCTAGTTGTCGTTGAGGCCGTATGGCTCGCGCGTGTGCAGCCGTTGCTTCCAGGAACCTTCCAGTCGGATCACGTCGCCAGCGTCAGTGTCCGGCGAGACTCGCTGTAGGATGGTAAACCGGAACTTCCGGGGATCACGTTGCCGAAGCAAGCGATTTCCGCCGTGCCCACGGGCGGCGTAGTTTAGCCATCGGCCGAGAAGGTTCTTTTCACCGTAAGCAGAACCGACGTAGCCTTTCCGGCCGGAAGTGTCGAATATGTAGTAAATACCGCGCCATTGCGAGAGCGCAGACTTCCAGCGCGTCGGCAGGACGCCAAGCTCCTCCCATGTCAGGTCGATTGCGTCCCATTCCGGCATAGCGGCGTCGAGTGCGCTGTCTTCGAGGACGGCAAGGATGGGCATTACGTTACGATGCGCCCGCCGCCACCAGGTCCTTTCAGGCGGCGGCCAGCCCACGATCAGTTTGCCTTTCCAGGAAGCGTAGAAATCGGTCGGCGCAAGATCGAACCAGAGGATCGAGGACCGTTTTTCACCGCCCAATCCCTTCATGCCGAACGCTTTCAAATCGATGTGAGCCGGGACATTCCAGTATCCATCGTAAGTAAGAGGCTTCGATCCCGCTATGGAATACAAACCGACGAACAGGGCTTTGCTGGCTTCTCGACCGATGAATGATGCAATGTACCCCGCACCCGCCATTGCCTGCATAACTCGCTCGAGCTTCTCTCCCTGGGTCTGTTGGTAAGCATTGAATAGGTCCGGTCTCTCCGCCGCCAGCCACGGCAGCACCTTGTTAAGTTGAGGCTCCCAAGGCCGATGGCGAAGCACAAGGACGTGCTGTGGGTCGATGCCCTTGCCCACCAACAGGTCGTTGAGGTTCATCTCCTGGCCACCATTCCTTTCTTCCCGCATGAGGACTAACTCATGTTTAGGGCGACCTGGATAAAACCGGTCCCGGTCAGCCTAACACCAAACGACCGGCGGCGAGCCGCGGCGGCAACGATCTTGTTTGTGACGAGTCCTTGCGTGTTCGATCACAACGGAACAGCTTCTTTCAAAACGCGATCGCGAATCCGAGGGTGGAGCCCGCCTTCCGTGAATACCTGGACGTTACGGCCGAGCAAATCCTGGAGGTCCATCAGCAGCCCCCCGGGGAAAAAGGGCGTTCGACGAGGACCGCAATTGACGAGGAAGTCGACGTCGCTTTCCGGCCCGGCTTGGCCTCGAGCCACCGAGCCGAACACACGTACGTTGCTCGCCCCGTGCCGCTCGGCGATTCGCAGGATCTCCGGCCGCTTCCTGCTGAGAATTTCCTCAATTCCCATACTGCAATTGTCCCACAACCAGCCGCGCTTTGCTCTCACGAGTTTCACACCAGAGCGAACGGAGGCGGACGGGAAAGCCGGTTGCGCGTGGCCACGATGGCGCGCTGGTAACGCGGCCGACATAGACCGCTTTTTGCTCGCAGGGGGGCTTGACAAGCGTGTTATGCTGGTATATAGCTAATAGCGATTGAACGACACCCTAGCGATAGCGCGGGATCGAGCAGGGGCGGCGCGGGGACGCCGGCTCCGTTCTTTGACAACTGAATATGGGGGCGAATTCTCCGGGGTCCGCGATTGAAAAACCCGCGCAGGGATGTGGAGGCTTTTGGCGTTTCATCCTGCTTTTCACCTGTATTAGCAGGTGGCGGCCGAAGTGGGGGGCAAGCTGCTGATAATAAAGCGCTTGGCACCAGAAAAGGCGCATGCGTGGGTGGGCGGCCCAGAAACAACACGCCGCAACGCGCTGAAAACAAGGCGGTTCTGGCGGGCGAGTGGGGGCCTGTTAATAGAATACCTTTTGCCTGAACTTTGTGTTCTTCGCGGCTTTGTGGTGAACTATCAGCGCATGAAAGCCTTGTTTTTCGAGCGACGAAAGGCCCGGGTGATCGACGCTCCAGAACCACGGGCGCGGGCCGGCTACGCGAAAGTCAAGGTGCTGGTTTCCGGAATCTGCAATACCGATCTGGAGCTGCTCCGGGGCTACTACCGGTTTTCGGGCATCCCCGGGCACGAATTCGTCGGCCGCGTGGTTTCGCCGGGAAGCCCGCTGGCGGGCCGCCGCGTGGTCGGCGAAATCAACCTGGCCTGCGGGCGCTGCTCGTGGTGCGCAGCGGGACTCGGACGGCACTGCCCGCGACGCGCCGTGCTGGGGATCGTCAAGCATCCGGGAGCGCATGCCGAGTACCTGACGCTGCCGGAAGGCAACCTGGTGCCGGTTCCCGACTCCGTCCCCGACGAGGAAGCGGTTTTCGCCGAACCGTTGGCGGCCGCCTGCGAAATCCTGGAACAGTTGGGCAGTGTCGAGGGCCGAAAAACAGCGGTGCTGGGCGCCGGCAAGCTGGGCCTGCTGGTGGCGCAGGTGCTGGCCCAGGCCGGCGCCGACGTCTCGGTATTCGGCTGGCGGCCGGAGAAGCTGCGGGTGGCGCGCCGCATCGGGCTCGAGGCCCGTCCGGCGCCCGCCCGAACGCCCCGCGCGCAATTCGACCTGGTCGTTGAAGCCACCGGAACACCGGCCGGATTGCCCCGCGCCATCCAGATGACCAAGCCGCGCGGCACAGTGGTGATGAAATCCACCTTCCACGGTTTGGCGCGCTTCGATGCCGCCCCGCTGGTGGTGAACGAGATTACGGTGGTCGGCTCGCGTTGCGGCCGCTTCGCTCCGGCCATGGCCTTGCTGGCTTGCCGCGCCGTCCAGGTGCGGCCGCTGATCTCGGCGGAATATCCGCTGAGCCGCGCCTCGGCGGCCTTGCGCCACGCCACGCGCCCCGGCTCTGTGAAAGTCCTGCTCCGCCCGTGACGGTAAGGACGCCTTCCGGCCTCCCGCCGATCGGCCCATGCCGGTCCCCGCGGTTTTTGCTAGAATTGCTACGTCATGCGGCACGCGGCTCTTGTATTGCTGGGGATGCTGGCCTGCCTGCCCGCACTGCGGGCGGCCGAGGTTACCATCGTCGATGTCTACTTCGAGGACTACGACCGGCAAATGGTCCGCCAGCAGGTGCTTCCCGCCGGCGAGAGCATCTACCTGACTTTCCGCATTGCGAGCTTCCGGGCCGACGACCAGCATCGCGTCCGCCTCACTTACTGGCTCGATTGCCTGGATCCGGAGCAGGTCCCCATCACCGAGACCTTCACCAAGAGCATCGACACGACGCTCACGCCCCAGGATGAAAAGTGGCGGCCGAAGATTGACTGGTCGCTGGTAATTCCTTCGTTTGCCCCGAGCGGCGAGTACCAGGTGATTATCCGGGTGCGCGACGAGATTGATAAGAAAGAGGCCCGGCAAGCAATGAGCTTCCGGGTGCACGGCGCTTCCATCCAGCCCAGCGCCACCCTGGCAATTCGGGATTTCGAATTCTCGGATGGCGAGAACGGCAGGCCCAAGCCGCAGCCGGTTTTCACGCCGGGCACCACGTTGTGGGCCCGCTTCCGTCTGATGGGCTTCAGAATCTCGCCGGAGAAGGAACTGTCGATCGAAGAAGATCTGAGCGTGCTCGACATGGAAGGCAAGGTGCTGTTCTCGCGGCCCAACGCCGCGGTTGAGAAGTACAAGATGTTCTACCCGCCACGCTTCCTGCCGGCCTCCTTCAACCTGGACCTCGATCCCAAAGTCAAGCCGGGCGAGTACATGATCCGTTTGGACATCCGCGACCTGCTGGGCAAAGCGGAAACGCGCTACGAAGCGAAATTCACGGTCCAGTGAGGTCCAAAGTCCAAGGTCCAAAGTCCAAAGTCCTGTGCGTTTGCCTGACTTTGGACTTTGGACTTTAGACTTTGGACTGAATTCGTGGCTGGCCCAATCACCACAACACAGAAGCGCACGCTGCTGGCGGCATCGCTGGGCTGGATGCTGGACAGCATGGACATGATGCTCTACTCGATGGCCCTGGTCGCCATCCAGCGGGAGATGGGCATCAGCGCGTCCACCAGCGGCCTGCTCATCTCACTGACGCTGGTCTCCTCGGCCGCCGGCGGCGTGCTCTTCGGCCTGCTGGCCGACCGCTTCGGGCGGGCCCGGGCGCTGATCGGCAGCATCCTGATCTACTCGGTGTTTACCGCCGCCTGCGGGTTTGCTCAGAACATCGTCCAACTCGCCGTTTTTCGCGTCCTGCTGGGGTTGGGCGTGGGGGGAGAATGGGCCACCGGAGCGGCGCTGGTCAGCGAGACCTGGCCGGCCGAGCACCGCGCCAAAGCGCTGGGGCTGATGCAGAGCTCCTGGGCGGTCGGCTACGCACTGGCGGCCCTGGTTACGGCGGCGGTGATGCCGCGCTTCGGCTGGCGCGCCGTTTTCTTTGTCGGCGTGCTGCCCGCCCTGGCGACCGTTTGGATCCGCCGCAAGGTGCCGGAACCGGAAATCTGGAAACGATCGAGTGCGGAGTGCGGAATGCGGAGTGCGGAATCCAGTTCGTCCGCATCCCGCACTCCGCATTCCGCATTCCGCATTCTTTTCGCCGTTCCCTTACGGCGGCGCACGATTGTGGTGACCGCCATGAACGCGGCCAGCATGTTCGGCTGGTGGGGCCTGTTCACCTGGATCCCCGGCTACCTCGCTCTGCCGGTCTCGCAGGGCGGACGCGGCTTGAACATCTTGAGCACGTCGAAGTGGATTCTGCTCATGCAGGCCGGCATGTGGCTGGGATATGTGAGCTTCGGCTTTCTGGCGGATGCCTTGGGGCGCAAGCGCACCTACATCGGCTACCTGCTGGTCGCCGCCGCCCTGGTTCCCTTTTACTCGCTGGCCCGCAGCCCGCAGGCCGTGATGTTGCTGGGGCCCTTCGTGGCCTTCTTCGGCACCGGCTACTTCAGCGGCTTTGGCGCCATTTCCAGCGAATCGTTTCCCACCGCGGTGCGGGGCACGGCCATGGGATTCGCATACAACTTCGGCCGCGGGTTGAGCGCCATGGCCCCCTATACCATTGGGCGGCTGTCGGAAAGCTACGGTCTGGGCGCCTCCTTCCTGATTACCTCGGCTGCCTTCCTGGCCGCCGCCATGATCGCGCTGGGCATCGAAGAAACGCGCGGCAAGCGCCTGGAGTGAAACGCGGCCCGGGCCCCTCGCTTCCCCCCTTGCGCGCTATGCTTGGCTGTTGATGGCGCCCGGCGAACGCGAATATCCGGAGCGGCCGATGATCGGGGTGGGCGGGGTCATCGTCGATGACGGGCAGGTGCTGCTGGTGCGGCGCGGCCACCCGCCGCTGGCAGGCGAATGGTCGATCAGCTAAAGGCTGCGGGGCGGCACTTCTGGCAATAGCCGCCAATTTCCACGCGGGCGAAGGCCACGCGGAAGGCAAGGTCGCGCTCCACCTGGCCTTTGATCTTGTCAAACAGCGGGCTGGCAATCTCCACCACCCGGCCGCAGCGCAGGCAGGCCACATGCAGGTGCTGCCGCTGGGGCCGCTGTTCGTAATAATGGCCGACCCCACTCAAGTGCAGCAGATCCAGTTCATCGATCAGGCCGTGGCGCTTGAGCAAGGTTAAGGTGCGGTACACGGTCACGCGGTCGATGTCGGGGTGCCCATGGCGCGCGATACGGAGGATGCTGGCCGCGTCCAGGTGGCCCTGCGCGCCTTCTATGACCTGCAGGATGGCGCGGCGTTGCCGCGTCATTCGCACACCTCGGGCCGCCAGTTGTCCTTGAAGGCAGCCCGGGGGGAAGGCCTTGCTGCTACCCTGGCTTCCCTTTCGCAGCATCAAGCAACTATAGCAGACTGGAGGCTGGGGGCCACAGGCCGGCGGTCACCAACCGGCCCTTGGCTCTTGAATCCCGCGCCATTCCGTTGCATTCTTGTAACCGGCGACAAAAATGGCTGCAAACGGCAACGGTTTCCATTTCTCTGCTCTGCTGCGGAAGATCTTCCTTGTGGACCTGGTGAAGGGCCTGGCGGTTACGTTCAAGTACCAACCGCCGAAGAACATCATCACCGAGGAATACCCGCGCGTCCGGCCGCAAATTGCCGAGCGCTTCCGCGGAGCGCCCCGGCTCAATACCAACCCGGAAACCGGGGAAACGCTGTGCATCGCGTGCAACCTGTGCGCGCTGGCCTGCCCGGAGAACTTGATCGTGGTCGGCTGGGAGCGGGCCGGCGGCTCCAGCGGCAAGAAGACGCTGACGGATTTCACCTACGACACGTCGCGCTGCATGTTCTGCGGGCTGTGCGAGGATGCCTGTCCGACCGACGCGCTGGAACTGACCCAGGACTACGAACTGGCCAGCTACAGCCGTGAAGGCGCGATCTGGAACCGCCAGATGTTGGAAGAAGGCCCGCACCCCACACGGTATGCACGCTGATGGGCCTGCTGCCGGGGCGAAATCAAGGCTACGAGGTCAAGAGCAGGGAACAGGCCGTCTCCACCACCTTCTCATCGAGTTGCCCCTCGGCAGCCTGCTTGCGCAGTTCCTTGAGCGCCACCTGCGCGTCCCAGGCGGGCCGGTAAGGCCGGGGGGCAGTCAGCGCCGAGTACAGATCGGACACCGCGCTGATTCTCGCCGCGATCGGGATGTCCGGGCCTTTCAACCGGCCGGGATAGCCCTTTCCGTTTAGCAACTCATGATGGTTGGCAATGATGGAGAGCACGGGCTCGGAGTCGTATCCCAGCCGCTTGGCGATCGAGACACTCTCGGCAACGTGCGCCTCCAGGCTCTTCCGTTCCTGTTCGGAGAGGCCGCCGCGGCGGGTCAGGATGTGGTGCCAAACGGTGGACTTGCCGATATCCTGGAGCCGCCCGGCCGTCAGCAGGTGGCGCTTCAGCGGCTCGGGCAGGCCCATGCGGTCGGCAATCGCGTAAGCCAATGTCGCCACCACCAGCGAATGCCCTACCGTCGAATCGATGGATTCGTTCGGCAACACCACGTCGTCAGGGATTTCCATCAGTTCCGGCACATGCTTGTACTGTTCGTAAAACGAGGCGGGAAACCGTTCCCGGTTCTGCAGCGGGTCCAGCAGCCCGGCGGCTTTGTAAACGGCTTGCCGCTGCTGCAGTCCGCGAATACTGATGCGCTCAAACTCGTCGCGCTTCACGCTGGCGTCGGCATACGCGACCTTGATGGCGTTATCGTCAGGACGAAGCGCCATGGCCCGGCGGTAATAGAGCATCGCCTTGGTGGCTTCCTGGAGGCGGTAATAGAGGTTGCCGACGGCGAACAGCAGGTCGGTATTGTGCGGATCGTGCCTTAATTCCGCTTCTTTCTCCGCGACTTCGTCCCGGAGGCTCTTGTCCTGGGCGCGCCGCCCGGTCAGGCTCCGCACCTGCTCGGTCTCGACAAAGGCCGCGACCGCCTCCTGGGTCGCCTGATCGACGAACACGCAGCCGGGCTCGCAGAGTTGTTCCAGACGTTTGCCCAGGTTCACCACCTCGCCGATGGCCGAGTAGCTGCGGCGGCGAGCACCCAGCAGGCCCACGATCGCGTCACCGGTCGCGATTCCAACGCGCAGCCCGTACGCGATCTGGCGGCTGCGGAATTTCTCCTGCATCTTCAATCCCGTCAGGACCGCCTGCAGGGCATGGTGCTCATAGTCGATGGGGGCCCCGAATTCGCACAGGATCCCGTCCCCCATGTACTTGTCGATGTGGCCGTGGTAGGCCTCGATCAGCTCCTCCATGTCCTGGTAAAACTGGTTCAGCGTTTCCAGGATGACTTCGGGGTGCTTTTGGCCCTCCAGCCCGGTGAAGCCCTTCAGGTCGCAAAACAGCACGGTGATGCTGCGCTTTTCCTGCCGCAGACGCCCCTGAATAATCAGGCGGGCGACGGTGGCATCCATGGTGGAGTAGAGCGTCTGTTCCACCTGCTGCCTGAGGCGCTCGACCAGCAGGTTCTGGCTCTCCAGTTCCTCGGTCCTCCGCTGCAGCGTCCCGGTCGATTGCAGCAGCGCCGTGTTCGACTCCTCCAGCGACCTGGATCTCTGCGTCAGTTCCTCGGCCATCCTGCGGACCTTGGCATGAGAGGCCAGCATGCGCTCCTGCGCGCGCCCGAAGACCGCCGCCATCAGTATGAGAAAGCCGCCCCAGACCGCCAGGCTGAGCGCGGTCTCGATCTGCTGGACGATGACCGTCGTCAAAGCCGCCAGGCCGCTGGCGCTGAGCAACGCGTAGCCCATCCACACCCAGAGGTAATAGAGCACCACCAGCAGCACGCACAGCACACTGCTGAGCACGGCGCGGCGCGCGCCCAGCAAATACCCGGCGGCCAGCACCGGAAGATAGAAGAAGTTCAGGAATGCAAGTTTGTAAGGCAGCCAGTGGAATCCCACGGCGACGATCACCAGCAACGTCGCCACAAACAAGAGTTCGGCATGCCGCTTCAGGAGCGCCGCCCACAACACCATGGGCCTTCCTTCGTCATGCACTCCATTCGATAATCGTGAGCCCGACGGCATGGCCATCGTTATAACCGCCTTCCTGCCGGTCGAGGGACAGTCGAGCAACCAGCCCTATTCCTGCATTCCTACACTCATGTCTACAGTTGCCCGCGCGCCCCTCATCATCGGTGGTATTACGGAGAAAGTCAATCTCACCGGAAGCACCGACAGCGGTTTCGCAAACCGGGCTCCCATCGAGCGGTACTCGCTTCATCGCAGGCCAGTTTGCCGAACACGACGGGCTTGGGCGTTCTTGCAGGGGCGTTTTGCGGGTCCGGCAGGCGTCAGAACCG
>Ga0315279_10005942_pt1 | contig 15592 bp, 16 predicted proteins | sample YL17G06_20_MG_FD_203694 | JGI IMG/M metagenome (GOLD analysis project Ga0315279, IMG submission 203694) | Sediment microbial communities from Yellowstone Lake, YNP, Wyoming, USA - YL17G06_20 | ecosystem: Environmental > Aquatic > Freshwater > Lake > Sediment | place: USA: Wyoming | collected... | reverse complement strand
TGGGATGCGCCCGGGCCACAGCCACTTGACAGCAACCGACTCTATGTCCGCCAAGCACTGGAGTATCGGCCCACCGATCACTTCGCTGGCATCCACCATCGGCGCAGTATTCACCAGACTCTCTATGGCGGCTCGCAGGGAATTCGGTTCAGAGGCATCACGCTCTTCCAGCCAATCGAGGATGTCACCCTTCGCTGGAAGCCCTGGAAGCTGAACGATCTTGACAGTTGCCGCAGATTGCAGCTTGACCAGGATTGATGTCACGTCTCTGGCATATACCTGACCGGCGTCGTCATTGTCGGGCAGGATGACCACTTCCCGGCCGGCCAGAGGTCGCCAGTCGGCCTTGCTTGCACTCTCGCACCCGTGCGGGCTTGTAGTTGCCAGTAGGTCAATTGTCGCCGCCGCATCGGCCGCTTTCTCGCCTTCGCAGACATAGACCCGCTCACCTGGCCGTGCCAATAATTCCGGCAAGTGATACAATGGCCGAGGCTCCGGCATCCCGCCGATGATCCAGCCATTGGCGGTCTTGCTCACCGGTCGGATGTCTTTGCCGCCGACGGTGTCCCATCGCACGATCATACCCACCGGCTCCCCAGCGGCATCATGGTAGGTCCAAGTCGCCGAATGGGAGCCGTATCTGTGTTCCAGTTCAGCGATGGCATCGTGAATTGTGGCGTAGACCTCTTGGTTGTCCCTGCCGCGCTTGCTCTTCCTGACCTTGGATGTGGGCCTTGGGCTAACAGACCGGCCAGTCCTCCTACCATCGGCAGGCATCAGGTCCGCCAGTGCCAATCCCAGCGCAGATGCGACGGCCTCTGGCGTACATCCCGCATGGCAGTGAATCAACGCGCGACCGTCATCCCCGGCACCGATAGACAGACTGGCTCGTCGGTCATCATGGGCAGGGCATCGCACCGTCCAGCCCTTGCCACTGCGTTTCGCTTGCGGCAGTTTCGACAGGATCAGTTCAATGGGTGTCATTGGGCACCTCCTTCCCAGTCGATGCCTGTTCATCCAGCCAACGACGCAGCACGTCCACCGGGTACAGAATCGCCTTGCCGACCCGAATGTGCGGGATCTCGCCCCGGTTCGTCCAGTCCCACAGGAGTCTCTCGGAGATACCCAAAGCCTTCGCCGCCTCGCGCGGCCTCATGGCCAAACATGGTGTCTCTGGTTCGACCTTTGAAGACAGATTGTTGGAGTTGACGGTAATCACGATTGTTGACCCTCCGCGAGACTCGTGATGTGCTTGCGTTTCTCGCCAGAGCCGGCCCCTTGGAATTCAGTCTGCACGCTTTATCTCCTTCATGGCGTGCCATTTGGCTCTGTCCGGTGCCCCAGCCGCCAACCATGCCGATATTTCTTCGGCGGACCATCGGACCGCGCCGCCGATGCGGAGTGGCGCGGGAATCTTGCCCAACAAATTGAGCCGATGCACTTGGCGTTTGCTCAGGCTAAGCACTTGGCCCAGGGTCTTTGCAGTCAGCAGCGTTCCTGTGTGCTTTGTAGTGTCCATACATGATGCCCTTTCAGAAGAAATCGATTGCACGTTCGTTGCCTAACGCTGCCAGTATGCGAAATCGACGCAGGATGGGACTAAGAGGGGAATAGCGGTGTCTCAGAGTGACTGGCTAATCTGACCGGCCTTCAAGGCAGATGCAGCAATTCCATGATGAATAGGACCGTCCGTAGAAGAGAGCGGGAATAGAATGCGAATAGGAAACTGGCCGGGTCCAGGCGTGATCCACTATCATCAGTTCTTGGGGCGAGCCTTCTTCAGGCGGGCTTTTTTCTTACGTTCCTCGGAACCTCGAACGTACTTCTCGATTGCCTTATCGGTGACTTTACCGTGTTGAGCATACTTCAGCCATGCTCGGAACTCACCCAAGTGGACTTTGCAGCGTCTCCCTCTGCGCATTCGGTGCACGGGGAATTCCCGGTCCTCAAGCAACCGGCTCATCCCTCTGACGGTGATCGAGTCATCATTTGCAAGGTTCACAGCCTCCTGTAATGGGATGTACTCATCCGTGTTATCATCCCAAGGCACCTCCCACTCCGAGTCAAAGCCATACACCGACTTCCACAGCTTCCTCTTATTGATCTGCCATTGCCGCAGCCGGTCCAAGTCGATCTCTATGGTGCCGCCGGCCTCCTCTCGCAGACAGATATGGAACCCGACGATCTTCCCGGTCTGAGGATTGGTCCTCAGTTGCGGTTCGATAGAGCAGCCTTCTGCGCACTGATCACAGACGACGGTCTTGCCAGGCTCCATCTTTTCCAGAATGCCTTCAGCTATCAGTTCCTGGAGCTTGCCTTGCGGCCAGTCTCGAATCTCGTCGCCTGTTACGATGTCCGCATCAGGAATGCGGAGTCTTCTCACCAGTTGTGCCAGAAACCCATCCACTGATAAACCCCCATCGTTCAATGTACTTCTTTGCGATCTGGTCAAGCGGATCATCTTTGAGCGTGCAGCCGTCAGGCGTGGAAATCTCAAATGTCAGAGTCTTGCCCTTCTTGCCGTCCCTGCCCGCGAACTTGAAATGGAGCTTCGCTCTCGCGACGATCACGTCATCCAGAGAGAGATTCTGTTTTGCCAGTGCTCTGTCGATGAGCTTATAGATGGCCTTCCCATCGCCCGGCGAACTCGCTTCGAAAGTGATCCGGCGGTTGCCCGTGCCCGGCATATCGAGCCGTAGCATCCTCACGCAGACACTCTCGACACCATCGGCCGGGTCCGTGGGGAAACGAATCTCTTTGTTTTTCAGGGGCTCCAGATCGAAGTGCTTCGTCTTCTTATCCGGCAGCCGGTCAAGACCAAGAATGGTCTGGCAGAATATCTCCTGGAGCTTCTCTATTTCCTCTCCCTTGCCCTTGGCACGCACGTACAGAAAACCGCTCTGCGGCTGGTAAACGAATATCACCTCAAAGGCCGGCGTGGTGGGCCAGAGATAGAATTCGCCCTTGTCGTTGTAGCCCATCTCCGTGGTGGGATAATCCTCAGGATAGGCAAAATAGCAGTGCCTCTCCGGGTTCTCCCTGCGATAGTTGTCAACCTTGCAGTGACGGCCACGCCCCTGTTTTCCGTAGAATGCACAGACAGCGTTCGCCAGGTTTCCTTTGTCCTGCTCCTCCACGGCCGGCGTTAGCCCCTCACCCACGTACCGCTGCTTCCATCCGCCGACCCGATCCATGTGGGCAAGGTCCAAGGCGATCTCAAAGATGCTCTGGTGATTCATGAATGCCCAAAGCGCCTTCTCGTAGGGGTTCTCCATCCGCTCGAAGGTCTCGGACCAATCCAGATCGTGATAGACTGATCCTGCTTCCTCGATCAGGACCTGCACACCCAGCGAGCAGGCCATCTCGTACACCTGCGAGAACTCAGCCTCTACATCTGTCCTCTGCTTCTCCCCAAGTTGGTCAAGGGCCTCTGTAATCGGCTCGATCTCTGTCCTCTGCAAAGATTCGAAGTCAACACCCGCCAGCAGCCCCTTGCGGGCGAAGTACTCCTTCAGAATCTTGTTCGGCGTCTGCCTCAAGAACGTGTTGCGTGAATAGTTCCGTGTCATGTGGGTCCCTCCACTGCTTAAGGTCGTTGCACAGATGGTACGAGTATCGCCTGAGATTTCTGCATACCGATAGCCGATCCGTCCAGCGGTCCATAGCCTCGGCTCCGAGTTGTAGCCTGTTCTTCCCCTTGGGCCTTTCCATTTGGCCATATTTTGCGCCGATTTTCCTTGTTTGGCAAGCCAAATCCCCTACACTGTTGTGGAGAATTTGGAGTGGTTGGAAGCCATGAGCTTGAGGGAAGAAAATCCTGCGTCCGAGCACCCGGTAATCGGGTCGGAGCCAGAGAACTCGTCTCTTGCTGACAGGCTCGAAGATCAGCCCTCAAGCGATAGGAGGCTGCTTACGCTTGAAGCCAGCCAATTTCTCTTGCCAAGAGGAGATGGATGAATGAGCGCTCGCTTCTCTGGTCAACTCCCAAGATCGCAGTACCCGACGGTTCCATACGAGCAGTGTTATGCTAAGACCGCGTCAGACGGCACTCCGGGTACGAGCGTCTATGACCACTGTGTGACTGTCGGGCATGTCGCCCGTGCGCTTGCTGGCCACTTGTCAGCGTCTTTGCGAGAGGCCCTTCAAGTTGATGTCGGACTCACAGCGGCCTTGCACGATATTGGCAAGGTCTCACCGGGATTTCAGCTAAAATACTTCAGAGAACAACTTGCTCGGATTCTCCCGGAACTGACCGCCTTGGCATGCGGTGATTTCGAATCGAATCATGCCAGGACAAGCGAAGCCTCGATATGCAGGCGATTGGGCGTGGACTATCCTGATGATCCGTTGACCGGGTTCGCCAAGATCGCGGGATTCCATCATGGCAGGCGAGAGAACGCGCCTCAAACGGACATAGGAGAAGTATTCGGCGGGTTGGCTTGGAGCAATGAGCGGCAGAGACTTATCAAGGCATTGGAGTCTGAATTCGGCAAATTGGTGGTCGGAAGACTCCCTGCATGGCATTTGGATTTTCTGACCGGACTCGTCTGTGTAGCGGATTGGATCGGATCGGATGAGAGTCATTTCCCACCTGACGGACTACCCGCCGGGACGGACATCAGTGCTTTGGCGGAGAAGGAAGTGGTCGGATGTGGATGGAAACGCATCGCTACACGTCAAGGATTGAACTTCAGTGACGTTTTTGGATATGTACCCTATCCACTCCAGCAGGACTTCGTTGACCAAGTGGATGGGCCTGGTCTTTACATCCTTGAAGCCCCTATGGGCATGGGCAAGACTGAGGCAGCGCTGTTTGCAGCCTACAAGATCCTGGATAGAGGCCAAGCAACTGGCCTGTATTTCGGCCTGCCCACGCGCCTTACCAGCGACAAGATGCATGACCGTGTGGCCCGTTTCCTTGAGAAAATATGTGCCGAAACACAGCCTGTGCGTTTGGCCCACGGCAATGCGTGGCTGGAAGACTATGGATTCGGTGAGATCAATGTCAGTGATTGGGACAAGACGACCTGGTTTCACCCCCACAAGCGGGCGCTGCTGTATCCCTTCGCTGTGGGTACGATCGATCAAGCCCTGCTCGGCGTCATCCGCGTAAAGCACTTCTTCGTCCGGCAGTTCGGCTTGGCCGGGAAGGTTGTCATCCTTGATGAAGTCCATTCCTATGATCGGTACACGGGCACCCTACTGGACAAGTTGGTGCAGACACTCCTCGACCTGAAATGCACCGTCATCATTCTGTCGGCAACGCTTACCGGTGAACGGCGACAACGCCTAATGACAGCCGCGCAGCCCCTCATCACGACACGTGCGTATCCAGTGGTCACTGCTCAGACCGAAACGGGTATTCACATTGCAGAACCAATACCGCCAGAGACGCGGGTGATATACATTGCCTTTGAGAACTGGCAGGCAACAGACGTGGCCCGAGAGGCTGTCCAACGCGCAGAGCGGGGTCAATGTGTCATCTGCATTGCCAACACGGTGGCTCAGGCCCAACAGTGGCACAACCACATCAAGGGAGCCATGTCTCAAGACGCCTTTGCCGTCGGCTTGCTCCACTCCAAGTTCCTGGGTTGGCGACGGGATGAATTGGAAAAGGCCTGGATCGGCAAACTCGGTAAGGACGGCGAGCGGCTCAGTGGTTGTGTTCTCGTGGCCACGCAAGTGGTCGAACAGAGTGTTGACATTGACGCTGACTACATGATCACCGAGCTTGCCCCTTCGGACATGCTGCTACAGCGCATCGGTAGGCTGTGGCGTCACGAACGTTCGGCTCGCCCGGCGGCAACGGCGCAAGTTACTGTCGTTACCGGTGATATCAATGCCTCTCAGACGGAAGAAGCTCTTGTCGAGGCTCTGGGCAAAACCAACTGTCTGGTCTATGCGCCCTATGTCTTGTGGCGGACCTATCAAGTCTGGCATCAACGTGCTACCATTCGCATTCCGGATGACGTGCGAACCTTGCTGGAGGAGACATACGCTGCAAGGCACAATGAGCCGGATCACGTCCTAAGTCTCAAGGAGAAGCTCGACAAACACTGCGAAGAACTGATTCGCCGTGCACTGTTCGCGCAGTTTTCCGTTCAGGGCGTACCTGTCATGAACGACAACGAAAATGCTCCCACACGCTATAGTGACAGGCCCATGACCGACGTTTTATTGACCAGGCACGTGGACTCAGTCGATAACGCCGCCACCATCGAAATGCTGCATGAGGGTGGGCCAATCAGGGTCAATGCATTCTGCCGGGACGTGAACGCCCTCAGATGTCTCTACCGAAACCTGATTTCCGTTCCCACTCGTCAATTGCTCAAGGCGGGAGTTGGAGTTGCGACACCCCCATACTTGAGAAAGTATTTCTTTGACTCCATTGCAGTCTTGACTGTGGGACCCGACGGACAACTGACCTTCCAAGGAAAGCCAACCGGCTTCCGGTACGATTCTGAGCGTGGCCTGCAACGTACCCAGGGTCCAAGCCTGCTCAAATACAGCGAGAGGCTCGACACACAAGACGACATAGAATCCTACACCTACAGCGACTATGACGATCTGGAGGACATGACAGATGAATTTAACTGGTGATCCGTGGATACCAGTCATCTACGAGACCGGCGTCCACACACTTGTCAGCTTGAACACGTTGTATACCGAGGCTGAACAGATCAGAGATCTGTGCGCCACTCCACCGCAACGAATCGCCCTGATGCGTCTGCTGATCTGCATTGCTCAGAGGGCTTTGAATGGGCCGGAAGATGAGCGAGACTGGCGAAGTTGCCGCAATTGCATCGGGCCCATGAGCACTCAATACCTGCAAGACCATGTGGAGGAATTCAACCTTTATGGCAATCAGCCCTTTCTCCAGGTTGATGCATTGCAGGCTACCAGTAATGCCGTCACCGACAAACTCGATTTCGGATCGTCTGCTGGCAACAACTCCGTGCTGTTTGATCACGCGGCTAATCCCGATGGACGCTTCCATACGCCAGGCTGGTGCGCCTTGATGCTTCTGACCTACCAGGCTTTCTCACCCGGAGGCACCATTGGCGAAGCGAAATGGTCAGGCATCTCAACCGGTCGCAACAGCGAGCACGCTCCTTGCGTCGAAGGGTCTATGCTTCATACAATCATCCGTGGCCAGAACCTGCTTGAATGCATTCATTTGAATCTGCTCACGAAGAAATGTATCGAGGAATCTACCTCCTTTAGCTGGGGCCGTCCCACATGGGAGATTGAACCTAAGTCGCGCGATGAAGAGACCCTTGCCGAGCTGAGGACATCCTACTTGGGTCGTTTGGTGCCACTCTCACGAGGCATCCTTCTGGATGGCTCAGGTGCGAGGATGACCCTTGCCAATGGGTTAGGTTATCCGAAACTCCCGGAAGCAAGGGAACCGAATGCGACTGTCCTGCTTTGGAAAGGCAAGAAAGAGGAGCATTACTCCTATCTGAGGACGGAACCTGCCAAGCATCCGTGGCGAGAGCTTGCATCGCTGCTGACGCTATCTCGCAGAGACGGTCCGGGAGGGGCACTGGCACTTCGGCATCTTGATGCTACGCGAAAGACTATGGTCGATATCTGGACTGGTGGGATGAAGACAGAACCCGGAAAAGCAGGAAAGATCCAAGATGTAGGCGAATGGATGTTCTCCATCCCCCAAAGCATGTTGGAGTCATCGGCCCTAAAACGATATGAAGACGGAGTGGAACTCGCGGGAAAAGCAGAACGAGCCTTGAGCAATGGCGCCAAGTCTTATTGTGAGGCTCTGAAGATGGAAAACACCCTGGGGTCGCAAGCCAAGACCCATTTCTGGAGCACACTCGATTCATCTTATCCGATCTTGTTGAAGGCCGCCAACACGTCGGGAGTCGAATCAGCGAGATTGTGGTTTCCCGTTGTGCGTGATGCAATGAATCACGCCTATGAATACGCCTGTCCTCATGAGACGCCTCGTCAGATTCAGGCATTTGCAGAGGGCCAGCGACAACTGCGACTGAAGAAGCCGGATCAATAGCGGTATGCTGATCTTGTTCTTGCACAGGAAAAGGTAGTCCTTGTATTCGGAGAGTCGATATGGCAGAACAGACGACGAAACAATCAACCATTCAGCAATTCTTGGCCAAGTTGCAGCAGTTGGTCATTCAGGAGGATCGCGGGGCTTTGGCCGATTTGCGACATGGGTTTAGTCCGGGAACGGAGTACAGGGCTTGGCCCTACATCGCCAGTGTGTGCAATCTGCAAGACGACACTCAGCGCCACATCTGGCTTACGATTGCTGCTGGTTTTGCCACGCACAGAGGAACCGATCCCCACGCAGGTGATATGGGTTCCACCTTACGTTCGTTGGCTCTGGGACAGCCTGGTGAGCCGGAAGAAAAGGCTCTCAAGTCTTTTGACGCTCGATTTCGGCGACTGCTGACCTGTGAGGATGCCGTCGAACTGTGTGACCGCTTACGGAGCATCATTCTGGCGGCAGACCGCAAAGGGATTGGCGTGGACTACGAGCAACTCTTCTGGGATTTGCAGACCTGGCACAAAGCGGAGAAGAAGGTGAAACTCCGCTGGGCCCAATCGTATTGGCGCCAAGAGAAATCGAAGGGAGGTGAGACAGCCGATGTATCTGACACAAATCCAAATCCATAAGCAGGCCGTTGCACACAAGCAATTGCAGGACAGCTACGCTTGGCACTGTGCCCTGTGGGAAGCGTTTCCCGGCAGGCCCGATGATGACCGCGATTTTCTCTTCCGGATCGATGACCTGCATCCTCATTTCAGGGTCCTTCTGCTTTCGCCCTCTCCGCCATCGTTGCAGGCGTGGGGATGCTGGAAAACAAAGGCTGTGGCGGATTCCTTTCTGCAACACGATCAATACGTGTTTCAACTGAAGGCCAATCCCACCATGCGGCGATGTGAGGACCGACGGCGTCTGGGAATCTACGCCGAAGACCGACTGACCGAGTGGATACAAGGCAAGGCTGGGCAAAACGGCTTTGCCGTAAATGCCGAATCTCTCGTCGTGGGTGCGCCGATGGATGAGGTCTTTATACGTGATGGCCGCCGTGGCAAGCACGTCAGCGTGGACTTCAAAGGACACCTGACCGTGACAAATCGAGAGGCATTCCGGAGTGCCTTTCAAAAGGGAGTCGGCTCAGGCAAAGCCTTTGGCTTCGGCCTGTTGATGCTGCAACCGATTCGTTGATAGACGCCTGAACAAGTAATACCAAGACATAAGGAGATAGGTATGAACCTGATTGAACTGCATATCCTCCAATCCTTCCCCGTGACCTGTTTGAACCGCGATGATGTAGGAGCGCCCAAAACTGCCATCTTCGGCGGTTGCACGCGAGCACGAGTATCGAGCCAGTGTTGGAAGCGGGCCATCCGGACCTATGCCAAAGAAAAAGAACACGATAAAGGTCTCTTCGGTGCAGATCGCGGGCATTTCATTGCTGAGCGAATTGCGAAGGCTTTGAAAGACCTGAGGGTGGAAGACGCCAAGTCCGGAGAAATCGGCGAACAACTGGCAACTTTCCTGGGCAAGCAAAACGCCAAGTACAAAGAAGGACACAAGACCGATGTGGCCCTGTTCTTTTCACGGGGCGAAATCGCGGCAATGGCGACCGCTGCCAAGACCCAACTTGACGAGAATGGAAAAGTGGAACCCAAGAAAGGGGCTTTGGCCAAAGCTATCAAAGAGGCGCAGCCCAAGGATATGGCCGATGTTGCCGTCTTCGGACGAATGGTGGCCACAGATCCCACCTTGATGGTTGAAGGAGCTGGACTTTTCAGTCACGCCCTGTCTACCCATGCAGTTGCAAACGAAATCGACTTCTTCTCTGCCGTAGATGAGATGAAGCAGGAGGGAGATGAAGGAGCCGGGCACATCGGCACACTCGAATTCAATTCGGCCTGCTACTACCGCTATGTGGGTCTCAACCTCGATCTGCTCTGCGATGAGAGCCATTTGGAGCATTGCTCCAAGGAGGAACGGGCCACCGTAATCAAGACCTTCCTTGAGGCTTCGATCATGGCTGTCCCGACGGCTCGCAAGAATTCCATGTTCGGATTCAATCCACCTGTATTTGTCCTGGGCCTGCGGCGGGAAGGTCAGCCACTTAGTCTGGTCAATGCCTTTGAGAAACCCGTTAGGATCAAGAGCGGTTCAGGGTATATTGACCCGTCGAAGGAGGTCCTTGAGAACCACTGGAAGAGCCTCAAAGACACCTATTCTCTCGAAGCAACGGCAGAGATATGCTTGCCAGAGAAGAACCTCAGTGATTTCATCCAGGGTTTGATGGGAGACAAGCATGAGTAACCCTGCATACATCAGTCTCTTGCTGGATGCTCCACTGCAAAGCTGGGGCTATCAAAGCCGATTTGATCGGCGAACATCGCTATCCTACCCGACGCGAAGCGGCATTGTGGGCATGTTGTGCGCCGCTATGGGCGTAGACCGCTCGGACTCACCGGGTCTTGTTCAGTTCAGGAACTTGAAGATGACCGTATACGTCTTCTCTGGGTGTGGCCGACTGATGGACTTCCACACCGTCGGGGGTGGCTGGGACAAGAAGAGTCATCGTCAAAACATCGTGCCTAAAGCGGACGGCAGTGCCCCCGATACAGTTGTGACCCGTCGTGAGTTCCTGCAACACGCCAAATTCGGCGTGGTCCTTCAAGGCGATATAGCCCTGCTGGACCGGATCGCAGCCGCTCTGCAAAATCCCCGCTGGGGCATCTGGTTGGGGCGCAAAGCCTGTATACCAGCTTCTCCCGTGTTCCAGGGCATGCACGATTCAGAAGCCCTGGCTTTGCAGAGACTGCAAGAGCGCGCAGATACCGGCTGTGGGGCAAGGTCAATCATCCGGGAAGTGGACCGATTCGAGGATGGAACTGACACGCTCATGGACACACCTTTGGATTTTGCCAAGCGGGAGTTCATTCCGCGCCGAGTTTCTGTTGAGCCTCCTGGAGGTGAGTAGGTCATGCCCATCTTTGAAAAGCCTCCGCTTGAGACCTTGACCCCGGCTAAGGAACGCTGGACGCCGATCTACCTGGAGCACGGACGCCTGGAAGTCGATGATTCCAGCGTCAAATGGATCGGAGCGGATCGAACGATTTGGCGCATTCCCATCGCGACGGTCAGCGCGCTCATGCTGGGGCCGGGTACGACCGTCACGCATGCAGCCATCAAGGCATGCAGTGACTGCAACACGCCCGTTTGTTGGATCGGGGCAGAAGGTATGCGATTCTATGCCTTCGGCACCACCCCGACTCACGATAACAGCCGGGCTCGGCATCATGCGGCAATCCACGCGTCGAAGAAGAAACGTGAAATGGTGGCGCGTCGCATGTTCCAGATGCGCTTTAAGGGTGAAGACATATCAACCTGCACGGTCCAGGCGTTGCGAGGCATGGAGGGCCGCCGCGTCAAGGCCCTGTACGAACAGATGGGTGCGCAGTACGGCGTGGCCTGGAAAGGCCGCAACTACGATCCGAGCAATTGGCACCTGGCGGACAACATCAACCGCGCCATTTCCGCAGCCAATGCCAGTCTTTATGCCTTGTGTACCGCAATTGTCTGCTCCATTGGCTATCTGCCCCAACTGGGATTCATCCACAGTGCGGGCACCATGCCGTTCGTATTCGATATCGCCGACATCTACAAACCAGAGACAACCCTGCCGGCCGCCTTTCAGGCTCTCAGTGTCAACCCCGAAGCCGGAGGAGATGAAGTTATCGGCCTGCTGAAACAGCATATCGAGAGGCAACGTCTGTTGGCCCGCATCCCCAAAGACATCGAGGAGCTTCTGGATGACAGTGATCGTAGCAAATGATACGCCCCCAGCGATTCGAGGTATGCTCAAACGCTGGTTCATTGAACCGCATCCCAACGTGTTCGTGGGGACCGTCAACCAACGTACACGGGAAAAGACTCTCCAATACATCCGTCGCAATGCCCCCAAGCTGGGCTTGTTGGTCATCGCCTCGGACAACTCTTCGCAGGGCTTCTTCGTACAGCAGTTCGGAGAAACGAATCGCCGTCCGGCAGTGCGAAGCGGATTGTGCATGATTGCAGAACAGTGGGATGAGGAAACCGAATGCTAAGGGCGTCGTTCATATGCCTGCCCGGTGTCGGTGAGGAAGCCGAACAGAAGCTGTGGCGTGCTGGATGCCTACAATGGAAACACTTCGAAGCCCTGGGGAGGCCCTTGTTTTCCGAGCGGAAATCGCGGCAGCTATCGAAGGCCATTGAGGAAGCTGAGCGAGCCTTGGCGTTGAGGCGACCCGACTACTTCCTTCATCGACTGCCTCCAGCCCATCGAGGACGAGTTTTATCTGATTTCCGCACGGACATCGGCTATCTGGATGTGGAAGCCACCGGTCTGTCTGCAAGGGATACGATCACGACAGCGGTGCTCTACCGGCCGGACAGGCTCAACTTCTACGTCAATGGGCGAAATCTGTTTGATCTGATCGAGCACCTGACCGACTGCCGATTGTTGGCCACCTTCAATGGAACACGGTTCGATATTCCTCTGCTGGAGAAGACCCTTCGTATGGACTTGCTCATCCCCCATCTGGACCTGATGCCGGTGATGCGAGCATTGGGACATCGTGGCGGGCTCAAGGCGGTGGAGAAACGTCTGGGGATAGAACGCTTGACAGGCGATACAAATGGCAGGACTGCGATTGATCTTTGGACTCGATTCGCGGACCAAGGTGACGTGGATTGCCTGCGCAGACTGCTGTGCTACAACGCAGAGGATGCCGTGTTCCTCGAATACTTGATGACCTACGCCTATTCGCAATCAATGAGCGGGCTCCCAGTCAAGCCGACTGTTCCCATAGCCAGAGCTGCTCCTGATGTCTCGGCTATCGTAGACCGTTTCCTGTCCGAAATGCACTTTGACAAGTGAATAGCCCCAAGATATTGTGTGGTGAACCTTCTTGGAGTACACTCTGTTGGACTTCTCCCCACACGCGTGGGGATGATCCGTCCGCCTATGTGACGGGCTCACCTTCGGAGGACTTCTCCCCACACGCGTGGGGATGATCCGGCAGAGCACTGCAAAACATCCGGCAGTGATGCCTTCTCCCCACACGCGTGGGGATGATCCGGAATCATCTTGACCTTCGGCCCCTTGGGTCCACTTCTCCCCACACGCGTGGGGATGATCCGATTGCAAGAACGCTTTTTCTTGCTCTCATGGCCTTCTCCCCACACGCGTGGGGATGATCCGATGTGTCTGTCCTCTGCGGGTGCGGAGCGGATCTTCTCCCCACACGCGTGGGGATGATCCGTCGCCTCGTCCATATACTCCCGGTCCACCTTGCTTCTCCCCACACGCGTGGGGATGATCCGGCATGACGGAGGAGATCGCCCAATACAATCGGCTTCTCCCCACACGCGTGGGGATGATCCGGCGAGCCCATCACACAGATGGACTTGCCTTTACTTCTCCCCACACGCGTGGGGATGATCCGCAGGGCCAGCTCGGTAGTGAGATCCGCATACTCTTCTCCCCACACGCGTGGGGATGATCCGAATGCCCACGACGGGATTCGAACCCGCATCACCTTCTCCCCACACGCGTGGGGATGATCCGAACAGCGGCACCTGCTGGTGGATGGTGGAGCGCTTCTCCCCACACGCGTGGGGATGATCCGAACTGGATGTCGAACAGCCGGCCGATCCGCTCCTTCTCCCCACACGCGTGGGGATGATCCGATATCGCACTCGGGGCCCGCGATGCGCGAGAGCTTCTCCCCACACGCGTGGGGATGATCCGGCTTCCCGCTCCTCCAGGGGGACTCGCAATTCCTTCTCCCCACACGCGTGGGGATGATCCGGAATCGACCCTCAGGGGCGCCAGAGTAGCCGACTTCTCCCCACACGCGTGGGGATGATCCGCGCGTGTACGATACCATGCCGATTACAGCGTGCTTCTCCCCACACGCGTGGGGATGATCCGAGCGCGTCTGCTATATCCTGCGCCGTCACCGCCTTCTCCCCACACGCGTGGGGATGATCCGGCACAGGTAGGATAGCAGCAGAATCATGCTCACTTCTCCCCACACGCGTGGGGATGATCCGTCAATAGCGACTACCGCCCGTATGAAAGACAACTTCTCCCCACACGCGTGGGGATGATCCGACCACAAGGTTGGAGTCACCCGTTTTGCCGGGCTTCTCCCCACACGCGTGGGGATGATCCAGAACTTCTCCAGCTCCAGCTTCATGGCGTCCGCTTCTCCCCACACGCGTGGGGATGATCCGGTGATATTCTCCATGAGGGGATCGACGTTCCACTTCTCCCCACACGCGTGGGGATGATCCGGGATTGCTCGCCGCCGCCGATCAGATCGAACCCTTCTCCCCACACGCGTGGGGATGATCCGAAAGCAGGTAACCGGCACACACCTGCGATTTACTTCTCCCCACACGCGTGGGGATGATCCGGTCTTGGACACCGTTGAAATCGGTCGCGTCATCTTCTCCCCACACGCGTGGGGATGATCCGTCCTCCGGCTCGGGCCTGCTGATCGTGGCGGCCTTCTCCCCACACGCGTGGGGATGATCCGTTGGCTTGGACCGTATGACTGCCTGAGTGGTTCTTCTCCCCACACGCGTGGGGATGATCCGTCCTCCGGCTCGGGCCTGCTGATCGTGGCGGCCTTCTCCCCACACGCGTGGGGATGATCCGCCCATATCCACTACCGCCGTTTGGCTCGGCGTCTTCTCCCCACACGCGTGGGGATGATCCGACCATCGGCTCACCCAGGTTGATCGTAGTGCCCTTCTCCCCACACGCGTGGGGATGATCCGGATTCCCGCTCCCCGTTGAGCGCATCGAAGTACTTCTCCCCACACGCGTGGGGATGATCCGCCTTACGTGGTTGCCGGCGCCGGCGCTGGAGCCTTCTCCCCACACGCGTGGGGATGATCCGTACGCCCGCTGGATCTGGGACCCGTAGTATTGCTTCTCCCCACACGCGTGGGGATGATCCGCAGAATCGTGCGTTTCATGGATGTTTCTCCGACTTCTCCCCACACGCGTGGGGATGATCCGCGGCTCAGACCGTGTACGACCGTGACAAAACTCTTCTCCCCACACGCGTGGGGATGATCCGGGTTAGGGTTGTAGGTCGGCCAGTTTTGTCACCTTCTCCCCACACGCGTGGGGATGATCCGTTGAACGCCGCCCGTACCGGCCTGAATCGTGACTTCTCCCCACACGCGTGGGGATGATCCGAGCGCTAAACTATACAGTTTCGGGCTTGGGCTCTTCTCCCCACACGCGTGGGGATGATCCGTGCTTAGCTTGCTTAGGCTTAGGACTTTGTGTCTTCTCCCCACACGCGTGGGGATGATCCGCATCGACCGACTGATTTTGATGGAGTTTTGGGCTTCTCCCCACACGCGTGGGGATGATCCGCAGGGCCATACCGACAAGTGCTATTGCGGTAACTTCTCCCCACACGCGTGGGGATGATCCGTGAAAACGACCCCTCTTATGTTATCGCTGCGGCTTCTCCCCACACGCGTGGGGATGATCCGGCGTCCGTGATGCGGTGG
>Ga0315279_10005941_pt1 | contig 15595 bp, 9 predicted proteins | sample YL17G06_20_MG_FD_203694 | JGI IMG/M metagenome (GOLD analysis project Ga0315279, IMG submission 203694) | Sediment microbial communities from Yellowstone Lake, YNP, Wyoming, USA - YL17G06_20 | ecosystem: Environmental > Aquatic > Freshwater > Lake > Sediment | place: USA: Wyoming | collected... | reverse complement strand
GAACTGATGTGCATTGTTGTAATCACCGGTGCAATGAACGGTGAGACTTGGCGGGTTGAAACTACCAGAAGAATAGCTACGAGATGTTTGATACTGTGTATGGGCGACCTCTTCCCAGGTTGTTCTATTTTGTACACCAATCCATGCAACAAGTCTCCCATGATAACCTTCTCGTAACAATGTCGTGTAGATGTCACCGGCATTGAAATTTATTGAAATATTATTAGTTCCATTCCTGAGCTGACGTGGGGACCCCACTCCTGTGATAAACATCCAGCGGTCTCCACCGCTTGAGTTATCGATCCAGTTGATTCCTCCATGGACATCGTAGTCACCTGATGTATTATGAACAGTTACGGTAACGTTTATTGTCAGAGATTGGTCACTGCCTGAGGTATTGATATGATCACCCAACGCAGTAACGGTTATTTGCGGTCCTGGGAAATTCGCTTTATGATATTTTTTTGTGATATATTCTATGTGGCTTAGTTCAGTCCATGTGCTTGTGTTGCTTAACCCGATCCATACCGAGAGATTATCATAATATCCATCTTGTAAACCTGTTTGTATCTCGCCAGCGTTGAAGTTGAGACGTATATTGTTGGAATGATTATGAAGCTGAATCCACTTTCCGGAACCGGTAAGATATTGCCACCATCCCTGTGCGTTCCGGTATGCTATTCCACTATGGAGATCATAAGGCCCACCAGCATATGCAGCATTTGTGACATTGATAGTAAGATTGACCGTGAAGTACGAGCCGTTAATGTACCCATAGGATGAGTTCCCCGCGGGCATTGCTTCAAATCTAATGGGTGGCGTTGGCAGCGTTAAATAAAGTTTTGTCGTATATTCATAACGGTCTATCTCTTGCCACGTTGAAATATTTCGAAGTTCGACCCACACTTTATAGGGTCCATGGTGGCCATTTTGGGCACTTTGGTAGATATCACCCGCGTTGAAGTTTAAGGGAAAAACAAGTGTTTTTCCTGTATCTCCCGCATGAATGGTTATCTCGCGTCCTGTTCCTGTGATCCAGAACCATTGTTGGCCAACCGTGTAATGAAGTCCGCCGTCAAGCTTGTAGGTCCCAGCAGTGGTTGCATTTATACTCACGTTAATCGTGAGATATGAACCGTTCGTGTAATCTGCTGTTCCAGCGACCATATGGTCTTTTACGATTCGTACCTCAGGAGCAGAAAAGTCATTATAGTAATAATGTCGAGTGGTAAGTTCTTGTTGTGCTAATTGTCTGTGAGAGGTACGGTTATCTATCCCAAGCCATAGTTTATATGGACCATCGTGTCCATTGGAATAAATCTCCCGCCCGCTAAATGTAAGTAATACGTGCTGAGTTCCATTGTTCAGTGGTTGAGGGCCTCCGTTCCCTGTGATAAACCACCAACTCTGCCCTTGCACCCAATGGACACCACCATGGATATCGTAAACATCAGGCCGAGAGGCATTGATCGTGAGGTTGACCACGAGATTACCCCCAGCTGTTGTTTCTGTAGCGTTCGTGATCGTAACCCCTGAAGCGCTGAAATTCTGGTAACTGTATGTTCTTGTTACATATTCCACATTGTCAAGGTGTTCAAAGGTGGTTGCATTTTCTAACCCAGCATATACCTTTAAGACATCGAGATATGGCGGATTGATATTTTGAAGTGCAGAGCGGATCATACCCTGATCAAAATTCAGAGTAATGCTGTGGGGCCCTGAGGTCAACAAGAGTGGTTCTGTTCCACTCCCAGTGATACCCATCCAGTTCTCATATCCATGAGATCGGTCCACCCAGTTGATACCACCATTGACGCGATAAAGTCCGGTATGGACAACAAGAATTGGTAGTTGAACCATAAAGGAGGCACTTGTCCTATTTATTTGATCCAATTGGTGAGGATGACTAGTAATATACGCTGTATCAAAGCGAGCACCAGGAGCCGGGAACCGAGTATAACTCCAATTTTGTGTGGTATACTCGGTACCACTAATCCATTCATGGGTTGTTCCATTATCCAATCCAAGCCAGACTTTATAGGACCCATTCTTACCGGTATTATAAATTTCTCCGCCGTTATAATTCAATGCAACATGAACCGTAGAATTTCGAGCAATAGCTAGAATCTGCCCTGCACCGGTGATGAAATGCCATTGTTGTTCTTCATCGACCCAGTGAATACCTGTATGGAGATCGTAGATACCTCCACCTTTTTCACTGGTACTTATCGTAATATTCACCGTAAGATAGGATCCATTGATGTAATCCCCCGTAGCATTGAGGGTGACAGCGGGATCGGGAAAATCATTTTTCGTATAATTTTTTGTGAAATACTCAATATGGTCAAACTCAGGTCCGACCCAATTTTCTATCCGCTCACTAAGGCCTAGTCCTACTTTGAAACTATAGGTTTGACTATCATTTAATTTCGGTTTGATTTCGCATGCTTTAAAATTCATTGGAACGATATTGTCACCTTCATGAAGGATGACCTGCGCTCCGTTTCCGGTGATTGACTCCCCCCACTGCTTGGTATCATTCATTTTGAAATTAATCCCTCCATGGAGATCATAGGTTCTGGTTCCACCCTCGAACACTCCGGGGATTACATGAATGGACGTGTTCACAATAAGGGAGGTATCGTCTATGTAATCAAGGTGACCGTACTGACTTTCGTTCATCGCGGTTTTGTTGAAAAAAACGGAGGGAGTCTCAAAATGAGTAAATTGATAGGAGGTTTTTGTGTTGCTGTCATTTTGTGAGAGCCGTTCATGTGATAAAGCATTTTCTATTTCGATGTGGATTTGATAGGGGCCGTCGTACCCTCTCTCATAAATCTCTTGTCCATTGAAATTCAGGGGAAGTGTAACAGTCGTATTTGCGATGAGATGAAATTGATCGGTTCCTGTTCCTGTTATCCAATTCCACTCTTGCTTTTGTCCATAATAGATGATCTTGTTCAGACAACCGTTAAGTCTATACATGCCATTTTTTAAGATATGAATCGTTACATTCACCGTTAAGTAATTGAATTTACTGTTATGATCGGTATCATTTCCATAATCAGATACACCGATGACACTTAACGGCGGGGATTGGAAATCCGTGTAATTCCAATCAGGGGTATTATCCGAAATATAATCAAGTTCTTGTCCGGTGTCTCTATTGCGTAAAGTAAACCACGTTGTATATGATCCATTAACACCGCTTATATTGATAAGAATACCACTAAAAGAGAATGTGATTTCAGGGCTTGCCCCAGCGTGAATACTGAGTTCTTGATCTTTATGTTCAATCTCGATGGGTTGTTCTCCTTCCCACTCTTTCATTAATGCTCCTTCAATCCGGTAATCTTGCGTAGTTGTTGTTTTAGATGCGTTGATCTTTACAGTGACATTGAGGTATTTATACAGACCGTTTTCTTTGCATGTTTGGTTCGCAGTGAGCGATTCAAAATAAGGAGACAGAAGATAAGTTGTCAGATTCATCGTCGATGAAATCTGATGATTGGCATAACGGGTCCGATTAACAATGAATTTTAACTGTGGTGAAAACCATTCCCGACCAACGATTTGACTCACATTTTTATAACTAATGGTGACGCAAGAATAGATACCGTTTCCGGTGCTTTTTGAGCTTGTCGTACTATTCACTGTTGCGGTAACGGTTTCATTCCACCATGTCTTTGTCGGCCATGTTTTTCCCGCATATAACGGGAAATCAACGTCATTTACGAGATAATTTACTTTTTTATCGGTCGTGTTCAACCAGGCAAGATCACTCATCGTTACATACACATAGTCATGCAGTCCTTTTTGAAGTTCATAACAGATATAAGAATTCTCACCTTCTCCGACTCGGTACTTGTCTTGATCCCATTGCCGCAAGGGTTTTCCATTTACAGTATACGTAATATACGGGGGAGCATCACCCGTCTGATTGAACGACCATCGATCACCAATGTTCCAGGTTGGCGCTTCAAAAATAGGTAACGAGACCGTTGAACCGTTTAAAGAAAGCGTGATGTTTGCGTACGCTGGAATTCCAGTGTCATTACTCCCTGGAACGACCCTAAGAACGTCAGTCGTTTTAAAAATTGTACTATTAGTTTCGTTGTCAACAATATGGGAAACGTTATAGAGCGGATTGAAAAGGAAAGTGAGGTTAACAATAATGGTGTTGTTAAAGACGGTAGTGATGTTCAACGAATGAGACGTCGTATTTGATACAGGACCGTCAAGCGTGATATCAAAGGTCGCATTATAGTAAATCGTTTGGTTGGAGGTAATCGTTCCTAATAGATTAGTGAAGTTTCCTGTGTGTGAACCTTGAACAAATGTTGTAAGACTTGATTCATCTAACAAGGCCTCAACCGGGATTTCTAAAAAGCTCGGGCCACCATTCCCTCCGTTTCCACCCTTATCACCACCTGAAAATGATTTAAATCCGGGACCATCCTTATTCAGCATTCCTAAATAAGTGTTTACTTCATTTTGGCTGACATTCTGATTACTGTCACCGATCTGAGGATTAAAGTCGAGAGAGAATCGGAAAACCCTGCTTGCGGCAATTACAGTACGGGTTACCGTCACCGTTGCATCATCTAAATCAGTCATCCTCACAATGATATCAAGGGTATCTGGTTTTGCAGCTTGTAACCGAAAATTCGTCACATTGATTTGACCGGGGGAATAAATAATAATATCATCTGAAAGATCAGCATAGTATCCATCAACGAATGCAATGATCCGATACGTACTTCGATATGTAATGGTAAAGCTATAGTTTCCATAGATATCGGTAGATGCGGAATTGTCCATTCCTCCTTCATTTTCTTTGATGAAATGATTGAAATTCGTATCCAACAACATGATTTGTGCACCATGAACTGAAGCTCCACCTACAACTTTTGTCACTCTTCCTCGGATAGTTGCATTCTGACCAAACGCAAAAAGAGGTTCCAGGTAAATAACACCAAGATCTTTAGTTTCTCCTTCTGAGAGTTGTAAACTCCAGTTTGTATATCCAACATACCTATAAAGTGATACTTCAATCTGAAATCCACCAGGACCTGCGTTGGATGCATTCACAGAGAAACAACCAGTTACATTAGTTAGATATGGACCATTATCGAATCCTTCGCAAGGACCTTGTTTCCATACCATAATTGATGCATCTGGTATCGGAGAAGAGTTTTGATGGTCTTTCACCTGACCTTGAATATAAATCTTGGTATTGCGTGTAAAATTCAACCATTTTGTTTCATTGGTATGAAGCTCAAAAGAATCACCAACTATCGGTTGGAACCCATCAGGACCATATTTAAAAAATTCAGAGGTATAGGAGTCGACTGACACGTTATGATTAAAAATAAAATACCCGCTTTCATTAGTTGTCACATTATAATCGGTAGTACCAATGAGATGAACTATGGCGCCAGCAATAGGATCGTTCTTATCAGTATTAACAAAACCATGAACAGTACCATAATCCGTTGCCACTGTCGTTGGTACCATCCCAACAAATGATGCTAGAATCATGATTACGACGATAAAAATTAATGATAGTCTCTCGCCTACATTATTTCTTCTATTACTTGTATTTTGTTTTTGCATTCCTACCACCTTCATTATACGAGCTGAAGCACTCAAAAAGTATTAGTAGAGAGCATCCAACACGCATTACATTCGTATTGCCTTTGTAATGCTATCTTACAAATATATATCTTTCTATTGCGCATTTCGCCGCAAAAAATGATGAAAGACCCCTAGGTGAATATCTCTGTCCGTGAAAAGTTCCAGGACCATGGTACCAACGGTAATAAAAAGTGATAATACAAGTGTCTTCTGCGTTATTCCACGGAATTCAAATAAATGATTATAAATTGTTTGTGTTCCTTTTGGCTGGGCAATGTGCGTGATTTCCTTATTAAATTAAAAACAATTTATGTTTTTCATTAATGTTTTTCTTTTTATGACTTCAATTTTTAGCATCATATCAATCGCCATATCTGGGAGAATTCTTGGTGAACCAAGTTTGGTGTCGTAAAATAACAAAACCGTTTTCTGGCGAATATTAAGCGAGTCATTTCTCAGGGCTTGAAGAAAGAGTGACAAATCACGTAACTCCTTATCTGACGATTGAGAAAAATTCACGAATTGGGAGAGTGAATCTAACACGATGATATCCGGGTTGCATTTTTCGATACCGAATTTGAGGATCTCTTTCATCTGGGCTAAATCTTGTGGCGGTTTATGGTAGAGGCAATTGTCGATATGATCTTCAGTCGGGAATGTGAATCCTGAGACGCAGTCGATAATATAAAAGAGTTTCATGCCAACGGGTTTTAGTTCTAGTGCGTGTCGCATATAATCGTAACTTCGTGTTAATGATATATACAGGACTTTGGTGAAATGATTTGATTGAATTTTCTGAAAAAAATCAATACATTGGATAAATTCCATGGAGTCATGGAGAACAAGGATGATTCCTTGGAGGTTTTCTAGTACCGTATCTACCTCGTTCTGTATCGAACGCCAGTAATTGATTTCTACTTCGTTTTCCATCATATGATTCTCTAATCTTTCCACGCTGGTTTTTCTTTGATGACTTCTAATTTCATGATAGCTTCCGTGGACATGGTCGGGAGTTTTTTCATCGATCCCATTTTATCATCGTATACGAGGATGATGATATCACGAGTGAAGCCGAGCATATCTTCCTTCATCGAATGGAGGAACACATAGAGGTTGCGGAGTTCTTCATCTGTTGGAATGGTGAAATTGATGAATCGTGAGATCGGATCGACGACAATGACATTAGGGTTTGACCACTGGATATTTTTCATGATCAGGTTTTTCATTTCTTCTAAGTTTTGGGGCGGTTTTTTATACACACAGCAGTCCGTATCTTGAATTTCGTGGAGGAATCCTGATACGCAATCGACGACGAAGAGTTTCTTTGATGGAAGGGGATATGTTTGGAGGGTTTGTTGGATATGATTATAACTGTTGATCAGGGAGATGTAGAGTACCGTTGTTTCTTGGTTTCTGCGTATATTATTTAAGAAGTTAACGAGGTCTGAGAACTCTATAGAGTTATGGGTGAGTAAGATCAAGCCATGGAGCGTTCCGAAAGTTTTATTGATTTCTTTTCGTATTTCTTTCCAATAGTTTACCTGAACTACATTAAATTCTTCCATGAGTATCTCTCGTCACCAGTCAAATTTATTCGTTTTAGAGAGCAGGACTACGGAGGATATGCTTCTGGATCGTATTGACGAGGTGGTTTAGCTCAAATGGTTTAGTGATGTAGTCGACGATTCCCATTTGGTAGAGTTTTTGTTTTTCCTCATCTGAATATCGTACAACGGTCAGTAATATAATTCTTGGTTTGGTTTTTTTCCTTTTGAGTTGTTCAAGGATTTCCTTTGTGGTTAATCCGGGCATCATCACATCCAGGATGACAATATCTGGTTGGAAACCATCGATTTTATTGAGGAAATCTTCACCGCTCTCTGTGATATCTGTTTGAAATCCCTCTTTGTGCAGCATGAGATTGACCATTTCTCTTAAATCTGGTTCATCGTCTACTATCATTATTTTTGTCATTTTTCCACTCCTTTGTTGGTTATCTCACCTAAATAATTTTTTTTTTATTTTAAATAATAATTTCTATCTTATCATTTTTCTTCTCCTTTTAATCAAATTTGTTCTCTTTTAAATTCAACAATTTTGTTCTGTCTCTTTTTTTATTTTTTTATAAAAAAATTCGAAATAATAATACCATGATTGATGTTTCGGTATAGTGTTTTGCAAAGATATTGTATGTTAATTAACTTGTTGATCATTGTTTTCTCCTTTGGCATTGTCTCTTTTATATACATGGATTAGATGGATGATAAGGAACAGACATCCAAAAAAAATGATACCGAAAAAATAAAAGAAAGTAAGACTTACAATTAACACATACAATAGTATGCAAATCAAGATGTCTATCTTTTCCATATGAATTATTCACGCTCCATAGAAATAAAATGATTCAATTTGATAAAGATGAAAATTTAAGGGCGCCATTGAACTAGGATATGTTTTTCCAATGGCACCCAATTTCCTAACTAGGGATGTAGATAGGACAGTGATATTTATGAGATCGCTATGTTCGTTGTCGACATCAATATTCAGCGTAATGTTGTCCATTGCTAATATTGTGATATTATCTGATTGCATTGAATCTGATGATATAGGAGATGAATTTTCATATTTCATAATGAAAAAAAAGGTCTGGTTCGTTCTACTGGAACCATCTGAATAATTTATCAACTGATACAAATATTTCGACTTGATGAATATATAAGTCTGCGGATGCCATCGGGCCGAACTGTGTATTTCCAATGGCATCCAGATTGAGGTAGGGATGTTGTTGGGAATTGTAATAATCATTAGATGTTTATCATGGTCGTTGATAGTAATACTCAGAATAGTATCATGAGTTGGTATTGTTTTTGCACCATAAGATGACACGGGATCTGAAAATAATGGAGGGGGAGTTTCAGATCTTGAGATGGAAAAAAAGGTTTGATTCACATAACCTTTGCCATCTGAATAATACATAACACTCCATTGGTGTTTGGTGCAAAAGATGTTTCTGTGATCGGTTGTTTGAAAATATGGCCCTTTACTCATATTAATATTTCTTCCTACGCAATCCCGATGTACTGTCGCATTGGTTTGAAGAATATTTTTCAATCTAAAATTTTCTAGGAAATTTGCTGTTATCCTAAATGTTGGTGTTGTTTTTACCTCCGTTGAATGGTTGATTGGATTCGGTCTCAAAAAAGATGAAGGTATATCTATTAATATTCTAAATATCGGAAATTCTGAGGATACTTTTACATTATCAAAGATTGTTTTATTTTTTAGATTGTGCATCCCGACTACACATCCTTCCATATCTCAAAGTAGTAATTCATTTGTAATGCATTTGTAATTGTATTGTAATTTAAAAATGTTTTGGTTTTTTGGTCCATTTACAATTTAATGAGGTAAAAAACTAAACGATTTTGAACTAAAAATTATACATCTATTATATTTATTTGAACTACATCTTAACTATTAGTAATATTACGATTGCAGAATTTATGTAGGATCACATTTCGTAAAATCATTTATACGGTGTTATTGCTGAAATGAATAAATTATTTAATTGATTTGGATCTATTGTAAACGCGTTAATAATTTCTGCTTTAAGTAGTATAGATTGAAAAAGTAATTTGAAAATCTGACTAATACGAGCCGAGAAATCTTGCCACGTTGTAACTGAACTAACCCAGCCAAATCCTTTTACGAAGGGGGGGGCTATATGACCTGGTTGTGGCCAGTCAATAGTATTATTTAACCAGGTTATATCTGGTGGTTCACTTCCACCTAAAACTGCTAACGAATCAAATTCATCTTGTGTAGGATTCATTCCAAGCGTGCTCAATAAATATGTTCTGGCCGCTTCAGTGGCCGATTTCCCTGCAGGATACCCTTGATATTGTCCCGTATATGTGCCAGAAATCCAGTTACAATTTGCTAGTCCATCTGTGACCATAAGACACACTTGCCTTGTGTTTTGACTAAAGTTACCTTGATTATGTAATTGATCTGCTGCAAGTCTGATTCCGCATCCCATTGGTGTATAGCCTTGTAATTGAGCAAGATTAGTAATTTTCGTCGAAATAGTTTGGTAATAGCCAGGTGTACTAAGTTGATTATTGACAATTGTCGGAGGAATCTCGACTTGTGCATGAGGCGGTGAACTACCACCAAATTGAATGACGGTAAGTTCTACTGATTTATCATGTGGAAAAACACTGTCATTAATCAATGCTTGCGAGAATCCTTTCCTCATTAATTGCCAATCGCTCGCTACAATGCTACCTGAGCCATCCATTATCATGGCAAACTGTGTGAATTCTCTAAACCCATCGCTGATAACTTGCATTCTGATTTGAAGTGTTATAGGTTTGTTTCCAATCAAGTGTGGTATATACCAAAGACCGGTTTTATTATCGTACATGCCTATTTCCGAGGTGCTATTTATATATCGTAAACCTTGCGGTATAAGAAATTTTATCGTAATATTTGCTGATCCATTTACATCCCCCCCATATGATGTAACGCTAATGGAAACGTTAATAAAATCATTTTTGTGCGGGTTAAGATTGCTTACCACTGATGCAACTCCGAGATCGCTGGCTGGATGTAAATCGACAGAACCTAAGAGTTGTATCGAATTGCTTTCTTTATCGATTGCTTGTATATCGATTATTTGATATTTGGATAAATTATAAAGATCGTATTTAAATGGAAAGATTATCCGTTCCCCAAGATCCCATAAATTATTATGGTTTTGATCAATTAAGAGGTCGGCGACTGTAAATTTATAGTTTTTACCTGCTAAGGTAAAGGCAATATTTGTATCCAAACCTAGTGAATCTCCACCTTGATGTTCTAATATTAAATTTGTTCCTTCGACTTTGCCCATAAGTCGTACATATGTTTTTTTTTGAGGACCTTTGTCTGAATCAATTTGGAGTAATACTAATGACATAACTGTAGTGACGATCGCCAATAGGATAATTGCTCCGACTAGCTCAGAAACAGCACAATTGATTCTTTTTTTCTTCATTAAATATCCCATTCCGAATGTATTATTTTTTTATTTAGGGGAAATTTTATTTTTTATTGGAAAGATTTGTGTTCGTTCTAATCCATTGATATCGTACGTATTCCATTCGATGAAAAATTAATTTTTTTAGATGTATTAAAAAATTTTCGTTCAGTCATATACACGTTCATTCTATCACACCGAATGCTATGTCAGCCGAGACTTTTATTTCTTTTATGAAAATATTGTAATAATATCCCTTACTGTCAATAAAATGTACTGTTACGCTATTGGTCGTCTGATTAATTTGATGATTTATACCTGAGTATAACAATGAAATATTAAGTGCTTGATACCATGCAGTAGGATACTTCGTTTGAATTGTGATATTAGTTACATTATGAATTACCTTGAATTGCTGGTTATTCTGTATTACTTGTGTGTATATGGGGAATGTGCCACGTCCTCCAACGAATGAATTAACACCTACACCGGTTAGATTTATGAATGTGATTGAAATGTTTTTGTCATACTCTGTCACTAGAATAGATGGCCTAGCGAGCATGACACTTGCGTTGTATTGATTCAGTATCAAGGTTCCCGCTTCATAAATATAGGATTGATCAACAAAATTTGTATTGTGAGATGTATACTTTATTGAGTCTGTTGTATACGTTGAATGGGAACCGGTTTTACTATCAATGATAAGGGTGCAACTTTTCGATGGAATCGATAATTCATCGAATGTTTGGCGCGTATCGATAAAAGGAATTTCTCTCGTACCCATAGTAACAGGTGAATTTATTACACTGCTCCCATTGGTAATCGATTGAATATCAAGCGCATATTTAAGTTGAGCAAATTGATTTGATACAAGTTCATTATGTTTGAACTCTGTCTCCTTTAACCAGTGTGGAACATAAATAACATTTATAATTGCCATTACTCCTACGATTAATGAAATAACTAGAACGGTTGTGAAGACTCCTACGACGGCGCTATCAGTTTTTATGATTTTTTGTTTTTTCATTCTTATCTCTTATCTTCATATTTTACGACACCTTGCATCCGCACTCGTGGGTGCAAGCTCGGTATCACCGCCCCAATGACCGATATCTTTACCTATGCTGTAAAATTCATAGTACCCGATACCTTTTAGAAAGTTAAAATTCCAATTCCACGGTGATGTTGTATCCGGATTATTTGCAGAAGGCCAGATGATCCAATTTTGCCCGTGTGGACCACCGGAAATGTTCCATGTGTGAAGCATAATTACATCGATATTCCAACTATCCTGCGCGCTGTCACTTGATTCTATGGCACCCTTAAGTTGGATTGTATACGTTGGAGATGCAAGACCGATAGCGGTAAAATTCGACCAACCCGTGGTTGTGATTGTACCCAGTAATGACCATGCTGATCCTGTCCAATAATTTACAAGCAGATTCTCAGTTCCGGTATGCGACGTAGCATAGAGGCAGACTTGTTTATTCACTTGATTAGAGACAGCTGCTGTCCATTGATACTCAAAATCGAGTTCATAGTTTGTGTTCGCCGGTATACTTACGCCTATTCGTATATGATCTACCCACACGTTACTAGCCGATCCAGATTTGGAATAAATGAGATATATTCGGAGATTGTTGACTTCTGGTACCGTATGCGTCCCTAGGGCGAGTGTATCATATTGCCACCCTGTATGCAATCCCACTGTTCCAACCTTTGTTCCTGACCCCGTTCCGGTATAATCCACATAGACGTCGGCTCCATCGGTACCATCCGCATCACTGCAATAAATCGAAATATTCACTGTGAGAGTTCCTGTGAGGGTAGTACCCGGGAATTTAAACCAACCTATTTGTGCACCATTTGATGCAGTATATATATAATGGGTAGGATAGTCTTTAGCGTTCACAAATGGGGAAGTGCCAACCCTTGTCCACCCAGTATATGTCGTTCCTAAAGTATTACAGTTCAACCATTCGTTTCCTCCTGCGGTTCCTGTATATATTTCCCGAAGAGTCATAACAGTACCATCTCGGGTGGTACCCTTTGCATTCGGAAAATTGGTTTCTGTCCCTTTATCCGCGATACCATCCACATTACTGGTGTTGCTACTGACACTCATATAATTTTCATTTAAACCGCCATTCCAACTGATGTTATCATCACACCAACGGTAATACAAGGAAACGTTGTTTAAAGGAGAATCACTCGTCGCTGTTATTGGAAGGGGATTAATGGATATTGTATACGGATTGATCTTATTTACAGATGAGTTTATCACCGTACCTATACCAATTGTGAACACATATGACCTATTGGTCCAGTGGTATCCATCGTTCGCATTGACAGTCCAGGTGTATGTGATAGAGTATGCAAGTCCAGCGATGGTGCATGTTTTAGTTCCGTTGCTGGCAGCTGTCCCAGTGTTACTTCCGATGTTTGGTGATGTCACAATACTCCAGTTAAAGGGATCTCCTTCAGGATCCTGAATCGTGATACTCAGCAAAGCTGTCGTAATTGGTATCCCGGTCGATCCATTTATTGGATCCGGGGTTGTAACTGATGGTGGATTGTTTGTGATTGCTAAAGTTGTGAAAGATTTCTGTTCTCCATCACCCGTTTTTGAATTATACATTAATTGGGCTTTAACGTAGTAGAGTTTGGATGAGGAGAGACCTGAAATAATGGTATTATACGACCCTGAACCAGACTTGGGTATCCAAGATGTATTTTTCCAACCTCCGTCCGCTGATTGATAGGTAAATCTCACCATTCCGGAGTAGTTCCTGATGTTATAAGTCATCATCAAATTCGCCGAATTCTGGGTAACGGCTGTAGGATCTAACGTGGTAACAGAGATATAAGGGGTTGCTACCGAGATTGTAGTGAGCAATATATTTGAATTACTTGCCGCATCAACGATTAAAACGCGTATGTTTTTTCCGATGAAATCACGGTATGAATATACTACCTTTTCTCCGAATTCCCATAATTTGTCACTCTTAGATTTTGTATCTAAATAATCTTTTACTACTATTGACTTTGATGTTCCGGAATCATCTGAAAAAATAATCTTTGTATCTAAATTCAATGAGTCACCGCCCATATTAATAAGTGAGATATTGTAATCGTCAACCTGACACACAATGTTGGTTGAGGGAGATGAGTTATTTGGTATTAGATCCATTGCAAACATTGCTACAACTGAAAATAATCCGCCCACCATTGCTAAGAGGAGGATTGTTCCCATTACTTCAGATACTGCAGTATTTAATTTGTTTAATCTTGGCATCCAACATCCCAAACGCAAATGTAATGTTTTTCAATTACATTTGTAATTGATTATCTTGTTAGCGTTATTTATATTTTACTTAATTTTAGGTTTCATCCCTAAATACATTCTTTGGATCGACTGGAGATTCGATTTTTGCTGTGGGGATCACCAACTGTAATTGTAAAAACCGTCATCAAGTATGATTTTTACAGGGTGTTTGCCGTAAACGTATCGTGTTCTTTAAGGCCAATCTATGGTATTCACTATGTTGTGTGGGAATGGTAATGTCCTGTCATGAAGTTATTCAACTGGGATTCACATCGGCCCCTTCTGTTCCTTCGCATGGAGAACCAATAACACTTGCGTCCCAGTATAGGAAAAAATCTTCAGCCACGCCTCGGTGTCAGTTTTGTATTTTCGGAATGAGATAATCCATGCGGGTTTACGTTTGGCTTTACTCGTTGCGTTCTACCGAAAACATAGGTACGATGTACCGTTCTTATCAGCCACAAGTTGGTAGTTTTTCCGAGAGGAGAACGCTTTGTCCCCAAGGACTTTATCAAGTTCGGTGGTGGCAGGAAGCGAACCGCTTTGGTGAACACAGCGGTGGAGTTGCGGTTCACACAGTTCGCAGTTGTTGGATTAATTCTTTTCTCTAAGCATCCCATCCAGTGAAAAAATGAATGCTTCTTCCTTAATTATCTATTTCTGGATGAAGCCGTTAAAAAATCACAGATTTCTTATATGATGAGCTTTTATCTTTGTCAAGAAACTTGTGTATTCTATATATTAAATCATCTAACTCAAATGGTTTGGTGACGTAGTCGACGATTCCCATTTGGTAGAGTTTTTGTTTTTCCTGATCTGAATATCGTACAACGGTCAGTAATATAATTCTTGGTTTGGTTTTTTTCCCTTTGAGTTTTTCTAGGATTTCTCGGGTGGTGAGTCCTGGCATCATAACGTCGAGGGTAACCAGATCTGGTTGAAAATCATCGATTTTGCTGAGGAAATCGTCACCGTCCTCTGCTGTTAATGTTTCAAATCCTTCTTTGCAGACCATGAGATTAAGCATTTCTCTCAGGTCAGCTTCATCATCTACAATCATTATTTTTGTCATTCTTTTTCTCCTCTCCAATGAAATGGCTCATTCCATACAACGGTTTTGTCTCTTAAATTGTTTTCCATCGTTCATTGAGAATCATTTAATTTAAAAATATCTACCTCTCTGAATTTACCTTCAAGATCTTGAACTGGTGTTATGGGTAGGGTTAATCGGAATTTACTCCCTTTTCCAGGTTCGCTTTCCACCCAGATATTTCCACCGTGGGAGAGGATAATGCCTCGGGAGATAGCAAGTCCTAGGCCTACGCCACCGAATTTTCTGTCTCTTTCTGAGTCGGCTTGATAAAAGGTTTCGAAAATCTTATCTTGTTTATCCTTAGGAATACCTCTTCCGGAATCTTGAATCTCGAATAAAACATAATTTCCAGTTTTCGTGACAAAGATAGTAATTATTGAACCTTCGTACGAAAATTTAATCGCATTATTCAAGAGGTTAACGATAGCCTGTTTTACCCGTTCTTGATCAATAATCAGATCAGGTGTATTTTCCTCTAAGCTTATGTTGATCTTGATATTTTTTGTATCAGCAATAGACT
>Ga0315279_10005940_pt1 | contig 15595 bp, 19 predicted proteins | sample YL17G06_20_MG_FD_203694 | JGI IMG/M metagenome (GOLD analysis project Ga0315279, IMG submission 203694) | Sediment microbial communities from Yellowstone Lake, YNP, Wyoming, USA - YL17G06_20 | ecosystem: Environmental > Aquatic > Freshwater > Lake > Sediment | place: USA: Wyoming | collected... | reverse complement strand
AACTTAAAGTCAACCACGCTACTCCAAGAAAGGAGGTCAACCTGCGTATCTACCCTCTGAACCAAGACACCTCTGAGATCAGATTCTGGTGTGAAGACAAATTGATCGATGTCCAAAGAATCAAAAACTCCGACCTAAGGGGAGTGCAGTTTTGAAGTTTAAACAGTGCACTTTTAAATTTTAGCTAACAGTCTTTAACCTTGGATGTCTTTAACCTTGGAGAGCACCTTAAATCGCCCATGAGTTTTTGACTCAAAAATGAAGTCAGGAAGGTCGTATGATATTTAAAATTTGAGCATTCAGCTTTGAGTTTCGATTTTGTCAAGTAGGGATTTCTTTGAGGCGGGTTTGAAAGAGGCGGAGTAAAATCTGGTGGGAACTACAAATCAAAGAAAGGCGATCAATATTCTCTTTGGGTTTATTGCTTAGCTTTCTCGCTTTCTTAAGAAAGCGAGAATCATTTGGAGACCTTACGAAAACGTTTCAGGATAAGGTTGTAGAGGGCTTTATTATATTCCAGGCCAGCCTCATTCCTTAAGGAGTAATAAACCAATCCCTGCCATCTTCGGCTGAGGACGAGATTGGTTTGCTCTAAGATTTTTAGGTTTCTCGCCGCTGTTTTGTAAGGAATACCGATCTCCCGAGCCAGCTCAGAAATCTCCTTCTCCCCTTTCTTCATGAGGATGTGAAGAAGCCTCACCCGGTGCTCGTTGGCGACAGCTTTAAAAATCTTAATCAGAAAATCCATAACCTTATCGCCTCCGTTTTTAGATCCACGTTTCTCACTTTCTTACGAAAGCGAGAATCTTTCTGGACATTATGTTCGAATTTATCCTTTTAGTCAAGATCTTTTATTCGTCTTTCTCACTTTCCTGCGAAAGCGAGAAAGAGTTGATTGGTTTTAGGTCAACTCTGGTGAGGAATTGTAATGTCTCCACGATAGGTAGAGAACAGACATATGGATTTGTGAGGTTAACTTAATGGTCGGGGGAGGATTTGGAATGATTCAGATCAAAGGGTTGGTATTCGGGGATGATTTCTTTGAGCTTTGATTTGATGCCAGGGGCATCTTGCTCTTTGGCGAGTTTGACAAGTTCCTCGATCTTTTGATTGAGCCAATTGAGATCGCAAGTGTCTCCTTTTAGAACGAAAATCTTTTCATAAGGGGTCCGGACAATCCCCTCTCCTTCTGTGATCAGCTCTTCATGGAGTTTTTCACCTGGCCGAAGGCCAATGAATTTGATCTCGATATCCACATCGGGTTTAAACCCCGACCGTTTGATGAGGTCTCGCGCCATATCCACAACATATGATTAAACCAATCTTCAGGGATTTGAGCTTTTGAGTCAAAGGTCCATGTCATTTATTTTTTAAAGTTGCTAAAAGCCTTTTTCGCATCGTCTATGAACTGCTTGACGGTATCACGGGAATACTTATGATCCACCCATTTACTGAGAAACTGGGGAGGGATCGTAATGATATGAGCACCCGCTACTGCTGCATTTTGAATATCGATGACACCTCTTATGCTCCCTACGATTATTTTTGTCTTGTAGTCCCAGTATTCGAGCCATTCCACTGACATGGTGACCAATTCCCAGGGATCAGCGCCTTCATCAGCCACTCTACCCGAAAATATACTGGAGTAAGTCGCACCGGCTTTAGCTGAAAGTGCCATCTGCCCAAAAGAAAGCGCAGCTGTGGCATTGACTCTAATTCCATCATTCTCTAAGGTATTGATTACTTCAAGGCAGGGGTCTCCAAACTGATTGATGATTGGGATTTTAATCACAACATTCTTGGCCCATGAAGAAAATTCTCGTGCTTGGCTCAACATCTCCTCGGGGTTGTCCGTAACCACTTCCACGCTTACAGGTTTCCCATCCAAGATAGCAGCAATCTCCTTTATCCCCTTCTCCATATCTGTTACGCCATCCTTGAGCATAATGGACGGATTCGTTGTCACACCATCGGCAATGCCGTACCGAACCCATTTTTCAATTTCCTTGATATTTGCTGAATCAATGAAAATCTGCATAGTCCACCCCCTTGTTTTAAAGGCCTTAGGTTATAGGTTAGTGGTTTTAATGATGATGTCAGCGGCTTCTTGAAGAGACTTTACACGGGAATGGCTGTGAACATCCTGATTATAGGGCGCATCCAGAAGGATGCTTTTACAGCCAGCCGCACTCCCCGCTTCCATATCTTTCCAGGTGTCACCAACCACAAATGACGAAGGAAGATCGATCTTCCATTTCACGGCTGCATCGAGGAGCATTCCTGGTTTGGGTTTACGACACGAACAATTATGGTCATCATCATGAGGACATATGTAGACATCATCCACGGGAAGCTCCCATCTTATTTTTTGAGTCATCAGGTCCAAAACCCCTTGAGTCATATTTCCCCTGGCGATATCAGGCTGGTTGCTTAAAACGAAGATCTTATATCCCACCTGCTTTAAGCGAAATATCGCTTCTTTAATTCCGTCATTAAAGACAAACTCATTCAATTTCCTTGGAGAATGGGGTTTCCCATTGCAAAGGATCACCTTGTTAATCACCCCGTCACGATCAAGAAAAACAGCCCTTTCCTTCACTTTACCGACTCCCATTTCATCTCTGAGACCTTAAGAGTTGGATACGAGACGATGAGGTGTAAGATAACGCTTTGGAAGGATTCGGTATGGGGTGTCACAGTTTCCGAATTGACGGTAGGTACAATCACACAGACATCAGCCACTTTTGCGGTGTAACCACCATCCCTTCCAACGATCCCGAAGATTTTCGCCTTGACCTCCTTAGCGTAATCGAGAGCTCGAATCAGATTGATACTGATATTCTTTTCCGAATTCCCTCCTCCCACCGAGAGAACAAACACGCCATCCCTGGAATTGAGTTTGCTCCCTTTCAACCAATCGACAAAGACGGTTTCCCAGCCACTATCGTTAGTTCGGGCGGTCAGTTCAGAGACATTATCTGTTGGCGTATAAGTCTCGATTCCACAAATTTTCCGAAAATCGTTTACCGCATGCGAAGCATTGGCAGCCCCTCCCCCCACTCCGAGGAAGAAAAGCCGGCCCCCCCTCTGACGAAGCTCAATGAGCGATTTAACGATTCCCTCAATCTTATTTTGGTCGATCTTTTCGATTACTTTTATTGCTTCCTGAAGGTATCTTTCAACGTGACCCATTATTATTCCTCAAGTTGATATGTTAATAAGTTATAAGGATTCGAAACCCATATCTTATGATCTTGAATTCTAAGTTCCCAGAAATCTCTATGGCTCCCCAATGCTTTCTCACTTTCCTAAGAAAGTGAGAAAGCTTAAAACCTATAAAAGTCAGATGATCGTTTCTTTCTCTCATTTTCCCTTATCGATTTTCTTAGAACCTATCAACTGATCAACTTTTAACTTAAATTTTAAGGGATTCTTCCGGCTTTCGTCTCCTGACGAATATATTCAATCGCTCTCTTCAGCCCTGCCTCCAGGGGGGTTTTGGGCTCCCACCCAAGGCCTCTTGCCTGAGTAATGTCAGCTAACGTCACCTGAGCCTCTCCAGGAAGGTCATCTTTATAAATTGGATCTGGAACGACACCAAGCATCTTCGAAATCTTATCCAGAATCTCATGAACTGAATAGTTGATTCCTGAGCCAATGTTCAAGACTCTTCCATCTGTATGCTTGTCCCGGATACAAATCAGGTGAAAGTCATTTACGTCATCCACATAGACAAAGTCTCTCCTCTTTTCTCCGGTCCCATAAATAACGGGCCGTTGGCCTTTCAGAATTTTAATGATAAAGGCGCTCATCACAGGTGGAATCGTACGCCGGTAGTCTTGAACAGGCCCATAGACACAAAAGTAGCGTAAGCCTGTAAACTTCAATGGATAAAATCTCTCATAAGCTTTAGCAAAATACATTGAAGCCAACTTACTCACTGCATAAAAGCTCTCTGGTTTTTCTTCCCTCTCTGGAGTTGGGTAAATTGACGATCCTTCGTAAATAGCGGAACTCTCGGCATAGACTATTTTCCTCACCCCTGCTCTTCTTGCAGCTTCAAAGACATTTACTGTCCCAGATACATTGATCTCCGCTGTTTCCACCGGATCCCTTTGACAGTCTGCGATACAATTCTTGGCCGCAAGGTGAAAGACCGTATCCACATCCTTGAACAGTGGAAAAATCTTCTTCTCTCGAATGTCGCCACAATGGAAATCAACACCCTTTGGAACATTCTCTCGTAAGCCATAAGCAAGATTATCAATTCCAATGACCCTGTAATCCTCCGAAAGCAGTCGTTCTGCCAAATTTGATCCGATAAAGCCGGCAACGCCTGTCACTAAAATTCTCTCTTTGCTTGGCATAATGTTAAAAGTGGATATTGGAAAGTAGACTGTAACTAACGATTGATAGAAGATTAGAAGATTCGAAGTTATGAAGTTGAGCTTCTATCTCACATTCTTACGTAAAAACTCCTAAAAGCAGAATTTCTGTGCATTTTTCTCCATCGCATTGATCATCGAAATAATCCCTTCGTACTCGCTGTCCAGCTCTTTGAATAATACCTCTCCGACATATTTACAAGCCAAACTGAACTCCAACCAACTTTGTGTCTCAGATGCTTCTTGCATAGAATCTGTCAGTTTATTCTTGAAAACTGCTTCGTACTTTCTCTTCCGCCATGCTTCGGCTAAATTTGAGCATACCGCTCTCGATGATCTCCTGATTTGGTCCACAAGTGAGTATTTCTCATCCGCAGGGAAGGATTTTGTAATTTCGTATATATACATTGCCGCTTTAAATGCCTTCTGATAAACATCTAAATCCCTAAAATGCCTCAAATCTCTTTTTCTTTCCATCTCATCTTCTCATCTTCCCGTCTTCTTATCTTCTTATTGAGAGAAGGATCTTCGTGGCAAGATCGTTGGCTCGGTTATAGGATTCGATCGTATCAATTCCTATGATTGGGTCTTCCATTTTGACAGCATACATTTCCTCCCGAGCACGGAGCATCTCTGGAAAGACATTGAAGGCAAAATCACATGGCTTCCCTTCAGGAATGTAATTGAAGACTCGTGGATTCAAATAGTAAAAGCCAGCATTGACATAATGACTTGTCACACCTTCCGGTTTTGGCTTTTCTACCAAGCGTAAAATGCGATTATTTTGGTCAAATTCCACCATTCCGCTCTGTGTCACATCCTCCCGCCAGTGAACAGCAACTGTTCCAATCGAATTGTTCCTTTCATATTCAAACTTCAGTTTCCGAATGTCCCATTGGCTGAAATTGTCCGAATAGATCACATAGAAGGGCGTATCAAAAAAAGAGGCAACCTTATTTACCGCTCCGGCGGTTCCCAGCAATTCGGGTTCATAAGAGTAAGTGACTCTCAAACCATAGCCGGAACCATCCCCGACAAACTGTTGAACTTTCTCTGGCAGGTAGTGGAGGTTAATGACACACTCTGTCACACCGGCACGACGCAACCATTCAAGGGTCCAACCAATCAAAGGCCGTCCCGCCAGCGGAACTAAACATTTCGGTTTATCTTCGGTCAAGGGTCGCAAGCGAGTGCCAAGACCAGCAGCCAGAACCATCGCTTTCATTTTCTGGTTTCTTTGGTTTGTTCGGTCTATTGGGTCTATCTGGTTCGAGAAAACTCCGATTTTTCTATTTTATGTCTTGAATTTTAATGGGTCGGCTTTCTCGGGTAGATCTATAAACGGCCTCGATCATTCTCATCGCCTCCAGACCATCCTTCCCATTTCCCATTGGTTCTCGATTCTCTCGAATGGCAGATAGAAACTCTTTCCACTCAGCTTCCCACGAAATATCCGGGCCGGGAAACTCGATGACTTCCTCGTCAGGCGGCCCCGCTGCATAACAATGGCCGGCGTTATTAGTTATACGTTGATTAGTTATTGGTTTATTTGATGAACTTGGATAATGCCTTTCCTTATCTACAAGTAACTTATAACTATTAACGTCTTTTCCACCCTTATTAACTAATAACGTATAACCATTATCCAGTTTTCGTTTTCCAATCCGAAGGGTTTCCGTCCCATAACTTCCTCCAAGACCTTCCACAATCAAATAGCCCGATTCTCCAAAGATCTCAAAAGAGAATTTGTTCTTCCATTGAGTCCAACTCGTGTGCATCAGGGCTGTCTGGCCAATAGAAGTCTTAAAAAGAGCAAAAGCATTATCCTCCACGTCCATATTCCAGAAATAGGTAGAAGTATTACCATAAACCTCTTCAAGCTCTCCAAGAAACCAACGAAACAAATCTGCAACGTGAATGCCTTGATCCAGTAATTCACCCCCCCCAGAAAGCTCCTTCGCTGCTCGCCACTCTTTATCGTATCCAGGTCTTCCACCGTGGCCATAATAACAGCGCAAATAATAGAGAGGACCAATTTCCCCATGATCCATCAGCTCTTTCGCCTTGGAAATAGCTGGGTGGTGGCGATGGTTGAAACCAACCTTCAATCTTCCGTTGGACCGAGACGCCATTTCGCATAATTGCTTTGTCTCTTTTAGGTTTCTGCCAGGTGGCTTCTCACAAAGGACATGCTTACCACTCTGCAGGGCTCTAACAGAAATTGGCACTATGTACTTATTGATGGGAGAAACCATCACGATGCCGATTTCCTTATCCTCAAAAATCTCATCCGATGACTGAACGACAGAGCATCCAAATTTTTCAGCAAGTTGCCTGCTTCTCTCCGGGTTGATGTCATAGACCGACTTGAGATGGCAGTCCGGAAATTGGGAAAGTGCGACCCCTCTCTTTTCTCCAATCAAACCACAACCAATGATCCCGACTTCAAGTTTTTTCATCAATTACGTCTATTTCCTTAAGATCATTAGGTTCGTTGGATTCGTTTAGGGCATTCGGGATAAAGTGAGATTAAAAGCGAGAAATATTTTGACTTACTAAGGAATCCATAATTGAGAAGACATACTCTTCTGAAAATCTCCCTTCGCCCCTCTTTTCAAAAGAGGAGTAATTCCTCCCTTTGGCAAAGGGAGGGAAGGAGGGATTTATCTTCAGTGTCTATACAATTATGGACTGACTAATAAAAATAAAGTCAAGAACGGCTTTGGGGTTACTTGAGGGTCGAAATTTAATGATTGAAAGACCATCCATCTCTTGAATTGAACAGGTTTATAAGGACTTTACTACCTTCAAAATCGAACCGATATCTCATCTCCCGAAGACCTTCTTCTTCCATAGCTTTCCGCAATCGGGTTCTATGTTCTTCACAATAGAACATGAAGAAGCCACCACCGCCTGCTCCCATGATCTTGCCTCCGAGGGCACCATTCTCTTTTGCCTTTTCATAAAGCCGGTCAATCTTAGAGTCCGAAATCTTTCCCGAAAGGTTCTTTTTTACCTGCCAATGCTTGTCGAGGAGATATCCGAATTTAGCTAAATTGCCTGATTCTAAGGCCTCTTTAATCTGATAGCCTATTTCTTTAATTCGATGTAAGGTATCCACTATCTGCCTATCTTCTCTTTCTGCCCCTTTGCTTTGGGAGGAAAGAATCTCGTTTGCGTCTCTTGAGATCCCGGTATAGAAAAGGAGGATGTTCTTTTCAAGCTCATCAATGACTGCATGGCTGATTTGACCATTACAGACCTTTACCGTCCCATCCTTTTCAATCTCCAGACAGGTCAATCCTCCAAAGGCAGCAATGTATTGGTCATGCTTGCCGATCGGTTTTCCGAGGATATCGATCTCGATTTTACATGCCTCTTCAGCAAGTTGTTGAAGAGTTAGGGATTCCCGTTTCAACGTATGAAGACCGTTTAAAAGGCCGACTGTGTAAGCGCCGGAAGACCCCAACCCCGTACCTGCCGGGACATCTGCCATTGAAGTCACTTCAATCCCATTTTTAATACCGAGACACCTGAGAACCTCTCGAACAATCTCATGTTGGATCTCATCAACGCTGAAGACTGTCTCGCTTTTCGAATACTTAATTCGAATCAGTTCATCGACAATGGGTTGATTGATACTGATAAACATATACTTGTCGATAGCAGCCGAGAAGATGAATCCTCCATATTTCGAATAATAAGAAGGAAGATCAGTTCCACCACCACCCAATGGGACACGAAAAGGAGTCCGTGTGATTATCATGTTTCACCCCCTCTTTGCCAATGGCTCATAGCTCATGGCTTATCGCAGAAAATAATTGAAAAATTCAGTTAACCCCGTTAGAAATTCCAGCGGGGCATTATTTCTAACGGGGTAAATAGCCTGGGACAAAGGACTGAGAAATGTTGTTAGAAGGTTACGTAAATAACTGAATGTTGGGTTTTGAGTTTCAATTTGAACAAAATGGCTTGACTGAGGAAACGACTGAAAAATTCAGTCGGGGAAAAAAAGAAACATTGGGTTCCCTTCGGTCGGCAAAGAGCGTTCAACGGCTAGTGGTGTTGCACATATATTTTGGTGCGTCTGTAACTTTGTATATGGCCGTTATATCTACGGAAACCCATCTTTGAAATATAGCCGTATTTTTGTGCTACACCACTAGCATTGGACCAAACGTCTTCAATCTGGCGTCCATAACGTTATGTTACTTACTGCCTTAAAATCACTATCGCTTGATGCCATATGGCTTATTCCTTTTCTCTCCATAACCGCAAGATGCGCAGCATCTGCCATAATCAGACCATATGCTTTTGCCTTCTCGAGGGCTAAAGCCATATCTTTGTCCGTCAGGTCAAGAACCGCCAGTCCGAAGTCTTTAAGCGTGTCGATGTATTCTCTGTATTCTGCCACAGGCTTGAAAACTTTTTCTCTGTTCCGCGAATCCTTCAAAAAACTTTTAATATCTTGCAGGGTTACCTTACCTAAGAAGTTTGACGCGGACTGCATAACGAGCTTAAACATAACCTCTTCTATCACCAACGCCGATGTGAAGGCTTTAAGGTTAAAAGATTCTACCGTTTTTAAAAACTCCACGGAGATGGGATTCATATCAAAAGCATGATGCAGAAATATATTGGCATCTATAAAAATGCCCTCTTTACCCTTAAAGTCTTTAAGATTTTTCTGCATAGAGTTTTTCCAATTCCTTCAAGGATAACTTACCTTTAACATGTCCTTTAAAGCTTTCCGTATAACTTTTCTTAAAAGGCAGAATTAGAATCCCTTCCTCGGTCACCTTAACTTCTACCTTATCGCCCGGGGATAGTTTAACCTTATCCCTGGCTTTCTTCGGAATAACGATCTGCCCTTTTTCCAAAACCCTGGCTACAAACATAAGTATTACCTCCTTCTATTCAAACTCTATTTCAAGTTCAACATTTTTTTTGTAATACTTTATTTAATCTAATACCACATATTAAGTTATCTATCAAATTATTTAAACCAATTAAAGGTTTGAACCTAAATCCTTTACAACATTATATTATAGCAGATCTTTAATCAGGGGTTTGATGGTAAAGGGATCCAAACGGCGAATGGTGTAAAGCGGAGTGGCATTGAGCTGATCCGCCTTGCCCGCCCACTCCCGCCAAGGATCATGCTGCGCACTTATTAACTTACCTGTTAAACCATGCGATTCATTCGAAGCCAGGAAAAGGGCTAATGCAACGACTGTTTCTATTGAATCACCTCCGCTTTGCTTCTGTCGATTTGCCTGGGATATGGCAATTTCTCCGGCCGCATTACCAGCGGCCAGAACCTCCTCCAACATATGGGTATTGATGGCGCCGGGAGCAACTGCATTAACCTGTATGTTAAATGGTTTTACCTCCTCGGCTATGGTCTCCGTCAAGCGCACGATCGCTGCCTTCGAGGCGGCGTAGGCTGAGAAGTTGGAACGGGGTGCCGTTGCACCTCCGCCGGATAGGTTGATAATATTTCCATGCTGCCGCTCGATCATACCAGGAAGCACAGCCTTGCAACATAGAACCGTTCCCACCAGGTTTACCATGATCGTCTCAATCCAATCTTTAGTATCATTCTCTACAAGGGGACCTATCGGAAATTGTCGGCCAGCGTTGTTGATCAAAATATCAATCTGCCCAAATTCCGACAAAACCATCTTTACAGAATTCTCAACTGAGACAGAATCTGAAACGTCCCCGACTATTTTTAGCACTCTTCGTCCAAAAGTACGGATCGCTTCAGCCGTTTGATCCAGTTCTGCTTCTGTCCGTGCGATCAAAGCCACATCGGCTGCTTCTCGGGCAAACCCCTCTGCTAATGCTCGTCCAATACCACGACCTGCACCAGTAATCAATGCAACTTTATTCTTAAGTCTCATTGGTCTATTTGGCCTCTTTTGTTTATTTGATTTATTTATTTGAATCAAAATTGAATTGACTTCAAAATTAAGTTAGAGGGAACGAAAGATCATTGGCCTGTGCCTTTGAAAACGACCCATGCGGTTTTTGCTAAGATTTTAAGGTCAAGCCACAAAGACCAGTTGTCAATATACTGTAAATCTAACTTGACCCATTCATTAAAATCATTAATCTTATTTCGGCCATTGGCCTGCCAGAGACAGGTGATTCCTGGTTTGATGCTCAATTTTCTCCTATGCCAGCTCTCATATCGAGTAAGCTCATGCGGCCCAGCCGGTCTTGGGCCAACCAGACTCATATCTCCCTTAAAAACGGTCCAGAGCTGAGGGAGTTCATCGAGACTAAACTTTCTTAAGAATTTTCCAACTTTAGTAATCCTTGGATCGCTTTTGATTTTAAAGACAGGACCTTTCATCTCGTTTTGAGCCATTAACATTTCCTTTTTGGCATCTGCGTCTTTAACCATCGTCCTAAATTTCCAACTCCGGAAAGGTTTCTTATTGAACCCAACAACATTCCATTCATAAAAGACCGAACCTGCTGACGTCATTTTAATAAGGATTGCTACGACTAAAAAGAATGGAGAAAGAAAGATCAGCAGGGCTCCTGATACAAGAATATCCATCAGCCTCTTTAGATAGAGAGACCATTCATTATTAGGAATGGTTGTAAAACTGATAATGGATAATCCATAAACCTCATCAATGGTAACCTTTTTTGCCAATCCCCCAAAAAAATCAGAATTGACCCGGATCTGAACTCCTTCTCGCTCACAGGTTTCAAGAACCTCTTCGACTTTACCCATCTCCATACCTGATGCGCATATAATCGCTTCACCCACTGGATATTGATGGAGAATCTTTTCGATCTCCGAATTGGTCCCAAGAATCTTTTTCCCATATAGCTCTGCCCCAAAGAATGACCCATTCTCTGCAACCAATCCCACAATATCGAGCCCCCATTCGAGATTCTTTTCAACTGTCTCGATGAAGTTTTTTGCTCTCATCCCACTTCCAACGACCAGGACTTTTTTCCTGTTTCCACCCCTTTTCCGAATCTCCTTAGCAATATTGAAGAGAATTAGTTTTTCTCCAGCGAGGCTCAGAAAATTTACGACAAGAAAGATTCCGATATATGTTCGAGGAATATACTCAAAACGGAAGATGAAGTCAGCGGCTAAAAGGATGAGTGTGCTAATCACTGAAGCCTCTGCGACAAGCTTCATTTCCCGGCGGAAGGATTTAAACCTCTGGTAGGTGTAAGCGCCCAACTTCGTAAGAACAAGGACCCAGATGATAGCAAAAACCACAATCTTCCAGTAAAGATCGTGGGTGATTTCAATATCTCTTCCGATAGGCGCCCAGGGAAAAATGATTCTTGCCAAGATCAAGGCGAAGTAGGCCGCTATGAAGCTGAAAGCCGTCGTTAGGGCATCCGCCAATTGCACGATTCTTCTATGATAGGTCGGCCGCCAGAGCATGTTTTCTGTTACGAATTAAAAGTATAGGGCTTTTTTTCAGTGGTACAATGGATCAAAGACAGGAAAGTTGAAAATAATTCGCTTAATTGAGGTGAGAGAAACACTGAGCCTTAGTCTCGATGCTCTTCAATAATCTGAATAAAAATGCGATAAAGCTCCCGAATATCGACTAACTCTTCCTGAAGGATCTGGTAAAGAATTTTTAAATCAATGTTATTGTAAAAATGGACAATACGATTTCGAAACTGAATCATCGAAACGTGTCGATCTCTCTGTTCTTTTGGAAGAAGACCACGCTCTATCAAGATCTCGATCACTTCACCGCTTGTGCCTGGGGTACGCAAACCCAGTGAGGCTATGATGTAACCTCCGAGATCCACAAGGGCCTGGATGGATGTCTGGAGCCGATGTAAAGCAGAGTCGATGTTACGAAAATCGGATATGAACTCTTCATAACTCATCGCCCCGAGAACCCTGAGCTTCTCCAGATTCTCTGGAATGATATCGAGCTTGCTCTCTACGTCTTCTCTCCTCATTAGATCCCACACCTCCTCAGCCAACCCTTGGTATGAAATTGACCGATCACCTCCAAGGTAGGCTGGAAGTCCAGGTAATCTTGAATAACTTTTTGTACGAAACGAATGCGGTACTTTGGGTCAGTCTCAAAGATCAGCCTCCCTGTCCTAAGAATGGCATACTGTAGAGGAAGCCGTTGGCGGTTAAGGGTAATGAGATCGACCTGTTGCACATGGAGTTGTTTCTGAAGCTCATAGGCCAGCAGGAGCTCGACCCGCAGAAGGTCCACTGCCAGGGGAGTTTGTTCATCCCTTACTAAGATAGCGATGTCCAGATCACTTAAGGGCCCCTCACCACCCCGAATCGTCGAACCGAATTGGTAAGCCGCCACAATGAAAGGGTAGGGTCTAAACGTAACCGAAATTTCTTTGATATCGATTTCCCTCATGGTTTCTATGACCTTCCGGACTTTCTACTTCATTTCCCTTTCAAAAGTCTCTCCTTCAAAAATTGTGGCATGGTTCCTTAATGGGTGTCCCTTCCTGCACCAAATTTAATGCCGAATCGAAATTATTCCTTTTGACAAACTTTTAGGAATTATACACTCAAAAAAATCAAAGGTAAAGACATATAGATTTTCTTCTTATTTGATTCCGTAACCCCACGTCTTGCAAGTTAGATCTATATCATAGATGATCAAATCGCCTCAAAGAGGATATTAACCCTGACTGAAAAATGCAGTCAAGAGGTCTGGTTTCTCGGGTTTCTCTGGTCTTTAGGGCAACTCCACACTCAACACTCATCACTTATTTGCCATCCGCTATTACACCAATTCTTCTATGATAGGTGGGCCGCCAAAGCATGATTAAAGCCCCATTTATTCTTGCTCAAAAATTTGCTTGCTTTCTATCAATCGTTTGCTTATATTAAACGTTAAAGGAGGATTAAACATGACCCCGAAGCAGCAATTGAAAAACTTAATTGAACAACTCCCGGATGAAAAGGCGGCTTTGATCGAGGGCTTTCTGAAAAATCTGTTAAAAGAAAATCAACTCAAACCTCCGAGGGGGAAGCTGGGCCTTAAAAAGCCTTTTGATAGAAAGGCCTTCTATGACGACGTCCTGGTTGATCGATACTAATGTTCTGATATATTCTTATGACCAAACCCAAAAACTTCATCCTCCTTCCTATCGTCTATTGGAATGTGCTACTGCCGGGGAGATTAACGCATCTATTTCTCAACAAAATCTTTTAGAATTTCTCACTGTTGTTACAAATTTCAAGAGAGTTGAACATCCTTTATCAATCGAAGAAGCGCTCCAAAAGATCGCTTTCTATGCCACCCGTTTCCCCCTCATATGCCCTCTGCCTAAGACCTTATTTACATTTGTCGATCTCATTTCTAAGCATCCTACTCTCGGAGACAGGGCATTTGATCTCTACCTTTCAGCCACAGCTTTAGATAATGGGATCACTCAAATTTGTACTTGGAATGTTAAACATTTTAAAACAATCTCTGAGCTGACTGCCAAAACCCCACAAGAAATTCTCACTCTGGCAAAGAAATAATCTCCTCAAACTCTGTTGTTAAGAAATTTGACTTCAAAATGAAGTCGAGAAGACTCTCTGGTCTTTAGGGTAACTCAACACTCAAAACTCATCACTTACTTTCCATCCTCTATCCGCCATTTGCCAGTTCAGCAAGTCTTCTATGATACGTCGGCCGCCAGAGCATCTTTCTTGAACGTTGGAGACTTTTAAAGATTAGAGATTGTATGCAAAGGAGAGGTAAAAAAACCTTCAATGCCATCGGAAAGGTTTATCTCGGGAGGTTAAGGAACGGGGAAAAAGTGAAAAGTTCTATGCTACATCTCACCCGCAAGATGTTTGGCTATATCTGCTATTTCATCAGAAATCCAATATCTCTGTTCTCTCAATGCATCAATAAGAAAACCCATTTTTTTCAAAATCCCTTTTTCTTTTGCCAGCAATAGAATCCCAAGTAATCCCGTTGTGGGTATATTAACTTCTCAGCAACTTCTCGTCCAACATGATCATCTATTAACAAAAGGACATCCTCTGAAAAGGTAAAGGCAAGACCAATTGCCTGTCCTTCACCCTCATCCAGATCAGCCAGTGCCTCTTTGGTGGTCAGGTCGAGAGGTTTTAAGTCAGTGATATGAATAAAATCATTGAGTGCGTTGTCTATTTTTGCGGATTCGATACCAACTTTTCCTAATAACTCTCTATGAACCATGGGTGGAATCAAAACTTCCGTAGCAATATCTTTAAGAATAGATAGGCAGTCTATCTTAGCTAATCCAATAAGCGGGCCTGTATCAGAAACAATCTTCATGAACGACTCATTTTCCTTGCAGTCTCTAAATCCTTGAGGATCTCTTTCTCCCCTTCTTCAGGAGAATAATTGAAAATACTGGTATGGTACCTGCCACATGCTTCAAAAAATTCTGTTCGTGACATTCCCGCTAATTCAGCAGCCTTCCCTGAGGATATCTTACCCAGTTCAAACATCTTGAGCGCTGCCATTAAACGGATATGCTGCTCCATCTCTTCTTTTGTCATATGGACAGAATATTCAAATCCTCTCGGGTATCTGATCTTAAGTTCCTCTGTCTCCATAAGCATACCTCCTAACGAAGACAAATATATAGTGTTAAACGTCTTCCTTCTATACCTAACTTCTCTCAATCAATTTTTCAATAGTTTTCCTTCTCAACCCAAACATCCCTCTCGCTCCCATAAATACCTTTTTAAAACGTTGCCTCCTATATGTATTACCCCTAACTGAAAAATGAGTCAAGAAGAGTTTCTGGTTTCTTTGGTCTTTAGGGCAACTCAACACTCATCACTTATTTGCCATCCGCTATTACACCAATTCTTCTATGATAGGTGGGCCGCCAAAGCATGATTCTGGTTGATCTGTTTTATCTAGTTTGTCTGGTCTATTTGGTTTGTTGAGAGAAGATGACCGAAAAATTCGGTTCCCCTTTTTACAAATGATTCCATATCAATACTTATTTACTTAAGCCTGACCCCGCATACGCCTAAAGACTAAACGGACATGAGTCAAGAACAGACTTGACCCCTTTTTACCCTTTTTCTCCCTGCTCTTTTAAACCTGCTCTTTTAAATCTGTTAGCTAAAATTTAAAAGTGCACACTTTAAAGTTTAAAAGTGCACACCCTTTAAGTCAGAATTTTTGATTTTTTGGATATCGATTAATTTGTCTTCACACCAGAACCTGATT
>Ga0315279_10005938_pt1 | contig 15601 bp, 14 predicted proteins | sample YL17G06_20_MG_FD_203694 | JGI IMG/M metagenome (GOLD analysis project Ga0315279, IMG submission 203694) | Sediment microbial communities from Yellowstone Lake, YNP, Wyoming, USA - YL17G06_20 | ecosystem: Environmental > Aquatic > Freshwater > Lake > Sediment | place: USA: Wyoming | collected... | reverse complement strand
ATCAGAATCGATGCCAGAATCCGTGCAACGCTTGATTTACCCCGGGTTCCTGTCACGGCAATCCGGAGCGGAATGCGCTTCAAGCTGCGGTCGAGGGAAATGCGCTCACAGATGAGATAGAAAACATACGAGACCAAACACAAGAAGAGGATAAGCAATGCAGTAATACCCACCGCGGAGACACGAAGACCTCAGCGTTCTCCGTGTCTCTGCGGCGAATCCTAAAAGCCCCGTGCAAACAAGACCCAGAATGTGTCTTCGAGCTCAGACCATTTGTCAATTGCTGCACGAGCGAAGTCATTCGTATATTTGGTGAGAAACTGCCTGGCCTTCATTCGTCCTTGCTCGGCATCGTCGACGCTGTAATACTGCAGCGCGATCTTCTCGATCGCTGGGAGCTCGACGAGAGCCCTCTCCTGAAATTCCGCGACGGCGTCTTCGATGTTTTTCCTGGTTGCGCCCCATTTTATGGTTGCGAGGCGATTTGTTCTCCGAAAGGCCCAACTGGCAGATTCAGGTTGATACCTCTGCTGGGAGTCAATCTCAAAGCTCTTCGGAAGAGAAAGGATACCGGCAAAGATCGGGATTCTCGGGCTCTGAGCAGGATTGTCGAAGGAGAACCAGGCGAGCCCGCCAATCTCGTCGGGCAGCCAGCTCCGGCACTGGATGATTTCCGAATAGGAGCAGGCTGAGATTGCAATGGTCCGCCGGCGATCGACGGTGCCGGGCTTCAGGGCGTTCAGTAGATTGACCACATCATTCGCCATCCAGGCACTGGCAACGGGACTCTTGATCATCTCCGCCGGCTTATCATCCGCTTCCGGCTGCCTTCCCCTCTGCATTGGGCGACTCCTGGGAACCATGAGGTTTTTGGTCATGTCAAAATCGGTTCCCTCATAAGTCTCCCTGTAGTATTTCATTATGTCTTCTATCGTGAGTAGTCTCGACGGCTTGACGGAGAAGGGAAGCTCGTCGGCATCCTTCGACAGATTTAAGGAAGGTGCGAGGGTGCTCAGGATATAGTACTCGCGATCCGCAAACGGCTTCCTCCCGCTATAGGCTTTCCAGAATTTGAAAGGTTCCCCGCTCTTCCACCACCCCATTTCCTCTGCAAGCGAAAAGAGGTTGTCCGAGGCCATATAGTGATCTGGATCTTTGAGATTTACTTCGCTGATTCTCGGTATATTGGCGGAGACGCCGACGTGATCGTCAGGAATGCGGGCTGCTGCCCAGACCGAACCTGGTTGAGCGGGACCGGCGCCGAAGACTTCGAGCTGCCAGACTTCCTTGGGATCCGCGATGGTGATGCACTCTCCGTGGTCACCATACCCGTACTTTTTCACCAACTCGCCGATCAGGCGAATGGCGTCTCTTGCGGTCTTGCATCTTTCCAATGCGATCCGTTCGAGTTCTTCGATGAGAAATAGTCCCTCGTCATTGTGCAGTTCGGGTCGGCCACCTATGGTGGTTTCGCCGATGGCGAGCTGCTTCTCATTCAGGCAGGGATAGGCTGTGTTCAGATAAGCGTAAGTTTCCTCGACCTGGGGAATCTCGCCTTTCTGGATCTTTCCCTTTAAGTCCCAGGGCGATTCGGTGTGTAGGTTCCCCCAATAAATCTTAGTAGTTGATCCCTTCTCATATTTCTGATGGGGCACAATGTTCAGCCAGGTCCGGTAGTTGCCATCACAGGTATGGCAGGTAATAACGGAGCCGTCTTTGGATGCAAGGTGTCCGACCATAATGCTTGTACAGGAATCGTTCTCCTGGACAGAATCCGGAGACACTGCCTGCGGTGCACGGGCTGATATCGAAGACAGGGAAATAAGCAACAGGAGAGCTGCGAACAAGGTCATTCGCCGCAGTTTTGTCATGTTAAGGTTTTTCATGGGACGACTCCGCTGTTAGACTCCAGGTCACTTACGTGTTGAAACGAGGCTGCCCAGCAAACTAGATTAATCAGGCCGCGAATTCAAGAAAAACCACAGAGACACTGAGTCCACGGAAACACTCTGCGATCTCAGTGTCCCCGTAGTGGATCACTTAAGGAAGGCGCCAATGCCGGAGCGGGCGATCTCCGGCAAGCCCGGCACGTCCAGCAACTTCACCGCAACCGCAGCCGGTCCTTCTTCGTTGTGTGCGTCGAGGATCGCAAGAAGCGTGGAAAGCTGGACGCCCACTCGCTTCGCCAGAGGCAGCTTGGCGTCGTTCACTGGGTCGACGCTACCAGGATCTTTCACCATCCCGGGATTTGGGGTTTCGAACAGAAACGTCTGAGCCTTGGTAGCGTCGCCCCACTCCCGGTGGGACAGCCCGCGAAAGGTCTCCGATGAGGGCTCGAGCTTCATCGGGATGCCCGCAGCGTCCAGGTTTACGATCGCCAGGGCCGCAATGTCGACGTTCTTGGGATTGGCCACGACCATCCAGGCAAGCCTGGATTCCGGGCCGGATTCGTGCAGGTCGAACGCGACATCCACAGCTTCAGACTTCAGCACCTGCAATATGCCGTAAGCGATCCGCTCGGTGAGATTTCCGTCGGGACGGCCCGGATAGGCCCGGTCGAGATTGCGCGCTTCAGAGCCGTCCAGGTCTTCGGTGGAACGCGGGTGGCGGTACTTCTCCGGATCGGGCTCGCCTTGATGCTCGGGCTTGGTCAAGCGCGATCCGTACTTGAATCGCCTTTCACCCCCGGCGGTTTGAATCGTAATCCAGGCCGGACCCGGCATCCTCGGGTCATTGTAGGTAATGGCAGAATTGTTAGCATGGGGCACGACAATCAACTTTCCTTGCTGCACGCGCGCGTGCTCGACCAGCACCGTGGCAGCCATGATGCCGGCAATTTCATTCGCGTGCGTGCCGCCGGCCACGAACACCGTGCCGCCCTTTTCCTTCCCTTCCAAAATGTAGACGGGGGTGTCGCCGGGAGTTTGGGCGAGACCAGGAAAATAGTCGGAGAGCTTTTTTACAGCGGTCACTCCGGGACCCGGCCGTATGTCATGCACAAACGCAGCGTCAGCTCCCTGGGACACTCCAGCCCAAGCAAGTATGACTACAACCACTGAGATCCAATTGCGGATTGCGGATTGTGGATTGCGGATTCTCTTAGCGGCATATCCTGGCCGTTTCGGAACCCCCTCAACTGTACGTAACATATCACCTCCACAAAACGAGTTTTTCAAATCCGCAATCCGCAATGTCTACTTGATCAGGAAAATTCGCAACAGAAGAATGACAAGCACAATGCCGCCACTGACCTGCCGACCGATGCTCCGCTCGCGCAAGGTTACTGCGGCCACAAGAAGCGCAATGAAGACTACAATCGCGTGATAAACAATGTGCAGCATGCCAACTCCCAAGGCACGTAGGGGCACGGCGCGCCGTGCCCCTACGGCTTCTATCACAGCCATCGGCCCAAGGCCGGAGCCCAAACCAACAGAAGCACCGCCGCGGCGGCCGTCAGCAACGCTGGAAGAATGCACAAGCGAAGCACTTTCATCCGGTCGTCCACTCCGGCCACCTGCGCGGCGAGAGTTGCCGCCAACGCCGCCGGCAGCATCAGGTCGCCCAGGGCCGCGAGCAGCGAGAGTCCCGAGGTCGTCACCACTTCGTTGCGGCCCAGCAGGACGAGCAGAAAGGGCACTCCCAGCACGGACGCGGATCCAAATGCCGAGACTGCTCCGAAGAGCGGTATGCTTACGGCCGCGGCTGCAAAGAGCGCCCATGCTGGAGCTCCAACCATGAATGACACGAGCCAGCCGCGCGCGCCGGTGAGGGTCATGACCTGGATGAACGCTCCGACACCCGCCAAGATGGCAAGCACCGGCAGCGCTTCTTCGATCGCCCGCATCATCGATTGGAGCAAGGCGAACCTGGGCAGCACGAGAGCACCCACAGCCGCCGCCATCAGAAATGTCAGCGGCAGTCCGGGATCAGGCAAGCGCTGGGGCGCGAGTCTGGGAGCCACCATCAAGGCTCCGGCAAAGAGCGGCGCGAGTAAAGCACGCGAGAGGGAGGTGATTGTGCTGGGATCATGCGGCCGGGAGACTGCCGGCTGGATCCTTCCGAGGCGGAGAAGCGGCCAACCCAATCCATAGACCAGCACCAACGCGAGGGGAAAGGACGCCAGCGCCAGCGGCGCATTGAACCCGGCATACGGCAAATCGATGCCTCCGCCGATGATCATCGCCGGAATGTTGACGGGCGGCGCAACCATCCCCAGGACTCCACCCATAGCAACAATGGCTGCTGCGCGTTCGCGCGACAGTCCGAGGCCAACCAGAATCGACGCCACCATTGCGCCGGCAGTCAACACCGACGCGGTTGAGGAACCGGTGATCATCCCGGGAAACAGGACGATCAGCATCAGCAATGGGAGCAAGAACAGAGGCCTCTTCCCGAACGCGCGCTCCACTGACAGGCCGACGGCAGCCAAGGCTCCGCCATCGGCAAGTACCCTCATAAAAATCATGGCGGTGGCTATGATTAGTATGGGATCAAGGTAGGAGAAGGCACCTTCAACCAGGTGATGCAGCGGTAGGTAGTCGCCGTTGGCTGCGGCGCCCAGCCAGGCGGCAAGCCCCAAGCCCACACCAATCGGCCACCGGCACACAACTACCAGGAAACCAAAGCAGACCAGCATCAGCAGGAAGGTGAGTGGCTCTGCCCACTCACCCGCCAGCGCCACGGCCGGGTTCGCCAGCACGCCCGCCACTCCTATTCCTTGAATACGGCCTTCACAGCTTCGCCGGCCGCGGCCAGCGTGTCGACTTCAATCACCGGGGTTCCGCGTTTAGCGGCCAAACTTTGGAACAGTTTGTCTTTGTTGCCCCCGGCCACTACGACGACGTAGCCGGCCTCGGGAATGACCAGATTGATCAAGTCATTCGTGGTTTTGCCTCGGCGCGCTTCGCCTCCGGTATGCATGACAAGGATTTGAGTCCCCCGCTCCTTCGCCGCTTTCAGAAGAGCCTTGGTGCGTTCAGTTTCCTGGTCCACGTTGAGGCCGGCGGCACCAAGGCCCTTGGTGCTGGCTCCAACTATCAGGATGAGGCTTTTGACGCTCGCCAGATCGGCAACCTGTGCGAGCGGCTTGGCGTCAAGGCCCAGCTTCATTTTGTTGTTGAGCAGGACTTTGATGACTGCGATGTCGGAACTTTGGCCGATGGATGTGATCAGTCCCGGCTTTGAAAAGCTCACAGGCCCGGCCGCAAGAGCCGTTGTAGCCAAAATCAAAACCGGAATCATCAAGTACAACCGATGCGAAGCTTTCATCTCTTTTCCTTTCCAGGGAAAACTCAACGGACACCACAAAGACACTGGTTAATTGCGGATTGCGGATTGTAGATTGCGGATTGTTCATTCGGTTTGTTCAATCCGCAATCAGCAATTCTGTGAGACAGATTCCCAAACTCACCATGTATGAATCAAAGAACATAAGATCACAAAGACTCAGTAACCAAGAACGGCACCGTCACGGCGGGGATCCGCGCCGCCGATTCGCAGGCCGGTCCGGGGATCGATGATTATGCCCTGCGCGCCGCCGAAAAAGAGATCGTAGTCACCCTGCTCTTGAATGGAGTATCCCATCTTTTTTAGCAATTCTAGTGTTCCAGCGGGCAGACGGCCCTCCACGTAAAGTTGCGCGTCGTTGTCTCGAGCATAAAAACGGGGCGCCTCGATGGCCTCCTGGATGGGCATCTTGTAGTCCAACAAGTTGGAAGCCAGAAGCACCATGGTCGAAATGATCCGCGCCGCGCCCGGAGTTCCAAGCGCGGCAAAAGTCTTGTGGCCTTTTAGGATTATCGTGGGAGAGATCGTAGTCCTCATCCGCTTGCCGGGCGCCATGGCGTTGATGCCGCGGGAGGAGAAGTTCTTCATCTCATTGTTAAGGATGATCCCTGTGCCGGCGATGAGCACCTTGGCGCCGAAGAAATCGGAGATCGTCTGCGTGAGCGCCACCATGTTGCCGCGCCGATCCACCGTAGCCAGGGACGTTGTGCTCCCCCCACTGTGCTTTTCCGGATCGCCGGCGGTAACCTTGGCCGTTATCCGGTCGGGACTGATCTCGGCAGCCCTTGCCCGGGCATAGTCCAAGGAAAGCAGGCCAGCCAGAGGCACTTTGACGAATTCGGGGTCCGCTACAAAAGCGCCGAAGTCGGCGAATCCCCGCTTCATGGCTTCAGCCATCAGGTGCACGTTGACTGGAGAAAGAGGCGGGTTCTTACTCAGGTCGAAGTGCTCTAGGATCTGCAGGATCTCGATCACCGACATGCCGCCCACCGGAGGAGGCGCGGAAATCAGGTCGTAGCTGCGGTAGCTCCCCCGTACCGGCTCGCGCTTGATCGCGCGGTAAGAAGCGAGGTCGGCCTTGGAGAGAAAGCCTCTGTGGGCAGCCACCTCGGCAGTGATCGCGTCGGCCAGCTCTCCGCGATAGAACACGTCCGGCCCGCCGGCGGCGACCTTGCGCAAGCTGCGCCCAAGGTCCGGATTCTTCAGCATTGCGCCGGCTTCGAGCGGCAGGCCTCCCGGACAGAAAACTGCCGCCAGGGCTTCATTCTTCGTGATCTCCTCAAAGTTCTCGACGATGATGCTTGCAAGCGTCGGGCTGACAACGAAACCATCTTCCGCCAGCTTGATCGCAGGCGCCAGAACCTGCGCCAGCTTCATAGTGCCGAACTCTCGCAGGGCTGCCGTCAGACCGGCAACTGTCCCCGGAATGGCTACAGCCGCATGTCCGGTAGCCGGTATGCCGGAGGAAAACTTCGCAGTGGCCGGGGCGGCGGATCTGTAGTCGATTGCGACGGCTGTCCTCTTGTCGGCCCGGTAGATCAGCATCATCCCTTCGCCGCCCAGGCCACTGGCGTTCGGCTCGACAACGCCGATCGCAAAAGCGGCAGCCACCGCGGCGTCTATGGCGTTGCCTCCGGCCTTCAGAATTGCGACTCCGGCTTGTGAAGCCAGCGCGTGGGCCGAAGCGACCATGCCATGCTTCGCAACAACCTGGGCATTTTTCGTGGCGGCGAGACCGCTGATACTCAGGATGAGAATCAGGAGAACGGCGAAGGCAGCTTCCCGCGCCTTCATCTTACCTACCGTAGAAGAAATGCACTTTGAATTCATGGCTTCACCTCAAAAATGAGCCGAGGCCCCGCGTGACAACGGACTGGTATTCGGGAACACCGCTCAACAGCACGGTTTTCTCAGGCGACAGTTCACCCATGGCCTTGACGAACTCGCCAAAGCCCGCCAGGTGACGGGCAACGCGCAGGTCGAGCGGCCAGCCCGATGCGGGGAAAGGAACCGAAAGCCGGTTGCGCTCCGAGGCAAGAACGTAGAAGCGATCGCGACCCTCAGTCACAAGAGTGGCACTGGTGCGTCCGCGCAGCCTGCCCTGAGCCGGGTTGGTTGTTTCCATTAGGACTGCCAGCGCCTGCGTGGCGTCGCCCCACTCCCGGTGCGACAGGCCGTGAAGCCTTTCTGGCGAGGCCTCAATGCCGATGGCAATGCCCTGGGCTTGGAGGTTCAGATTTGCCAGCGCAGCGAGATCGGAAGCGCGCTCGTGCGCGACGATGGTATTCACGACCGGGTATTCGGGCGAAGCCTCGTGGAGGTCCATGGCTAAGTCGATCCTCTCCCGGCGGATGAGACTCGTGATGGCGTAGGCGATCCTATCGGTAAGGGTACCGCCGGGACGTCCCGGGTATGCACGGTTGAGATTGCGCGTTTCGCTGCCGGCGAGAGTCTGGCCCGAGCCGGCCAGGGTATAAACCTGCGGATCCGGCCACTGGTGCACAGGATTGGTGGCACGCGCGCCGTAAGTAAAAGTGCGGTGGCCATGCGGCGCCATCACGGCAAAGCTGCCCGGATGCCCTTCCTGGGGAACATTGTGCGTGAAGCCACTCGCATTGGCTCGCGGGATTACGATCAACCGTCCTGCCTGAACTCTGACCTGCTCGACGAGCACGACAGCGGCGAGGTAGCCGGCCGGCTCATCGCCATGCGTCCCTCCCAGCACAAGTATGGTGCCGCCGGGCCTCGCGCCAAAAAGGAAATAAACCGGCGTTTCGCCCGCGGTTCCAGCCAACGCAGGGAAGTAGTCCGACAGTCGGCCGACCTTTGTGACGCCGGGCCCGGGGATGATATCGTCCGGCCGATGCATGGCCAGGAAACCAGGTGCGACGAAGGCTGCAGTGAGAGCCGCCAATATTAAAATGATGACGCCGCTCGTTTTTCCTGCAGGAATACTCACGAGACCGTAGCCTCCCGCCTGAAGATAACATCGTGCCTGTCTTTGTGTCATCGTGACTTTGTGTTGTCCTTTAAAAAGACAACACGATGACACAAAGGACACGAAGAATCACAATGGTGTTACCATACGAGAGGAGGATTCGTGACAGACCTAAAACCACCTCGGTTTCTGGAATGGGCGCGGGAAATTCAGGCGCTGGCTCAAAGCGGGTACCACTACGCCCAAGACGACTACCAAAGAGACCGCTGCCGGCGGTTGCTGGAAATCGCCGCAGAAATGGTTAGTGAAAACTCGGAGGCCGAATTCCTGCAACTGGCTGAGGCGTTCCATTCGCAGATCGGATATGCCACTCCTAAGGTAGATGTTCGCGCGGCCGTGTTTCGCGACTGCAAGCTGCTCCTGGTGCGGGAGCGCGTCGATGGCGGCTGGACGATGCCCGGCGGCTGGGCCGACGTCGGCGACGTTCCTTCGCAGGCCGCAGAACGCGAGGCGCGGGAAGAGGCGGGCTTCAATGTCAAAGCTCGCAGAGTCATCGGCGTCTACGACGCCAACCGCATCGGTCCGCTCGAGGTATTTCACGCGTTCAAGATCGTGTTCCTTTGCGACCTGATCGGCGGCGAAGCCCGTCCCAGCAAGGAAACCTCCGAGGTGGCATTCTTCGGTCCGGAAGAGATTCCGTCAGTGCTTTCCGGCGAGCGCACCAAGCCCCGCCACATCCAGGACGCATTCGGAGCCCTGGCGAACCCCGACTGCCCCGCAGTTTTCGATTGAGCCTCTATTCTCCGTGTTCTCTGTGTCTTTGCGGTGAGGCTTGGGCCGTGCTTCCTTCGCTCTTTGCAGCTTTGAGCATCTCGTCAATGAATTGAAGCATCCGCCTGCGATGCGACCCGTTCCAATAAACGCGGCTGCAACCCGGACATTGCCAGAACTCGTCGCAGTGCTCCAGGCTGCGCGGCGGAACGCGATCGGCTACTGCTTGCTTGGCTACCGCTTCGAGCGGCTCGTTGCAGACCAGGCAGCGCGCCAGCGGGGATACGCTGCCGGCAAGATCAAAGCGGCGCAGGACGTCGATCAGCTGGTCCCGCCAGTTCCTTGGCCGCACGAAGTATCCGTGAGTCACGGCGCTGCGCATCAGCAGGCTCCGATCCCTGGTGAGAAGCGCCCGGTGCTCTGCAAGTGAGACCCGAACCAGTTCGTCGTCGCGATAGTCGTTCCGGTAGAGAGCGTCGAAACCGAGCATCCGCAGATAAACTGCCAGCCTTCCAAGGTGGGAATCGAGGACAAAGCGCGGTTCGCGGAGCGGCCGAGGCCGGACGAGTGAGACAGGGGCAATGTCGAACGCCTCGAAGACCGGATAGACGCTGATCCGGTCCCCATCATCGGGAACATAGGAAAAGTCCACGGATGAACCGTTGACCAGAACGAGATCCACTTCCGTATGCGGAATGCCTGCCGCCTCGATCAAGTGCTTCACGCTCTGCCTGCCACCGAAGGTATGGGGAAAATCGGTCATCCGCATTTCCCTGGGAAGGAAATCGTTCAACTCGGCATAGAAACGGAAGTAGACCGTTGCCATCTCGGGACCCTCGAACATCTCAGAGTATTAGTGTGCACTACCGAGGCACAGTAGACGCAGAAAAATCAGCTCACTTCCGTGGTATAAGAGGTCGATGGAAAATGCTGCGATCCAGGTGGAGGGGCTGCGCTTCAGCTACGACCAGGTCGAAGTCCTGCACGGCCTCACATTCCATCTTTGCCCAGGGGAGGTCTTGGGCCTCCTCGGAGCCAACGGCGCCGGCAAGAGCACGACACTCAAAATCCTCGCCGGCATTCTCTCCTGCGGCAGCGGAAAGATCCGAGTCCATGATTTCACACTTCCAGAGAACAGGAACGAGGTGAAGCGCCTCCTAGGGTACGTCCCCGAGAGTGCCGGGCTGTATGAGAGAGCCTGAGCGCCAAGGAATTCCTCGAGCTTTGCGGCCGTCTTCACGAGATCGAAGAGAAAAAACTCCAGCAAAAGATCTCGCGCCTCCTCGAAGTGCTCGATTTGGGGAAGGAGCGCTTTCATCGTCTCGCAACCTTTTCCAAAGGAATGCGTCAGAAGGTCCTGATCGCAGCCGCGCTCCTTCATGATCCGAAGATTCTGCTCCTCGACGAGCCTCTCTCCGGCCTCGACGTCGTGAGCTCCGTTCTCGTCAAAGGCCTGCTGGCCGCGCTTGCGCGCGATGGGCGCGCGGTTTTTTACAGCTCTCACGTCCTCGATGTGGTGGAACGCGTGTGCAGCCGGGTGCTGATCATTCACAAGGGCAACCTGATTGCGGACGGTAGCCCGGAGCAGTTGAAAACTTCATGGGGCCAGCCGACCCTGGAAGATGCCTTCCGCTCGTTGACCCGGGCGGCTCCGACGGATCCTCTGGTCGAGAACATTCTGGAGACAATGAAGCTTTGAGCTCCATTTCGCAGCTTCGAAATCGGGTGTTGCAGCATCCGGCGGTGTGCCGAGCTCTCGAGCGGCTGGGCATAGATCCACGGCAATACCGGCTGCTGCTCGATCTGTTCGACACTCTCGCGGAACGGCTTGAGATCCTCGGATCAATAAACACTCTGGGGTTAGGGCTGCTCGTCGGCTTCAGCGCTTTCATCAGTATTTTCCCAAGTCTTTATGCTCTGGCGCACCCGCCAGTCCACAACTATGTTCTTTTCCCGATCGCGTTCACAATGTTCCAGCTTTTCATAATAGTCGCGGGGGACGCAGCGAACAGCCTGTTGAATCCGCAGGAAGCTTCGGTGCTAGCACACCAACCTATTGGCGGCTTGACCTACGCGGCAGCAAAAGCCAGCCACCTCGTGCTCATTGTGGTCTTGCAGGTCGCCTCACTCAACACGCTGCCGGCCGTAGTGGGTCTGCTGCTTCCCGGCGCAAGGTGGTTTTTTCCTCTCACTCATCTGCTCGCCGCATTTCTTGCAGGTTTCTTCGTGGCGTTTCTGGTTTGCGGCGTCTACGGCTGGCTGTATCAGTTCGTCGCGCCCGAGAGATTGAAAGGGGTCGCCCTGGGAATTCAAGTTCTCCTCTTCGCACTTATGCCATTGGCAGGCGGGCTGATAGGGTCAGCGTTTTCTGCCTTGAAGGAATCCCACCTGGAGCCGGCACACTGGGCATGGCTCCCGCCGAACTGGTTCATTTCAACGGCACTGCTGGGTCATCCCGGGCTTGGTTATTCGGCTTGGCAGGCGGCTTTGATTATTGTGGCTACCGGGTTGTTCATCCTCTTCGGTTTGCGCTGCTTTGCCTTCGAGTATCTGGCGCGGGTGACGATGCTCGTACAGGGCCGGTCTTTTTCAGTAGGGCAGCGGTCGCGGCAGGGATGGATTGCACGTTTCGTTCGTCATGTTACGGGATCTCCCGCGGGCGTGGGCGCGTGTGCTTTCACCGGGGCGATGATGCGCCGCGACTGGAACCTCCGTCGTCAGACGCTTCCGATGATCGTGGTGATCGCTTACGCTTTGATCATCCTTTCTTTCAGTCAAATACGCGTCTCGCCCTTCGCTCCGGGAAAGTTTGCTCCCACACATGTGCTGCCGCACGTGCTGGCCCTGATGCTTTTTTCCCCGACCGCCCTCATTTCGCAGACTGACCAACTGCAGGGAGCATGGGTATTCCTGACCCTGCCATTCCGGAATCCGCGGGCTTTTGCCCGCGGCATCTATTGTTCGCTGTGGCTGCCAGGAATAGCAGTTCCCCATCTGTTGTTTCTTCCTCCAGCAGTCTGGTTTTGGGGATGGGTCGAGGCGCTGCTCTTCGTTGCGTTTAGCATGGCGCTAACGTCGCTGTACCTTGGCGCGGAGCTTTTCTTGCTGGAGGGTCTCCCCTTCGCTAACCCGGTCCGGCTGTCGACGCAGGCGCTCCTGATGCCGGTGATGATGCTTGGGGGAATGGGCGCAGCCGTCCTTGGCTTTTTCCAATGGCTCCTATTCCGCCGTCACACGGCCGCCGCCGTCGCCATGGTGGTGGTCATTCTGCTGGCGGCCCTTATCACAAGGCTGTCTCTTGGTCACCTCGTTTCGGAGATGCGCGCCAATTTGCTCACTCTCGCGCAAGGACCAACCCGGCTCTTCAAGAGCATCGAGCCCGACTGAAACGCCCCAAAAAGCAAGCCACGAATTGCACGAATTGCACCAAATGATTTTCATGAAATTCGTGCAATTCGTGGCTGCTTTTAATTCGAGAAATTCGTGGTCAATGCATCCGTGTTCCGATAGGATGCGGCCCACCATTTCAATTCATCCGATTCAAGCGGGAGCATCCTATGAAGACACGCCGATTTCCCTGGACGATAATCGCTGTGACTCTGCTGGCCGGCGCCCTGGCAGCCACGCCCCAGGAGCCCCAGAAGTCGCAACCATCACCCGCCGAAGTACGGCTCGCGGCATTAAAGGAAGAAGCGATCGCAGAGGTCGACAAAATGGCGACGCTGACTCAGCAAATGGTTGACGAGGTGTTCAGCTTCGCCGAACTGGGCTTTCAGGAATATGAAACGTCAAAGTACCTGACAGACATCCTGAAGAAGAACGGCTTTGCGGTTCACGAGGAAATAGCCGGAATTCCGACTGCCTGGATGGCAACCTGGGGATCGGGAAAGCCCGTCATCGCGCTAGGGACCGACATCGACTGCATCCCCCAGGCGTCGCAGAAGCCGGGAGTGGCCTATCACGATCCGATCATTGAGGGAGCGCCCGGCCACGGCGAGGGTCACAACGGCGGACAGGCAATCAACATCACTGCAGCGCTGGCGGTGAAGAAGCTGATGCAACGAGATGGCCTCTCGGGGACCATCAAGCTGTGGCCCGGCGTGGCGGAAGAGTTGCTCGGAGGCAAAGCCTACTTCGTACGCGACGGCTATTTCAAAGATGTCGATGTCTGCCTCTTCCTTCACGTCGGCACCAACCTCTCCGTCGGCTGGGGTGACGGGGGCGGGAGCGGCCTGGTTTCGGTGGAATACTTGTTCAAGGGCGAGAGCGCACACGCAGCCGCTGCCCCATGGCGCGGCCGGAGCGCGCTAGACGCGGTCGAACTGATGGACGTGGGATGGAACTTCCGCCGCGAACATCTACGCCTGCAGCAACGATCTCACTACGTCATCACCGACGGCGGCGACCAGCCGAACGTGGTGCCGTCAAGTGCTGCGGTCTGGTACTACTTCCGCGAAACCGACTACCCCCATATCAAGGAGCTTTGGGACATCGGAAACAAGATGGCGGAAGGCGCGGCCCTAATGACCTCGACCTCGTTCACCTCCCACATTCTCGGCACCGCCTGGCCAACGCACATGAACAAGGCAATCGCCGAGACGATGTACGAGAACATAAAGAAGGTTGGCTTGCCGAAATGGAGCGAAGATGACATCGCGCTGGCGAAAGCGACGCAGCGCGAGCTGAAAGTGCCGGAGGTTGGGCTCGCCACTGAAATTCCACCGCTGCAGGGCCGTGATCACATCCCTGACGAAGAAAAACGCGGCGGCCCGTCGGACGATATCGGCGACATTTCCTGGAACGTGCCGACGGTTGTGCTCAGCTTCCCCTCGAACTTCCAGGCCGGCCCGGGGCACAACTGGGCGAACGGAATTGCAATGGCCACACCGATCGCGCACAAAGGCGCCACCGCCGCTGCCAAGGTGCAGGCGTTGACAATCCTGGACCTGCTGTCGAAGCCGGAGATCCTGCAGCGCGCGTGGGACTACTTCCGCAACATCCAGACCAAGGACATCAAGTACACGCCCTTCCTAGGTGCCAGCGACAAGCCGCCACTCTGGCTCAACAAAAAAATCATGGAGCGGTTTCGGCCTGAAATGCGGAAATATTACTATGACCCGTCGAGGTATAAAACTTATCTGGAGCAGCTCGGCATCAAGTATCCGACGATCCGAACGCCATAAAGATTCACCACAGAGACCCAGAAAATAGGAACATAGCCCGTTGGTCTTGTCTTGGGGGGAATTCGTAAAAATCCACGCACTTGCTAGGGGATGATCTGCCACGAATTAAGAGAAATGACTGGACACAGATGAACACAGATCCACACGGATCAGACGAGCTGTTGCTTCCACTGCACGGGCTGCCTGGACGATCTGTGTGAATCGGTGTTCATCTGTGTCCCATTATTTCTATGCAATAGGAACAAAATTTTTTCTTGACACACTTGATAATTAGTACTAATTTAATAGCACAATGCGGCGACGAAGCCATATATTTACGGAACAAGAACTCGAGATCATGAAGATCGTGTGGGAGCTCGGCACAGCCACCGTGCGCGATGTCTACGAGACTCTCCTGGCACACCGTAAGATAGCCTACACAACCGTCATGACCATGATGAAAATCATGGAACGGAAGAAATATCTGACGAAACGGCTGAACGGACGCGCCTTCGTTTACGCCCCGGCGCAGCCTAAGAAACAGATGATCCGCGAGATGGTGCGCGATTTTGTCAACCGTGTCTTCAACGGCTCAGCAGAGCCCCTGCTGCTCCATCTGGTCGAAGATCGTCAACTATCGGAAAAGGATCTGAAGCAGCTCGCCAAAATCATCCGGGAAAGCGAATAGAACGCTCAAGGCGAGCCCGCTACGGGCAAATGCCATGAACCTGTCTCTCTGGCTGGATAACCTATCCGCCTACAGCTTCCAGATTGCCGTTCTGGTAGCCGCCGGCACTCTGTTGCAGTACCTCCTTCGCGTGAGAATGCCCGCAATCCTGCTGCGCTACTGGCAGGTGCTGCTGATCGCATGCCTCCTGCTGCCTGCGCTGCAGCCGTGGAGAAAAATCGTTGTGGGCTCGGCCCGGATGGTGGCGGGCGCGGTCTCACCCATAACGACCATCGTCGGTCAGCAAAACGTGCGCTCGACGCCATTTCCAACTTACAGCGCCGTTGCGCTGGTTCTCGCCGTGGGCATCGCTCTCCGGCTTCTTTGGCTTTTGGTGGGCTTGCTTCGGTTGAGTTACTATCGTCGAAATTCCAGGCTGCTCGCCGGCCTTCCAGAAGCGGTTGAGGAGATGCGCGTGCGTTTGGGTGTCAGGCCTGAGATTTACATCTCCGCCGAGATTTCAGCTCCCGTTACCTTTGGGAGCGGGCGGAGTGCCATTCTCTTTCCAGATTCATTCCTGGAAATGGACCCGAAACTCCAGGGGCCCATCGCCTGCCATGAACTGCTGCACGTGCGCCGCCGGGACTGGCTGTTCGTCGTGCTCGAGGATATCCTGCGCTCCCTCTTCTGGTTTCATCCCGCCATCTGGTGGGCAGTGGGAAGAATCCAACTCTATCGCGAGCAGACGGTGGATCGCGAAGTCCTGGATGTCACGGG
>Ga0315279_10005937_pt1 | contig 15603 bp, 17 predicted proteins | sample YL17G06_20_MG_FD_203694 | JGI IMG/M metagenome (GOLD analysis project Ga0315279, IMG submission 203694) | Sediment microbial communities from Yellowstone Lake, YNP, Wyoming, USA - YL17G06_20 | ecosystem: Environmental > Aquatic > Freshwater > Lake > Sediment | place: USA: Wyoming | collected... | reverse complement strand
GTGGGGCGTGGGTGGCAGGTGCGTGCCCGAGAGTATGTCTGATCACTTCAGGAAGATTCGGAATCCGTGATCGCTGCCTTGACAAGACGCGAGTTCTGCGCTATTCGTGTTTATGAGTGGGCTCGGTTGGTCTCACAGCCAACCGGGCTTTTTGCTTTGGATGCGGAGGCGCGGGCGCTCTGTGATTTCAGGTGCAGCTACTAGACTCGCCCGACATTAAGAGCACCAACCGACCCGCGCTTCCGCTGTAGAAGGAGCGTGAAAAACATGGAAATGGAAATTCGTGAAGTCGATATCGAGAAGCTTGAACCTGCGCCTTACAACCCGCGCGAGATTTCGGGTGAGGCTCTCGACGGGCTTTCGCACAGTATCGGTGAGTTTGGCCTTGTGGAACCCATTGTCTGGAATGAACGGACCGGACACGTGGTCGGAGGCCATCAACGGCTCAAGGTGCTTGAGCAGACCGGGGTCAAGAGCACGAAGGTCGTTGTGGTGGACCTTGACCCCGAGCGCGAGAAGGCACTCAACGTTGCCTTGAACAGCCGTCACATCCAGGGTGACTGGACTGAAGGTCTGGGAGCGATTCTTCAGGAACTCAAGATAGAGCTGCCTGAACTTACAGCAGCGCTGAGATTGGATATCCTGGAGACAGACTTCCAGAAGCTCTTTCCGCCGGAAGGATATGCGGGCCTGGTTGACGCAGATGCCGTCCCTGAGGAGCCTGAGAGAACCGTCACGAGACTAGGCGATCTCTGGCAACTTGGGAGGCATCGCCTTCTCTGCGGCGACTCCACAAAGCCGGAGGCGCTGAAGAAACTGATGGACGGAACGAAGGCCGTGTTGATTGCCACTGACCCGCCTTACGGCGTCGCCTACGACGGTAACCAGCACCGGAGAAGGGTAAGCCCCACGAAGCATGGCGGTGGCATCGTGTACCGGCCGATTGCCAACGATGACCTCGAGGGAGAAAAGTTGCTCGGTTTCTTGACGGATGCGTTCCAGGCTGCAGCTCAAGTCTCGACTCCCGATGCTTCGTGGTACGTGTGGCACGCGAGTGTGACGAGAGATATTTTCATCGAGGCTTTGAAGTCAGTCGGAGTTGAGGTCCACCAAGAAATCGTGTGGGTCAAAGAGAACTTCCAGTTCGGCCGCGCAGATTACCACTGGCGACATGAACCTTGCCTTTATGGTTGGGGAACGAAACACAGGTTCGTTGGCATGAGGAATCAGTCCACGGTGTGGGAAGTGACGAGGGAAACAGACCACAAGCATCCAACGCAGAAGCCGGTTGAGCTTTTCGGAAGAGCGATGCGTAACAATGCGCTCTCTCTCGAGCCATGCTTAGACCCGTTTGTGGGTTTCGGCACCGCCATTATAGCTGCCGAGGTAACAACGCGGGTCTGCTACGCGGTCGAGCTAGACCCGATGTACGTGGACATGGCAGTTGTGCGATGGGAACGATTTACAGGTCAGAAGGCCGAGTTGCTGAGGGAGAGAAACCTGATAGGAGGGGGCTATGAGCACATCAGAGAAAACCTTGCCTGACCAAGTCGCCCCCGAGGATGGCAGCGTGAAGGCAGCTCGCAGAAAACGCCCCATAAGAGGCCGGGTTTACTACGAAGAGCGACGCAAGCGTGTTGCAGAGCTTCGGGCGATAGGCAATCTCACGTTTGAGCAGATAGGGGAGCGCATCACCGCTTACGGCTTTGAGCGTATGACCAAGGAGCGTGCGTGGCGGGACTACCAGCTTTGCATGCAGGAGAATGCGAAGGCTTTGAACTCGGTTGAGCGAAAAAGTGAAATTGTGACGAAGCTCGAGGGGCTCTTTTCGCTTGCGTTGATGGCGTACAAAGAGGCTCAGAGGCAGAACAAGGACGGGACGAGAGTGCCAGACCCATACGCGCAGGGCATACTCTTGCAGAGGGCCGTGGAGATACTGGAGCGTTTGGCCGAGCTTTCTGGCTTCATCTCTCGCAAGGGTTTTGTAGTGACGCAGACCGTGAGTACGGAGCAGAGGCAGATGACGCTCCGTGATGCTGTGAGTCAGTATCGTGCTGAGCGTGGGCTGGCGCCGTTGACGGATGATTGAGCTAGCGCGGGTAGCCAGAGCGAGCCGTCGGGCCAGGGGTCAATCTCTGCCTATCAAAAGCGACAGCGCGAGCGAGTCGCCCACTCACGCCTTCAGCTAGCGGGCAGCAGGACCTTGTCTAATTTCATTGACACTAAATCCCCGTATCTATAGCATGAAAGTGGCGGCAGATGCATTATTGTTCGCATCCAACTTGAGCGTGGTGTTCCTACGGGCTTGCGCGTTTCGCTTACTTCCGGAAAGGAGAGTGGAACATGAACCAGCGAATTCCGATCATCGTCGTTGTCTTGTTGTGTTTCTCCGCATTCCTGGGTACCCGAGAGGTATCGGGAAGCAAGCCTTCGGCAGGCATGCCACACACGATTTCCTTGAGGCTTGAGCCCGACTCTGTAAGTGTAGACGCTTCGGTAAAGGTCACTCTTACGTTCATTCCATGCATCGACGTTGATAGCCTCTTTATTCGGTTTAGATCTCCCAATCAGCCCGGGGCTCAGGTTCAAGGTCCTATCATGCAGGACTGGCGAGGAAACGCCAAGAAGGGGCGGATAATCACCCTCTCTAGTTTAGTGGTGTTCCACAGGGTTGGTAGGTACTATGTTGAGGTTTTTTATAAGCATCCGGACCCCCGAGGGTATCTGAATCCGAGGTCGGATACAAAAGTCTTTCGCATAATAGTCCCAGGGAGCATAGACACCACGAGTATAGAGAGCCAGATACCACGCCACTTAAAGCGTCCCCGAACTTTGGTGGGTGGAACTAGTGTTTCCCCCGACATCCCAGGAAGAGTTCTTCCAGTCGAGCGGGGCGAGACTGCTGGCTCAGGCACTCCTCCGTGTTGGGGGTGGAGGAAATTTGGACCAATAGGTACGGATACCCTTAAGATGAAATTCAGAGGAGAACCACTCTCACATGGTGAGACTCTAATGATTCTTCCCTCTGGCAGAACATGGCTCGATTCCATCGTGACAGGTTCTGTCTCGCCGCTGACTCCGCCGTGCAATGACACACTGCAGATAATTGCCACCTGCGATATTCTGGTTGCGCTATATGATCAGTATGGGAACGTACTGGATGCTAGTAATTGGCGGGTCGTACCTTCATGGTTGGGCACCATCGTGGAGTTGCCCGACCACAAGGCACTTTTTACAGCAGGTTCTAGTCCGGGAATTGGGAATATCTGGTGTGACTATGGGGGCTACAGTTACTATATGCCTGTTATGGTTATTGCGAATTATCATCTGGAAGGTAGTTTTCTGTACAAGAACAGGGACCTAAGCCAAGATCTACCGGCGAAGCGCGCGCAGGTTACGCTGTACACGGCTGATCCGCAAGGAAATGATCTCGCATTGTGGATTGATAACAAGGAGGTTTATTTTCGGTACGTTCGTGGCACGTACACAGACAGTAGCGGCTTTTATCAATTTGATAACCTCAACGTAGATTCTATAGCTGTGCTGCTTCTTACTGAGTATCCCACCCACGAGGTAGGGTATGTCTGGCAAGACTACTACTGGGTCTTGTACGGGTGGTATTACTCCTGGTTTGGTTTTCCGTGTCTTATGCACTACCTGGCGCCCTCAGTTTCAGCCGGTCCTATTGTTTTCTCGGATAGCACGAGGGGTGCACTTAACGTTATGTCTTTTACCCACACCGGGGTGGACTACGTTGCTGGCCTGCCCGGTTCGCATTACCCGGAAAAGGTTCTAATGTGGTGGAGTCCCCCCTATCCTAATTTTAGTCGCTATTCTTCTAACCTCTGGAACATCGGAGGGCAATGGTATGATGTGATTACCGTGTCGGGTGCGAGCGCCGACCCTGATCAGTGGGATCAAGACGTGTTTCTCCATGAATACGGACATTTTGTGATGGACAACTATTCTGCTTTTCCGCCGCAAGTTCCAAACTGCGATCCACACTACTGGGAAGTCCCCAGCAGCCCAGAGTGTGCCTACACTGGATGTCTCCGAATCCGTTAGCTTGAATAAGGATAGTACTATTGCAAACGTTCAATGGGACTTTGACTACCGTGGCAAGTTCACTTCCACGCAGGGTTACTCGTTCCTCCGCGACAAGCGCACCGGCAAGCCATTGCTCTTAGCCCAGTACACTTTCCCCAAACCTGGTAAGCACACCATCGCCTGTTCTATACAAGATGACCAGGGTGGTGAGCGCACGGAAATCATCGAGGTCGAGGCAGGGTAATGTATAATTTCTTCGCACCATACGAGCGAGACTTTCGGGAGTGGTGGGCTACGGGCGAGTTTTCCGACGTGAACCCTTTGACGCGTGATTTCCTCCAACACTTCCTTCGTCCCGACGCACAGCGCCCGTTGTGGCGTCACCAAGAGGAGGCTGTACTTCGGACAGTGTACGCTTATGAGCTGCTGCAAGAGAAGAAACTGTTACTCAATATCGTTACAGGGGGTGGCAAAACCGCCATCATTGGTGCAGTGATAGCTTGGCTCAAAATTTGTCACGATATCCACAAGTTTCTTGTTCTGTGTCCGAATACAGTTGTACGAGATCGATTGGAAGATGACCTACGCGACACAAAAGTGTTCCGCGATTTTGGCTTTTTCCCGCCCGGCACTGAACAGTACACCAACGAACTTGGCTTGCACTTGATGGAGAGTGGTGCCTCCCCCCAGGGTATCCTTGAGAACGGTATCTTGCTGGGTAATATTCATCAACTTTACCAGTCGAACGTTGGCGGTAAGCGCAATATGGCCTTCATTATGCGTTACGTTGAAGACATTGCGATCTTCAACGACGAAGCGCACAACTCACCAGCACCAGAGTACGACAACGCGCTCTTTGCGCTGGCCAGGAAATGCCGATTACGACTTGACACTACCGCCACGCCAGACCGAGCTGATGGCAAGACACCCGACTCTCAGATGATCTTCGAATATACCATTGCCGATGCCCAAGCTGAGGTTCCCCCTATCATCAAGAACGTTGTGGTTTATCAGCCCAAAATTGGCTCAGTTGAACTCACGTACACCAATCCGGACACTGGAGAAAAGCGCACTGTCGATGAAATGGACGAGGAGTTTGAAAAGATAGAGAAAGGTCTCACCGCAACGCAGTGGGTTACTGATCCTGACCCGATGCGCAAGCAGATTCAGATCGCGCTCGACAGGCTAGCTGAACAAAAACGGCGGGCCGAAGCTCTTGCGGCGGGCCGGTACAGGCCACTTCTGTTCGTTGTGGCTATTTGCATAAAGGACGGCGAGCAGGCTCGAGAAATGCTGGATCGTGATTTTCATCTCAGTACGCTTCTGGTAACGGAAAGGTCCGATGAGACAGATCGCGAAGCAGCCCGTAAGTTGGGCAGGCCAGGTAGTCCTTACGAAGCCGTCGTAAGCGTGCTGATGCTTCGCGAGGGATGGGATGTGCCGCCAGTGTCAGTGATTCTGCTATTGCGCAAGTTCTCATCACGAGTCTACGGGCAGCAGGTCGTAGGGAGGGGTCTGCGTTTGAATGTTCGCGAGGAGGATTTGCAGGAAATCTGCGCCATCGTAGACCACGAAAAGCTTGATCATCAATGGCTCTGGAACATAGTTGGCGCTAAGGTTCGCAAAGAAGTGGACCAGTTGACCATGTTCGGCGATGAAGACCTACCGCCCAAGCGCAAGCCGCAGTTTGTGGTGAACCCGGAATTGTTGATTAGGATTCCAGAAGCGCTGGCGCCGGAGACTGCGGACTTTGACGAAGAGCTAGCCAATATCGTCGTCGTAGAGGGTGATTATCCCCAGTGGCGGTCTCTGCTGGCGGGGTTTGAGTACGGCGCAGACATAGAAATCACGGACGTTAAGATCGAAGGCGTCACCGCACAAACCCTGGAAAAAGGTGGATTTGTGGAAATTCACGAGCCGCCTTCGCCATACGTCGTCAAGCGTAGAGCGGAGGAAGAGCCTGACGCGTCTCAGATGAGCGAAACACTCAAACACAGCGTGCGCGACATTGCGGCTGATCTGCTATGTGAGGAGGCAATCGGTTCACACGAATTGGGCTATCTATACAACGTCCTTATGGATCACTTACGCGTCAAGCTCTTGCGCGGGAACTCGATGGGTATGGCTGAACTCTCTGATTTGAAGCACGCGCTGAACCACCTTCCACATCTGGTGCATAACTTCAGGAGCAGACCAGGACTGGCTGCTAGCATAATCAAGTACAAAGAGGGAGCGTCCCATGCCAATGAGTGAACGCGGTGACTTTGAAGGGCCGAAGAAGAGCGCCTATTCTGTCGAGCGATACGATTCCATTTGGGAGCGCGACTACATGCGAAAGCTCGAGCGGGACAAGACTGTGGCTAGGTGGACAAAGAACCACGGCATTACAATCCAATACGTCACCGAGGCGGGTAATGTGCGCGGCTACAGGCCAGACTTTCTCATCGAACGAATAGACGGGACCAAGGAGTTGCACGAGGTGAAAGGTGGGCAGTTTCTGGAGAACCCGGATACCCGTCGCAAGCACGAGGCGGCCCGCAACTGGTGTAGGAAGCGGGCCATGAAATTTGTGGTTGTCACCAAGGGCTAAAACTTACCTGTTATTAAAGCAGGGAGTCTGAGTGTGACTGTCAGGTCAGCAGGACCCCAGCTGTCAAACTAGGCCTGTTCTTGAAGCTTGGTTCGTTGTTGCGCGATGCCTTGGTAACCCGCAGGGTGACGCATAAACTACAGGAAGCTTCGAATGCTCGATTCCATCTGCTCAATGATACCAGATCCTGAAAATCCACTTTCACTCGAACCTGAAGAGTTTGCGGGAGTTGTCCTAAAAGACCTGAACTCGCCTGAAATACTACTCCTGTCGCTGTCCGAACAACATTGCAGCGTGGCGCGAATTACGGAGATTGGCTGTCGTCTGGAAGAAATAATGCCTCTTCAGCAAGCGGCCCATGTCGGGTTAGATAAAATGATTCCTTCGGTCATTGCCAAAGCCTTCCGGGGGGAGTCATGAGGATGGAGGATATTGCTCAGTATGAGCGAAAGGCTATCATAGATCACCGTCGGGGTCCCGCGATAGTTGTGGCGGGTCCTGGCTCGGGGAAAACAACCATCTTGGCAGAAAGGATCGCTAGTATCTGCAAAGAGGATGGGTGTGATCCGACCCGAGTTGTAGCTGTCACTTTCACAAATCACGCAGCAAATCAGATGAAGGAAAAGGTAGCCAAGCACTTCGGAGGAAATTCGCCGCCCGATATACGTATTGGAACGCTACACGCCTTCGCGAAAGGACTATTGCACCGTTATTCTGATAGGCTGACCCTTCCTTTGCGCTTCAGAGTAGTTGGAAAATTGCAGGAAGCCATTTTGATCTTGGATGCTCAGTTAGAATTGAAAAAACAGCGGCTCGGTCTAGGGCACTACCGAAATCAATATCTGCGTCGCTTCAAGGCTGGTAGGGCGCTCCTGCCGAGCCTCGACTCAGTAGCTGAGATTCCGATCAAGAAAGGATATGCCACGCAAGAGCAATTCGACGAGTGCTACCAGAACCTTCTCGCCTACTATCATAGCTTAGACTGGTACGATATTGTGATACTGGCGGTCAAAGTCTTGCAAAGCCACGCGGAAGATGTTCTTCGAGAGATCACCGGTGGGATTGAGCACCTTCTCGTAGATGAATATCAAGATCTGAATCGGGCTGACCATGAACTCGTGCGTCTTCTCTCTACGAAGTCTAAGTCACTTATGGTCTTTGGTGACGATGATCAAAGCATTTACCAAACGGGACGATACGCAAATCCCGGAGGCGTCAAGAGGTTCACCGAAATCTACCCAGAGGCTAAGGTTTATCCTCTTTCGATCTGCTGGCGGTGCTGTTCGTCGGTTCTGGATGCAGCCTGGAAACTGATCGATCAGGACGAGAAGAGAATGCCGGAACGAATGCCGAAAAAGAGATCGCTGCCCTGCCCGGACAGAGGTTCAGGACTATTTGAAATAAAACCCTTCAAGAGCGAGAAAGCGGAGGCACGGGCCATCCTGTCTGAATTGCGAAACGAGCTAAACGGGGCCGACCGTCCAACAGACATCCTTATCCTTTTCCACAGCAGGGACATTGGCCATAACTACGTTGAGGTCTTCAAGTCGGAAGGTCTCGAATTTCAGGATCTGCTCGGCCAATCTCAAGCCCTATCCCAATGGGTGGTCTCCCTATATGAAATGCTGCGACTCGTGAATGACGAAAGTGACAACCTTGCAGCGCGGTATTTGCTCGAGAAATTCTTCAAGATGAACTCTGCCTGGATTGCGCTGGCAAGGCGCGACTCTCGGACGAGCAATGAGCCATTGTGGAGGTCGGCGATTCGCTCTGCGGATGCAACACAAACAATCAAGGCCTGGGAGGGGAAATTGCAGAGGTGGCGCCAAATGGGTGATATCATAGACGTGCTGGGCGGAGTCATTCGCGATATGGCGATTGGACAGGACCCTGGCGTGACAAAGATCCAAGGATGGTGTCAAGGGAAGAAGGACCTCAGCATCAAGGGTATGGTTGAGAGATTGGAGCGGGGCTTTGATTTTGATGAGCCCTCTGAAGAAGAACCAAAGGACGGCTGCGTTACCAAAGTTATGACAATGCATGGTGCCAAGGGCATAGATGCAGATGTCGTTTTCGTTCCTGCCCTGGAGAACGAACTGTTGCCTAACGAGTGGTATGAACCAGAGCAGCGGCGGTTATTATATGTTTCCATGACCAGAGCTAAACGGAGACTTCTGCTCAGTTGGGCCTGGAGCCGGACTGGAAGAGCCACATATCGCAATCCCAGTCGAAAAGCAGTGGGTCGCCAGCGCTCACGCTTTCTTGACGACATTGAACATGCAAATATGGTTCGTAGCCATCGTATTTGAGCAAGGCCCGGAAGACCCCAGTATTTGTTACGCCCTTTAGGTATTGGGGTATCTGCGTGCCGCGCTGAGCCACCAGCTGAGGACCGAGCTGCCTCAGACGGCGTGTACCCGACCAGCAGCACGTCTCTGGGTAAGCCTATCCGATCGTCACGCATTGTCGCTGGTACTCAGTGTGGCCGCGCCTAATGGGCCAATTCATATAGACAGCGCGGAAGTGTAGGGCGGCTTTACGACTCTCTTCTATGGTTCGAATACTGGCACATCTGGGGCGCTAGTTAGGACTCGAACCATGTCACGCCGGTCGACGTTCTCCTCATTGTGTATTCGCCGATGTCTCGACATCAGTGATGAACTTGGTGCCACGCAACCAATGGCGGCGTTTACAGCTCGGCCTGCCAGTGCTATCGTGTACCTACAGGTAGACGCAGTCTGGAACGAGACAGAATCATGGCAAGCAGCAAAAAACGCAGAAACAAGCCAGGTAGGAACAAGATTTCTGTTCGGGCAATTAGTCCATCACGTTCTCCAAAAGCCCGGATTGGCAATGAACAGGGTGTAAAATCTGCCCCACCCGGAACGGGCAAGAGAGGAAGGGGCGAGATGAAACGACAGAGACATGCGGAGTCGTCTGGCGTTGTTCCGTTGCCGTTCACAACCCGGGAAGAGCGTCTGGCAGCCGTAGAGCTTTGTCTGCGCTTCTGGAAGAACTACTTCAAACAGCGAAGCGATGTTTTGCCCGGGATAGATGTCGAGTTTGCGAGATTTGCGGAAGGGGCAGAGGATGACCTGAAGGCTCTGGCCTGCGATGGAGTCAATCCAAACATCGTTATCAACATTCTAGGCGCAAGTGTCTGGTATGAGCGGCAGTGCGAAAGAGCACGCCTGGAGAGCAGGAGCCTCTCGCCGTTGCAGGAGATAAGAACGCTTTCCTCCACTGACTATTGGGTCGGCGGGAGAGCTCGGCTTGAACGGGTCCAAGAGTTCCTTTTGTCTCTCATGTCGTATCAGTGGGTAGGCCTTGCAGTGCGAGGCCATGGTGGCGGTGGACAGGACAATCCCTTTGTTAAGCTCTGCAAAGAGGTCGCTGACGCGAAGGAGAGAGTCGAGGGGCTGCTGAAGACGATTGAGGAGTTGTCTCTATGCAGGGAAGGGTGGATGTGGAGCCCACATTTCGGCACAGTGAAGTTAGTGGAGACCGATAGACGGGGAGTGAAAAAAAGCGGAAGGGGAAAGTCATATGAAAAGGGATTACACTGGGGAATGTGTGCAACCGAGCTTCACTTCTATCTGAAACAACGAACGGGAAAACCACATTGGGGGACGATAGCCCGATTGCTTCATTTTGCTGGCTTTGAAAAGGAATTTTCCTGTTTCATTCCTCGTGATGGGCAACGTTTGAAAAGGGACATGAGTGATCTCTCTGTCGATAGATGGATGTACCGCGAGCGTATCAAGAAGAGGGTGACTGCGCTTTGGAAGGAGGAAGAGACTCGTTGCACAGTAGCCTCTACCCTGAGTTATTATAAGCAAGTTTACGAACGCAATTCTGACATTCCAGGAGGTCCTGTCACGACTCGGCTTGCTCGAGTCGTGAAGGTGGGGAACAAATAATCTACAAAACGGAACATTCTGTCTCTAGATAGCGTTTAGCCTATCGACGATAGTAATCCTGGATAGTGAAAGTCTCACTGTCCAGGATTTTGTTTTTGACACAGGTTTGTAATGTGTACATTTGTGTTATCAGTAGCTCACGCGTGAGGAGGTCGAATCCAAGGCCCAGCGGAGATGTGGGTGGGATAGTCGTGATGGCAAGGGCTAGGTGCTGTGACCCTGCAGATACGATCAGCTGCGCGCCCTCGCATAAAGAAAGATGGAGTTCGAAGTTGCCACTACAGTTTGAGAAACAGACAGCGAAGGGTCCCAGTGCAAAGATGAAGAAAACGGAGTCGTCTCTGCAATCCCTGGAAGTGTATGAGGTGGCGGAAGAGCTTGGGTAGCAAACGTAAAAAGAGACAACAAAAGCTCAACTTCACGGCGCTGGACCTCGCTGCGGAAGGTGAGCGCCTTGAACAGGGCCTGAAATTTGTCGCGCGACTGCTGCTCGAGCGATGGGAGATAAAGCACGCCAAGATGGCTTCCTGCGAGAAAGATCATTTGGGCGAGAAAACATGAACGAGGTTACGCAAGTACCTGGATCACCATTACTAAGAGCTCGCTTGGAAAAGATTCAGCGAGTCACACGAGCCGGAGGAGACTGGCAGGCGAGCTTGCTGAGATGGGGAGTCCCAAGTCTGGAGGAAGATGGGAGTGTCGTATACAGCTTCTCTCCTCAAGTAATCCGAAAAGAAATGGAGCCTTTCCTCGCAGGGTTGTCGCAGCGCGTTGAATTTCGAGTCGTGGGCAAGTACCAGGAGCTGCCAATAGCCAAAACCGGTCACAACAAAGCTGATGAGTCCAGCCCGGCGACGCAAGGCTCACGGATTAACCAAGACACACGATTCGAACCACTTTCTCTGGGCACGAGGCTTGATGACAGCAATGTCCCCCAGACCACGCCGGAACCAGCCAGCGAAGACAATGTTGAGAAGAAACCTTCATCTAAGCGGTCAGGGGGCAAGACGCGGGAGAAAGCCAAACAACGGGGTGTCCCGGAGGACATACGGGCGTCTGAGAGCTTTCGAAAACTGCCTCGCAACGCGCAGGGGCTATTTCGGCTGATGTACGCATTCTCCAGATTCGACGGGGTCAACTCTCAAAGGACCTGCGAGGTTTCAAGAAATGGACTTGCGAGGCTGCAGTGCGTTACGCCGAGAACAGTCTCTAGCCTATGGAAAGAGCTCGAAAGGCTATTTCTTGTGAGAAGACTGAAACGAGGAAACCGGAACTCAGGGATCTCAGTCTTCGAACTTCCGTACGACTACAGTCATGTGTGCCTCTGGAGGATAGAGGCCGGTGGCAAAAAAAGGTATTTGAGAAAGAGTATCTCTTAATAGGTGAAAACGAATTTCACCTATGGAAAGAGGAGTATCTCATAAAGGGTGAAAATCCCAATCGTTTGCAGTTTCACCCATTAACTCTCTGTTAGAGAGAGTTAGTAAATGTTTTTGCGCTTCGCTCCGCGCTCAGGCCGATTTCAGAGGCGCGATTCAGAGGTTTCGCGAAGGACCAGAACATGGTGAGAACAAATCGTGAATTGCTGTGAGAACCACGGTGAAAAGGTCTCTGTTCAGAAAATCATACCGAGTTGTGCCGTGAAAGGCTCCGTCGCGGAACCCGGGCGGCTCGATCCATGGAGGAGGGTGAGCCTATGGAAATGACACGTAAGAAAGCTATCTGCGCGAAGTGCCTTGATTGCTGCGGTGGAAGCAGGGCAGAAGTCAAACGGTGCGAGAGCGAGGACTGTACAATATGGCCGTTCAGGCTCGGAACCCGCGTCAGAATCAATTCTGGCGTTAAAACTGCCGCAAAACGCAAGGGTTTGTAGACTATCTCTGAAGATGGGTATCAGGAGACCATGAGGTTCCCGACAGATTCCGGAGATATTCCGCATGTATGCCCCAGGAGAACACCAGATCGTGTTGAGAAAGGTTGAAATCTCGTGCGTGGAAGCAACGGAAGAAGAGGGAAAGCTAAGAAAACTGGTCGAGATTCTCTCGGAAGGCGTTTACGCGTACCTCAAGCAAAAAGGGCGGTTGAGTAAGAAATCGTCGCTTAGCGGCAAGGAGAATTGAGTTGACTACCGGCGGGAGTAGAGCGGGAATTGGACACAGAATGAAGATGATTGAGGCTACCGGAACTAAGGGTGGAAATAGCAGATGAAGAAGTGTGGCCTTATGATCCGTGTGAGCAGCGAAGAGCAGGCCATGAATCCTGAGGGCTCACTTACCAACCAGCTGCAGCGGTTACACGCTCACTTGAAATACAAGACCGAGACCGTGGGCGAGGAGTGGGTGGAGACCGACAGATATGTGTTCAGGGCAGTGCGTGGCAAGGAAGCTTTTAGGAGCAAGGAGTTTGGACGACTAATCGCAGACATCGAATCCGGGAAGATAAACACTGTTGTCTTCACGGCACTGGATAGAATCTGCCGTTCTGTCAAGGACTTCCTGTGTTTCCTCGAGATACTGACCGCGCACAAAGTGGAGTTTGTGTGTCTTAAGCAGAACTACGATACGACATCGGCGCAGGGGAAGTTCTTCATAACGGTCATGATGGCTTTAGCAGAGTTTGAACAGGAGCAGACTTCGGAGAGGAACAGGGATGCGAGTCTAGCTAGGGCTGAGCGGGGTCTCTGGAATGGCGGGTACCTTTTGGGCTACGACCTTGACGCCGACAAGAAAGTGTATCTCATCCCCAACGCGGACGAGAGAGTGGCGGTCGACTTCGGCATGGGCAAGTGCCTCGAACTGGGTTCCGCGGTCGGGGCCATGAGGGCATTGAACAGCCACGGCTTCAGAACAAAGGAATATACCTCACGAAGGGGAAAGCTTCATCCGGCCAAGAAGTTCAGTTACATGTCCACGTTCCAGTTGCTCACCAACCTTGCCTACATAGGGAAGAAGGAAATCAATAAGAAAAAGAAGGGACAAGACCAGGCGAAGCTGCCCGAGAGTCAGAAGTATCGGATTGTGGATGCTCGTTGGGAGCCGATCGTTGATGAGGAGAAGTTCTGGAAAGTCCAGGAACTGCTCAAAAAGAACAGCAAATCGAGACACAATAGTGCCAAGGTCGTTAAGCACAACTATATTGTGAATGGAGTGCTTTTTTGTTCTGGGTGCGGGAGCGAGATGCAAGGCCGACCGGGGAATGGGGCCAGGGGCGTGAAGTACTACTACTATGTTTGCAAGAACAAGGAGTGCAGGTTCACGATGCCGGCAGGTGAGGTTGAGAGGGTTGTCTTGGAGAGAATCAAGGAGCTTTCCGGCCGCGGCGACATCTTGGAGGGCATAGTCAAGCGCACCAACGAGAGGCTCAAGACCGAGGTGCCTCAACTGAGGGACCGGAAGGGTACGTTTGAAAGGGAACTCGACAAGATCAAGGCCTCGGCTATCGCCATCATGAACGAGCTAGAGATATCGGTAAGCGAGGACAGTAAAGTTCTTCTGAGAGAAAGGCTTGATGAGCAAGCGAAACGACGAAAGGGGGTTGAGACAGGGATTCAAGAAGTGGATCAGGCGATCAGGGAGATAGAGCGGGAATCGGTTAGTGGGAACGAGGTGATGCGGGCGTTGAGCCATTTCACGGAGATTTTTGCTCAGATACCGCCGTATCAGCAGAAAGACCTCGTGAAATTGGTGGTACACCGCGTGGAATTGGCCGCGGACTCAATGAAAATGGCCCTGTACGGGCGTGTTGCCGCCGTAGGGCCGGTCAGTGAGGGAGCACGCATTGGGATATCGGAGTGGCTCCGCGGGTAGGACTCGAACCTACGCCCCTTCGGCTATCAGCTCGACTCTTTGCCACATGTCTACTGAGGAACCAACGAATCCGCACCCTACATAATTGGCTGTATCGAAACGCCTTCTGCTCCGGTCTTCGTATTTCAGGACTTGCCCCGAAAATTGATATCTCATTTCTGCAATTGACTTAATTTGAGGGTGTTACAGGGTTTACTAAGTGGAGTCGGTGTTTCTGTCATTCACGGGAAAATGGGGGAAGTTCGTGTAGACTTATATACTGCTCCCTTCCGGAGTGAGACACTGTGATGGTAGAGTATGTTGTCTCACGGAAGGAGGGTTCATGGCCAAGAGGAAGTACTCAGAAGAGATGAAGATGGCTGTTGTTCTGGAGCGGCTCAGGAAGGGAATTGACGATCTAAACCGAATTTGGTAGCTTCAAACCGAAGCTGTGACCTGTATCGAACAACGAGGATGTTAGTGATTGCCGCTCTGAACCGTAGGAGGGCGTGCCATGGCAAGTAACAACCCAAAGGCAAATCTGAACCGGCCGCTGGCAAAGTCGTTGCACAAGCAGCCGTCCTTGGCTCAAATCAGGCGAGTTCTTCGGGCGCACCTGCCAGTGCTCCGCAAGCGTTATGGCGTGCGAACTCTGGGCATTTTTGGTTCCTATGTGCGGGGCGAGCACAGGAAAAGTAGTGATTTGGATGTGCTTGTGGAGTTTGACCTCGCTCCCACGTTTTTTGAGTTCATTGATCTCGAAGAACACCTGAGCAATCTCTTGAAGGTCAAAGTGGAACTGGTGATGAAGAGCGCTCTCAAGCCAGCAATAGGCCAACGTATTCTGACGGAGCTTGTGAGGATATGAAATCGAAGAGGATCCACACCGATTATCTGCGTGATATGAAGCGGCAAGCTATCACTAAGATACTTCAAAATATGGAGCAAGAAGGATCGGATACTTGAGTCAGGCTTCGTACCCTCTCGTCGTTCCTACTCGCTTCGAGATTACCAAGGGCATCCCTCGGCGCAAGGGCGTGGATTGAAACAACGGACACCACGCCCACTGATCTCGAATTCATTCCGCCGCCGCTGGCGCGCATGCTACAGAAACCGCAATTTACCTTGACCCATTGGGAGCATGAGTGATAAACTACTTGGCTGGTCATTTGAATGCACATAGCGCTCTTTTGATAAGGAGTTTTCATGAAACGGATCACGCAAATCAGGTGGCACGGAAGGGGAGGCCAGGGTGCTAAGG
>Ga0315279_10005935_pt1 | contig 15605 bp, 15 predicted proteins | sample YL17G06_20_MG_FD_203694 | JGI IMG/M metagenome (GOLD analysis project Ga0315279, IMG submission 203694) | Sediment microbial communities from Yellowstone Lake, YNP, Wyoming, USA - YL17G06_20 | ecosystem: Environmental > Aquatic > Freshwater > Lake > Sediment | place: USA: Wyoming | collected... | reverse complement strand
GCTCGCACCACAGAACTTATGGACCAGGAAAAACATAGTCCAGGCAATAACCAATTTTCAATCTCTGCAAAAACCTAACCGGACAATGCTGAGTCAAAGTTTCCTTTCCATGAAATTAAAAACCCCCCAACATGGGGTCATGACTTTTTACCAAGGTTTCGGTATATTATCATTTTCAGGTACAGAATCCATATCCCGGAGACAATGAGCATGAAATCTCCTTCCCCCAACGTCAGGCTGAACCGCTGGGTTCAAGGATGCGCCCAGCTGTGCCAGCCGGACAGCGTGTACTGGTGCGACGGGTTAGTCGCGGAGTATAACCGGCTCATGGCCCGGATGGTCGCCGGCGGTGCCGCCATTCCGATCAAGAAGCGCCCCAATAGTTTTCTCTTCCGCTCGGACCCGAGCGATGTCGCCCGGGTCGAGGACCGCACGTACCTCAGCTGCCCGGCCAAGATCGAAGCCGGTCCCACCAATAACTGGATCGAGCCCGGCGAGCTCAAGGCGACCATGACCGGCCTCTACAAGGGATGCATGCGGGGTCGCACCCTGTACGTCATCCCCTTCTCCATGGGCCCCATCGGATCGCCGCTGGCCAAGATCGGCGTGGAGATCACCGACAGCCCCTACGTGGTTTGCAACATGCACATCATGACCCGCGTCGGAAGACGGGTTCTCGAGGAGCTGGACAAGGACGGGGAGTTCATCCCTTGCCTGCACTCCATCGGCGCTCCCCTCGAGAAAGGCCAGAAGGACGTGCCCTGGCCGTGCGCCCCCATCGAGCAGAAGTACATCAGCCATTTCCCGGATGAGAATCTCATCTGGTCCTATGGATCGGGGTACGGGGGCAACGCCCTGCTCGGGAAAAAGAGCCTGGCGCTGCGGATCGCCTCGGCAGCGGCCCGGCGCGAAGGCTGGATGGCCGAGCACATGCTGATCCTGCGACTGATCAACCCCGAGGGCCAGCGCTTCCACATCGCGGCCGCCTTCCCCTCTGCTTGCGGCAAGACCAATCTGGCCATGATCAACCCCACCCTCCCGGGCTGGAAAGCCGAGTGTATCGGCGACGACATCAGCTGGATGAAGATCGGCCCGGATGGGCGGCTTTATGCCATCAATCCCGAGAGCGGCTTTTTCGGGGTGGCTCCGGGCACCTCCCACGGCTCCAATCCCGCGGCCATGGACAGCCTGAAGGAAAACGTCATTTTCACCAATTCCGCCCTCACCGACGACGGCGACATTTGGTGGGAAGGCTTTGACGGGGAACCTCCGGCCCACGCCATCGACTGGAGAAGCAGGGACTGGACCCCCGCCAGCAAGGGGGAGGCCGCCCACCCCAACGCCCGCTTTACCGCCCCCGCCCGGCAGTGCCCGGTCATCAGTCCGGACTGGGAGAAACCCGAAGGGGTTCCCATCGACATCTTTGTCTTCGGCGGCCGGCGAGCCAGCGTGGTGCCCCTGGTGCACGAGGCCTATGACTGGGACCACGGGGTCTTCCTGGGCTCCACCGCCGCTTCCGAGACCACGGCCGCCAACATCGGCGCGGTAGGTAACCTGCGCCGCGACCCCTTCGCCATGAAGCCCTTTTGCGGCTACAACATGGGCGACTACTCCCAACACTGGTTCAACATGGGCGACAAGATCGGCTCCAAGGCCCCGCGCATCTTCTACGTGAACTGGTTCCGCAAAAGCCCCGAGGGCAGGTGGCTGTGGCCGGGCTACAGCGATAACGGCCGAGTGCTCAAGTGGATGTGCGACCGGGCGAGCGGCAAGGTCGGCGCGCGCCAGACCCCCATCGGTCTTCTGCCGAAGGAGGGCGACCTCGACCTGACCGGCCTTTCCCTCCCGGCCCAGGACCTCGCGGAACTGCTGCGGGTCGACGTGCCGGCGTTCAAGGCCGAGGTCCCCGACATAGAAAAACACTTCAACCAGTTCGGCGACCGTCTGCCCGCGCGCCTCAACGCCCAGCTCAAATTACTGGTGCAGCGCTTGGGGTAGATGCCGAAGCGTGCCTCTTTTTCTGCAATGACAGGGCGCGGGGGCGGACGGAATAGCGATCCCTTGCCCATACCCAGTTTTTTTGCTCGTTGGGGTTCAGCCTGAAGGAATTCGGATCATCAGGCTCGGCGGGATTATCGTTTTCTAGTCAGCTTCCGCCGTTCCTCCTCAAAAAGAGGCCTGCGAGAAAATAGCTTCCGAGGCAAGACTGGGCGAAACCATCTTCCCTTGCAAATCTCCCCGGGACAGGCCCGACCCGATGAAAGAATAACCGCCTTAGGATGATGATCCGAATTCCTTCAGGCTGAACCCCATGGGCTACCCCCTCTCTCTTCCGGGTTTTTCTCGGCCATGGGTTCCTTCCGCAAAAACCGGGGGTCGGAAGAAAGCGATCCGTATTGACTGGACATTGCAAACTGGAATACACTGATTACTGGGAGAAGAGGCAAGGAAATTAAATGATGCGGAGGCAGCGGCATGAGAGGGACGCGTGTGGCCGGGAAAAATAGGGGGCAGATCATGCTCTATGCCCTGAGCACCTGCGTTTGGTGTAAAAAGACCAAACAACTTTTGGACCAGTTGGGGGTGGAGTATGACTTCGTCGAGGTGGACCTCCTCCAGGGGGAAGAACGGACGCAGGCAACGGATGAAGTAAAGAAGTTGAACCCCCGGTGTTCCTTTCCGACTCTCTCCATCAACGGCCAGTGCATCGTGGGCTATGATGAGCAGAAGGTCAAGGAGGCGCTGGGTTCATGAAAGAAGAATCTACCGTCTCCCCCGGGGAGGTGGACCGTCTATTCCAGCGGCTGCACAAGGAAGCCGAGGCCGGAGGATACCATCTCAACCCGGATACGCCCTTCACCAAGGAGCTGGTCAAGGGCCTGCTGGTCAATGAGAAAAGATACGGGTACTGGGCCTGCCCCTGCCGCTTGGCTTCCGGTAATAAGGACGAGGACCTGGACCTCATCTGCCCCTGCGACTATCGGGACCCGGATTTGGATGATTGCGGGGCCTGCTACTGCGCCCTTTATGTTTCCGGGGCCGTCTTGAAGGGCGAGCAAAAACTCCAATCCATCCCGGAGAGGCGTCCCCCCGAAGAGGAAAGAAAGAAAGCCCCCGCCGGGTCGAAAACCCCGACTCTCTCTTCCCTGCCTTATCCCGTCTGGCGGTGCAAGGTCTGCGGCTATCTCTGCGCCCGCGACGGGCCTGCCGAAGTTTGTCCGGTCTGCAAGGCCAAGAAAGACCGGTTTGAAAAGTTCTTCTGAAAAATGCCCAAAGATGTCATCCTTCTTTTCTTCTTTAAAGGACTCCTCATCGGGTTCTCCATTGCTGCGCCCGTGGGACCCATCGGGGTTCTGTGCATCCGGCGCACCCTGGCTTATGGCCGCCGGTCCGGCCTGGCTTCTGGGCTGGGGGCGGCCACGGCGGATGCCCTCTATGGGTGCGTTGCCGCTTTTGGTTTGACCGTCATCTCCCACTTTTTAATCCACCAGCAATTCTGGCTGCGTTTCGGGGGAGGAAGTTTTCTCTTTTACCTCGGGATTCGGACCTTCTTGTCCCGGCCGGGGGGCACATTCCCTGCGGCCCGCAGGCTGGATCTGGCGGGGGATTATTTCTCCACCTTCTTTCTCACCCTGGCCAATCCCCTGACCATTTTGGCCTTCGCCGTTATTTTCGCCGGACTGGGGTTGGGAACTGCGGGAGGAACTTTCTTCGAAGCCGGTATGTTGGTGGCCGGAGTTTTCCTGGGATCCGCTCTGTGGTGGTGGATTTTGAGCTTTGGGATCGGTGCTTTCCGGGATCGTTTCAACCTCCGGGGTTTGCGCTGGATCAACCGCATCTTTGGCCTCGTCATCCTGGGGTTCGGGGTGGCAGCGATGGTTGTTTCTCTCACCGGATTTTTTCCTTTTTATCCTCGGTGAATGGATTCAGGTTAAGGTAATCCCCCGGCTCTGCCGAGGGTCCCGCCTGTGGCGGGATTGACATTTCCGGGATGCCTGGGTTGTGGCCCGGGGGCAAGGGCATTGCGCGCAGAAAGCATCGGCTGATTCAATTTCGGATTTCGAATTGCGGATTTCGGATTTTGGAGTTTCCTTTTTCAATCCGCATTCCGCAATCCGCATTCCGCAATTCCGGTGGCCCCCAAGCGGAAGTGGGGGTTTTGACTCCGCCCGGTTAAAATTATAGAATAGAGCCATGAAATTCCTCACCGACCGGACCACGGGGAAGCTGGCCAAAAAACTCCGAGCCCTGGGCTTTGACGTGTTATATTGGGGAGAGGGCCAGATCGAAGAGGCCGCCCGGGCGGCTCTGGCCGAAGGGCGGATGTTCTTGACCCGGAGTCGGAGAATCCCATCCCTGGGGAAAGACCTTCAGGTCACGATCCTGGAGGCCGACAGCCCCCGGGAGCAGGTACGGGAAGTTCTGCAAAGACTCCGGCTGGAACCGCCGGAAGAAAAATACTTCTCCCGTTGTCTCCTGTGCAATGAAGAGCTCCACCCGGTGCCCAAAGAAGAGGTGGAGGAAAGGGTCCCGGATTTTATCTTCCGGGATTATGATTCCTTCCACATCTGTCCACGATGCCGCCGGGTCTATTGGCCGGGCACGCACCTGGAGAGAATGAGGAAGGAAGTAGACCGGATCCTGTCCCGAGAGGATCCGGCGAATGGGGAAATGATTGATAGAACTACCAAGGGCGTTTGCCGGAGAAAGGAGGCAGGGGAAAAATGACCCTCTGGGAATTGATCAAGAAGGGGGCCGAGGACGGCCTGGAAGCGATGAAGGACGGCCTGTCCGTCTTTATGGCCGAGGCCGGGAAGACCAGCCGAATTTTAAAGAAGAGGGTCGAACTGACCTCGGTTCAGGGGAACGTCCGCAAAGCGTTTATCCGTTTGGGGAGCCTGGCTTATGACCTTCATTCCCGGGATGAAAAGGAAATTTTGGACCACGGGGATGTGAAGGGGTTGATCGCCGAGGTGGACGGCTACCAGGCGCGGGTGCGCGAGATCGAGGCCGAGATCGAGGTCATTAAAAAAGAGGAAGAGCGGAAGGCTTCCCAGGGTTCAGGGCAACCGCCGGACCGCGGCGAAGGCGACCGCTAACCCCCTCGGGGCAGATTTCCGCAGTCGGCCGGATCGCCCCGGGTCTTCTCCAGGGCATGCTTCAGGGCCGGCAGGACCACCATCAGATTCTCCCGCACCGCCCGCGGACTTCCCGGAAGATTGATGATCAGAGATCGACGGCGAATCCCGGCCGCGGCCCGCGAAAGCATGGCCGTGGGGGTGATCTTCATTCCTTCGGCCCGCATGGCCTCGGCGATTCCGGGGACTTCCCGGTCCAGAACTCTGCGGGTGGCTTCGGGAGTGACGTCCCGGGGGCTCAGCCCCGTTCCTCCCGTGGTGAGAATCAAATCCAGACCCTTCTGGTCGGCGTATTCGGTAAGCTTCCGGGCGATGATCTCTTCCTCGTCGGGAATCACTTCGTAGGCCTCGACCTCGGCAGGGAGGGAAGCGAGGATCCGGCGAATCTCGGGGCCGCTCAGGTCTTCCCGTTCTCCGCGGGAACCCTTGTCACTGATGGTCAAAATTCCCGCCGAGAACATGAATCTCGTCCCCCACTTTGATTTCCCCGCCCTCCAGAACCTGCGCAAAAATTCCCTCTTTGGGCATGACGCAGTCCCCGGCCTGATAATAGATGGCGCAGCGGGTGTGACATACCTTCCCGATCTGGGTCACCTCCAGCAGCGTGTGTTCTCCGATCCGGAAACGGGTTCCCAGGGGAAGGGCGAGCAGGTCCAGACCCTGCGTGGTGAGGTTTTCGGCGAAATCTCCCGGCCCCACTTTTAATCCCAGACGGACCATCTTGTCGATGGACTCCCGGGCGAGGAGACTCACCTGGCGATTTCCCGGGGCGGCGTGGGCATCATCCCGCAGGCCCAGGCCGGGAAGCAGGCAAGAGGAGTGTACGTTCTTTTTCCTCGTCCCTTTTTTCGCGCTGATGTTGACGGCAACCACTTTGGCCGGGGAATTCATGCTTACCCCTTCCGCTTGAAGAGAAGGCGGGCGGCGGAGCGGGCCAGTACGTAAGAAACGTTCTTGCTCTTGGAGATATTCTGAAGGTCCCGGTCGTGGAGGTGATCCAGGAGCTTGATCGCCAGGGAGAGGGGGGCTTTGGGGTTCGACACCAGGGCCAGCTTTACCTGGTAATTTTTGACCCAGGTCTTGTGCTTGGCTATGGCCGAGAAGACATCTTCCGGCAGGCTGCGAAGCTGGGCATACATGATGACTTCGTCTTCGGAGAGCTTGGGGTTCCGCAGGACCGCCAGGGGGATGACCTTATTGGGGTCGTGGATGAGGGCGTTGCGCGCCTCCAGATTTCCCACCAGGGCCAGCCGGATCTTCTGCGGCACACCCATTTTCATGAGGGATAGGGAGAGAAAATCCCGCTGCTGCGGGGTAAATTGTTTTTGCGGGTCGAGGATGAGGTCCTGGGGCAGTTGGGCCTTCTCCTCCTTGGTGACCTGGAGCGCTTCGAGAAGGTCAAACTCCTCCGCCGGGGCCTTCTGGCCTTCTTTCTCGGCTTCGGTTTTTTCAAGGCCTGCGGGATCGATGCTCATAAAACCGGGGGCTTTCCTTCTCCGCAAAAATAGCCGGACCTCAAGCTTCCTTCTGCTCCGCCTTGGAGGCCGCGATGACCTTGTCGGCCATATGGGCGGGGACTTCTTCGTAGTGGGAGAATTCCATGGAAAAAGATCCGCGCCCGCTGGTCATGGAGGTGAGGTCGGGGGCGTATTTCAATACCTCCGCCAGGGGGACCTGGGCCTTGATGATCTGGCCCTTGGGCCTGGGCTCCACGGCCTGAACCCGGCCCCGCCGGCCGTTCAAATCTCCGATGACGTCTCCCATGTACTCATCCGCAACGAAAACTTCCAGGTTCATGATGGGTTCCAGCAGGACGGGATTGGTCTCCAGGACTCCCTTCTTCAGGGCCATCGAGGAAGCAATTTTAAAGGCGATTTCCGAAGAATCCACTTCATGGGATTTCCCGTCGTAGAACTTGACTTTCAGGTCAACCACCGGATATCCCGCCAGGACCCCGCTCTGCATGGCTTCGTTGACCCCTTTCTCCACCGCGGGGACGAAGTTCCGGGGGACGTTCATGCCCACCAGGGCATTCTGGAATTCAAACCCGGAACCCCGGGGAAGGGGGGAGAGTTCGAAATGGACCTCGGCAAACTGCCCGCGGCCGCCGCTCTGCTTCTTGTGGCGGTAGATAATCCCGCTCTTGGTGCTCTTGATGGTTTCCTTGTAGGGGATCTTGGGGGTTTTCAGGTTTACTTCCACCCCGAACTTCCGTTTAAGTTTTTCTACGGTCACTTCCACGTGGACCTGTCCCATGCCCAGGAGAATCATCTCTTTGGTCTGTTCGTCCCGCTGGAGTTTGATGGTGGGATCTTCTTCGCACAGGCGGGAGAGGGAAACGGTGATCTTTTCCTCGTCGCCCTTGGATTTGGGCTGCACGGCAAAGGAGACCGGGGGAAGGGGGAAGGAGATGGCCGGGTACACGATGGGTTTCTTCTCATCGCTCAGGGTCTCCCAGGTGGTGGTTTCTTTCAGCTTGGCCACCGCGGCAATGTCGCCCGGGCCCGCCGATTCCACCGGTTTCTGGTTCTTTCCTTCCATCTGCAGAATCTGCCCGAATCTCTCCCGCGCTCCTTTGTTGGCATTATAGAGCGTTCCGTCGGGTTGAAGAGTCCCGGACCAGACGCGGAAAATGCTCAATTTTCCGGCGTAGGGATCGGCGACGGTCTTGAAGATAAACGCCGAGAAGGGCTCGTCCTCCCCGGGATTCCGCACCTCCTCCGCTTTGGTTAAGGGATGGGTGCCCTTGGCGGGACCCCGATCCAGGGGAGAGGGCAGACACTCGATGATGGCCGCCAGGAAAGGTTGAATGCCCATGTTTTTCAATCCCGAGCCGCAGAGGACGGGGAAGATGGTCTTGTGTAATACTCCCTGACGAAGCCCCTTGGCCAGGTCTTCGGCCGAAAGCTCCTGCCCTTCAAGATATTTTTCGAGGAGGGAATCATCCGATTCGGCGATGGCTTCGATGAGCTTGTCCCGGGCGGCTTTGGCTTGATCCTTCAATTTGGCCGGGATGTCTCCCTGGCTGAATTTTCCGCTCAGGTTAGTCTCAAATTGATAGGCTTTCCCGGAAAGGAGATCTACCACCCCGGCAAAGGCTTCCTCGGACCCGATGGGAATATTCAAGGGGATGGCTTTGGGGCTGAGTACCTTCTGAATATCGCTCAGGGTGGTGGAAAAATCAGCCCGCTCCCGGTCCATCTTGGAAATAAAGATAAGGCGGGGGAGCTCGAACTGGTTGGCATACTCCCAGACTTTTTCCGTCTGCACTTCCACGCCGGACACGGCATCGATGACCACCACGACTCCATCGACCGCTTGCAGGCTGTTCTTCGTCTCGATAATAAAGTTGGCGTCCCCCGGGGTGTCGATGATGTTGATCCTGTGCTTATCCCACTCCAGAGGGTGGAAGGAGGAACTGATGGTCAGGCTCCGCTTGATCTCCTCGGGCTCGAAATCCATAACCGAGGACCCCTCATCGACCCGCCCCAGGCGGTCGGTGGTCCCTCCATCAAAGAGCATCGCTTCGGCAAGGGTGGTCTTTCCGGCTTTTCCATGGGCTATGATGGCGATGTTACGCAGGCGATTTACTTCGTATTTCTTCATACCGGCTCCTTATTTTTATTGAATATTAAAAATAATTTATATTAAGATAAAAATCAAGTTAAATCCAAGGGCAAATTGAGGGCGCGGGAACGAGGGGCTGAAAGAAGGTCCTCAGGGCGTTCTTTTTTTAGGGATTGATAAATTGCTTGAATTTGTTAATATAATTCTCTTTTGCGCTTTCGGGGACCCGGCATGAAAGAGCTGATTGAAAGGTTTCTGGAGCACCTCCGGGTGGAAAGGAACGCGTCGACTCACACCCTCCGGAGCTATGCCTCCGACCTGGAACAGTTCAGGAGCTTTCTTTGGTCCGCGGGGTTCCACCGGGACGAGAAGAAAGGAGACATCCGGGCGGAGAAAATCGATCACCTGGCGATCCGCGCCTACCTGAGCCGCCTGTACCGGGAACATAAGAAGTCCTCCCTGGCCCGGAAACTGGCGGCCCAGAGGAGTTTTTTCCGGTACCTGGTGGATGAGGGGCTTATAAAGCGGAGCCCGGCGGAGATTGTGGCCACTCCGAAGCAGGAAAAGAACCTGCCCTCTTTCCTGTCCGTGGATGAGGTGTTTGCCTTGGTGGAAAAGCCGGACCGAGCGACCCTCTGGGGGGCGAGAGACCGGGCCATCCTGGAAACCCTTTACTCCTGCGGCATACGGGTGAGCGAGCTGGTGGGATTGAGTGACGGAAATGTGGATTTTGAACTGGGGATTGTCCGGGTTTACGGGAAGGGGAGAAAAGAAAGGATTGTCCCCATCGGGGGGAAGGCGATCGAAGCCCTGCGGGCTTATCTTCCCCGGCGGGATGAGGTGTTGGCCCGGCGGAAGAAATCGGGACCGCGAGCCCCGCTATTCATCAACCCCCGGGGAACCCGCCTGACGGCCCGGAGCGTGGCGCGGCTCCTGCAGAAACACGTGCTGCGGAGCGGTCTCCTGAGAAAGGTGAGCCCCCATGCCCTTCGCCATACCTTCGCCACCCATTTGCTGGATGCGGGGGCGGACCTGAGGGCCATCCAGGAAATGCTGGGCCACGTGAGCCTCTCGACCACCCAGCGCTACACCCATGTGAGCATGGATAAGCTTATGGAGGTTTACGATAAAGCGCACCCTCGCGCAAAATAAAAAACGTTCACCACAGGGGCACAGAGGGCACAGAGAATTAAAAGAAAAGGAATAATGGAATAGTGGAACAATGGAATAATGGATGAATGGAACGATGGAATAGTGGAATAATGGAATGATGGGGAAGAACAAGGGAAATATTTTTCTTTTTTTACCCAATTTTCCAGCAGCCCATTATTCCATTCTTCCAGTCTTTCTATATTCCATCATTCCAACATTCCAGTTTTTTACTCGCTGTTCTCTGTGCCTCGGTGGTGAAAAAAAGGAATCGATTCGTGAATGAGAGGATCATGGGAACTACGATCATCGCCGTCCGTCATGGGGGAAAGATCGCCATGGCCGGGGACGGGCAGGTGACCCACGGGAACACGGTGATGAAGCATGGGGCCCGGAAGGTGCGACGGCTCTACAAAGATCAGATCATCGCCGGGTTCGCCGGGTCCACGGCCGATGCTTTCACACTCTTTGAGAGATTTGAGTCCAAGCTGGAGCAGTATAACGGCAATCTGTACCGGTCGGCGGTAGAGCTGGCGAAGGACTGGAGAACGGACCGCATGCTCCGGCGGCTGGAGGCTCTCCTCCTCGTCGCCGACCGGGACCGGATTCTGGTTCTTTCCGGGACCGGAGACGTCATCGAGCCCGATGACGGCGTGGCGGCCATCGGCAGCGGGGGGCCCTATGCCCTGGCCGCGGCCCGTGCCCTTGTCCGATATTCCAACCTGGATGCGAAATCCATCGTCCAGGAGGCTATGCACATTACTTCCCAAATCTGCATCTTTACCAACGACCAGGTCGTGACCGAAGAGCTGGGAGAGACGAACCCGGAGATGAAAAAAGCATAGGCCATAGGGCCTAGAGAAAAAATACCTCCCACTGACATGGGAGACAGACTGATGGGTAAACATGAGCGACAAAGGGACGGAGAGAGAAGAGACCAGATATTTCACCCCCCGGGAAATCGTGGCCGAGCTGGACAAGTATGTCATCGGCCAGAAGAATGCCAAGCGGTCCGTGGCCATCGCCCTGCGGAACCGGTGGCGGCGGCAGCGGGTCGATGAAGACCTGAGGGATGAGATTGCTCCGAAGAACATCATCATGATCGGCCCCACCGGGGTGGGCAAAACCGAGATTGCGCGGCGCCTGTCCAAACTGGCCCAGTCTCCTTTCCTGAAAATCGAAGCCTCGAAGTTTACCGAGGTGGGGTACGTGGGACGGGACGTGGAGTCCATGGTGCGGGATCTCACCGAGCTGGCGGTCAATATGGTGCGGGCGGAAGAGATGGACAAGGTGATGGTCAAAGCCCGGGAAATGGCCGAGGAGCGCATGCTGGATTTGCTCCTCCCGCCGGTCCGGCGGGAAACACCCGCAAGGGCCGAAAAAGAAGTCCCTCCCCAGGGAGTGGAGGAAAACGGTGTACCCGAAGAGATCCTGCCCAATTCCCACAAGACTTCTCCCACCCGGGAAAGGCTGAGGAAGATGCTCCGGGAGGGAAAGCTCGATAACCGGATGGTCGAGCTGGAACTGACCCAGCGCCAGGTTCCCATCGTGGAGATCTTTTCCAATACGGGGATGGAGGATATTGATTTCAACCTGAAAGAGATGTTCAACAGCATCCTTCCCAAGAAGACCAAAAAGAGGCGGGTCAAGGTCTCCGAAGGGCTGGAACTGCTGGCCGAAGATGAGTCGCAGAGGCTCGTGGACATGGACAAGGTGAGCGGCCTGGCCGTCGACCGGGTGGAACAAGCCGGGATTATCTTCCTGGATGAAATCGACAAGATTGCCGGGAGAGAATCCACCCATGGACCGGATATCTCGCGGGAAGGGGTTCAGCGCGACCTCCTGCCGATCGTGGAAGGGACCACGGTGAACACCCGCTATGGAATGGTGCGGACGGATCACATCCTGTTCATCGCCGCGGGAGCATTCCATGTCTCCAAGCCCTCCGACCTGATTCCGGAGCTGCAGGGCCGTTTCCCCATCCGGGTGGAGCTGGATTCACTGACCCGGGGGGATTTTGTGCGCATCCTGACCGAGCCCAAGAACGCCCTGATCAAGCAGTACCTGGCTTTGCTGGAGACCGAGGGGATAGCCCTTGTTTTTACCGAGGATGCGATCGCGGAAATCGCGGAGATCGCCTCCCTGGTCAACCAACGGATGGAAAATATCGGCGCCCGCCGGCTCCATACCATCATGGAACGACTCCTGGATGAAATCTCCTTCGAGGCTCCCGATCGGTCGGAGAAGAAGGTGGTCGTCGACGCCCGCTACGTGCGGGAGAAGTTGGCCGAGATCATCAAGGACGAAGATCTGAGCAAGTATATTCTGTAAAGGAGGGTGCAGGGGGCGGGATGCCGGGCGCAAGGGAAAGAGATCGATTTTCGGTTGCGGGTTCCGACCCGATGAAATCCGAGGGATAGGGAAATGGAAAAATATATCGAAAAGGCCGACATTCTCCTGGAGGCGCTGCCCTACATCCAGCGCTTCGCCAACAAGACCATCGTCATCAAATACGGCGGCCACGCCATGGAGGACGAGGAACTGAAAACCAACTTCGTCCGCGACGTCATCCTGCTCCACTACATCGGCCTGAACCCGGTCATTGTCCACGGCGGGGGACCGCAGATCGACGGAATGCTGGACAAGATCGGCAAAAAATCGCAATTCATCGAGGGCATGCGGGTCACCGACGAGGAAACCATGGATGTAGTGGAAATGGTCCTGGTGGGGAAGATCAACAAGGAGATCGTCGCCCGGATCAACTCCAACGGCGGGCACGCCATCGGCCTTTCCGGCGCGGACGGGAATTTGATCCGGGCCAGGAAGATGTGGGCCTTTAAAAAGGGGCAGGAAGGGCAGGAAAAGGGACGGATCGACCTGGGAAAGGTGGGGGAGGTGGAGTCCATCGATCCGGGAGTGATCCGCACCTTCATGGCCAACAAGTGGATCCCGATCATTGCTCCGGTGGGGGTGGGACCCGGGGGAGAGGCTTACAACATCAACGCCGATCTGGTGGCGGGAAAGGTGGCCTCCTCGCTGGAGGCGGAGAAATTCATTCTTCTCACCGATGTGGAAGGAGTTCTGGACGACCAGAAGCGCCTAATCTCCACCGTGGACGCCAAGACCGCCGGCCGGTTCATTCAGGAAGGGACCATCAGCGGAGGAATGATCCCCAAGGTGAAATGCTGCCTGGATGCCCTGGGGGAGGGGGTCAAGAAGACCCATATCATCGACGGCCGGGTGAAGCATGCCATCCTCCTGGAGATTTTTACCGACGAGGGGATCGGGACGCAGATCTACTGAAAAGCGACCGGCCTTCGGCCTGAAGGAGCGTCCGCCGGGGGTGACTTGAGGATCGGCCCTTTGGACCTTGAGGGGTGCCACGCCTTCGGCGTGGCTTGAGGCAAGGGAAAAGTGGAGATGAAGAAAACCAAACGAGATTTCCTGCGACTCACGGATTTCACCGCCGGGGAAGTGGACGCCCTCTTGAAGAGGAGCCTGGCCTTGAAGAAAAGATGGAAGAAGGGGTTGCGCGACAACTCTCTAGCCGGGAAATGCATCGGCTTGATCTTCGACAAAGCCTCGACCCGGACTCGGGTTTCTTTCGAAGTGGCCATGCGGCAGCTGGGAGGTTCGTCCATCTACCTTGACCCGGGAACCACGCAGATCAAACGGGGGGAGAGCATAGCCGATTCGGCCCGGGTTCTGTCCCGTTACCTCGACGGGGTCGTCCTGCGGACCTTCGATCACGCCATCGTGGAAGAGTGGTCCCGGTGGGCATCGGTCCCGATCATCAACGGGCTGACCGACCTGCTCCATCCCTGCCAGATCTTCTGCGACCTTTTAACCATCGTGGAGAAAAAGAAGACCTATCGGGGGTTGAAACTGGCCTACGTCGGCGATGGAAACAATGTGGCCAACAGCTGGGTGGAAGCCGCTTCCATGCTGGACTTTTCCCTGGCCTTGGCCTGTCCGAAGGGGTATGAACCCGATGCCCACATCCTGAAAGAGGCCGGAGAGAAGGTTAAAGGGCGGTTAATGATTTCGCAGGACCCGGTTGAGGCCGTCCGGGGAGCAGACATCGTTTACACGGACGTCTGGGCTTCCATGGGGCAGGAGGAAGAAAGGGAGGAACGGCTCAAGACCTTTCAGGGATACCGGGTCGACGCGAAATTGATGCAGAAAGCCGGGGAAAACGCCCTGGTCATGCACTGCCTGCCGGCGCATGCCGGTGAGGAGATCAGCGCCGAAGTCCTGGAAGGCCCGCAGTCCATCGTCTTCGACCAGGCCGAAAACCGCCTCCACGGGCAGAAGGGAATCCTGGAATTTTTGTTAAGAACATATCAGCCACAGAGAGCACAGAGAGCACAGAGAATTGAAAGAAGAGGAATAATGGAATAGTGGAACAATGGAATAATGGATGAGCAACGATTTTTTTCTAATTTTGCTGTTCGATTTAATCATTATTCCATCATTCCAACATTCCAGTTTTTTCCTCGGTGATCTCTGTGACCTCTGTGGCTAAAAATAAGAAAAGATAGGAAAAAAGATGAAAGAAAAAATTAAGAAAGTCGTTTTGGCCTACTCCGGAGGCTTGGACACTTCGGTGATCCTGAAGTGGTTGATCGAAACCTACGACTGCGAGGTGGTTGCTTTCGCGGCCGACCTGGGCCAGGCGGAGGAGCTGACCGGCCTGAAAGAAAAGGGGCGGAAGACCGGGGCCAGCAAGGTCTACGTGGAGGACCTGCGCGAGGAGTTTGTACGGGACTTCATCTTCCCCATGATCCGGGCCAACGCAGTCTATGAAGGGGGGTACATGATGGGAACCTCCATCGCCCGTCCCCTCATCGCCAAGCGCCAGATGATGATCGCCCGGAAAGAAAAAGCAGATGCCGTGTCCCATGGGGCCACGGGAAAGGGCAATGACCAGGTCCGCTTCGAGCTGACCTACCTGGCCCTCGACCCGCACATTAAGATCATCGCTCCCTGGAAGATCTGGGATTTCAAGTCCCGGACGGACCTGATTCGCTATGCCAAGAATCACGGGATTCCAGTTCCGGTGACCGCCGCCAAGCCCTACAGCAGCGACCGTAACCTTCTCCATATCAGCTTTGAGGGAGGGATCCTGGAGGATCCCTGGAAGGCGCCGCCCGAGGACATGTTCATCCTGAGTGTCTCGCCGGAAAAGGCCCCCAACAGGCCCACCCACGTGGAGATCGAGTTTCACAAAGGCAACCCCGTGGCCCTCAACGGGAAGCAGATGTCGCCGGCCAGGCTGCTGGCCGGGTTGAACCGGCTGGGCGGGAAGAACGGGATCGGAAGGGTGGACATCGTGGAAAACCGGTACGTGGGGATGAAGTCCCGCGGGGTGTATGAGACCCCCGGGGGCACCATCCTCCATGCGGCCCACCGGGCGCTGGAGTCGATCACCATGGACCGGGAAGTGATGCACCTCCGGGATTCCCTGGTCCCGCGGTACGCGGAGATGATCTATTACGGGTACTGGTTTGCCCCGGAGCGGGAAGTCCTTCAGAAGATGATGGACGAAGCGCAGGCCGCGGTGAGCGGAACGGCCCGGATCAAGCTCTTCAAAGGCAATTGCATCGTGGAGGGAAGAAAATCCCGCGAATCCCTGTATTCGACGGATTTCGCCACCTTCGAAGAGGATCAGGTCTATAACCAGAAGGATGCTGAAGGATTCATCCGTCTGAACGCCCTGCGCCTGCGTATCCGGGCTCTGGTGCGGGGGAA
>Ga0315279_10005934_pt1 | contig 15605 bp, 13 predicted proteins | sample YL17G06_20_MG_FD_203694 | JGI IMG/M metagenome (GOLD analysis project Ga0315279, IMG submission 203694) | Sediment microbial communities from Yellowstone Lake, YNP, Wyoming, USA - YL17G06_20 | ecosystem: Environmental > Aquatic > Freshwater > Lake > Sediment | place: USA: Wyoming | collected... | reverse complement strand
GCGCGCGAGGTCCATTCAGTCCGGGCTAGAATGCCTGGCCGATGCTCAGGAAGAGGACCGTCGACGGCTCACCCGACCGGCGGAAGGGATTGAACCCGCAGTCGAACCGGATGAGCCCGATGGGGCCCTGGAACCCGAGGCCGGCGCCGATCCCCTGGCGCAGGTCGAAACGGCTCAGGCCGTTGGGCGTGGCGTAGACATTGCCGACGTCGTAGAAGACGACTCCGCCGCGAAGGCTCGTCCCTCGACAAGGCCCATATCTCCAACGGTGACGGGCACAGCTATCGGCTGAAGGACTTCAACCAGACCATGAAAGGAGCTCACCTGGGATGAGCCGCCTTCTTCTCCCCCGTGAACTCGTAAGACTACACGCCGATTTACCTCGTAAATCTATGCGCCGCTTGACAGGAGAAAAGAAAGCGCGCCCGGAGGGATTTGAACCCCCGACCTTTGGATTCGAAGTCCACCGCTCTATCCACTGAGCTACGGGCGCGCATCGGGCCCTAAGGCCACCCCATCATATGGGGAGGCTTTGCGGAAATCAAGGACAGGCGGAACATGTGGTCATCCGAGACCCTTGAATAACCCTGCCTTCGGGCAGCAGGTCAGTTCTTCTCTCTCCCCAGCGCGAAAAGAGCGAGGCCGACGGCGGTCGTAACCAGCTTACGGACTCTGCGGATGACGCCCAAGCTGAGTCCCAGCGCGGCGGAGAAGCTCAAACTCTGAAGGATCAAGATGTGGGCGCTTTCCATGACCCCGAAATTCCCGGGAACGACAAAAAATGCCGTGTTGATCAGGGTGACGCCGGTCGCCGTGAAAAAGGCCTGAACGAAAGAAACCTGGCTTCCAAGGACCCTCAGGATGATATAGATCTCGGCCACACCGAGAGAGCGGGCAAAAAAATGCAGAGCCGCCGCCGCGATCGCCCTCGGATCGAGGTTCGTGTAAGCGAGGCGGAGGTTATCGTCGAGGCCCTTGACCTGGCTCTCCCTCTTGGCGACGAATCTCCCGACCCTCGGGACGACCTTCGCGATGAGGCCCAGGGTCCAGAGGACGCCCTTCAGTTGGAAAACGACGAGGAGGACGATCCCGAGCACGGTGGCACCCAGGCAGGCCACGGCCGCCCCGTTCATCCACCCCGGGAGATCGAGGAAGATGAGGCTGAGTAGGAAGCCGGTCATGAGAAAGAAAATCCCCGCGGAGAACTCGATGGTCTTGTCGACGAGAACGCCGGGGATGCCTTCCGTCAAGGGAACGTGTCGCCGAATCAGGAAGGCCCGAGCCGCATCGCCGCCAACGCTGGCCGAGGGAATGAGCCCGTTCAGGGAGTCGCTGATGATCTTGGCCCGGTACAGGCGCAGGAGCGGAACCGGCCGGAAATGTGCGGCCTGGGTGAGATGCCAGGCGCAGGCCTGGATGAAAAGCCACCCGAAGGCGAGGCCGACGATGACCACGAACCAGGGGCCGAAACGGGCCAGGTGGACGAGGATGGTCCCCGAACCGATCTTTAACAACAGGTAGACGAGCAGCAGAAGCCCGGCCCCGGTCAGGAGCACCCGGATCCCTTTCCAGGATAACCGGGAGGCGCGGCCGGCCGGTGGACGGCCGGCCAATCCGAAGGCGACCGCTTCTTCGGCTGTGCGCAACGCCAGCTCGTCGTCGACGTCGATCCAGAACACGTCCCCGATCTTCCAGGTCCTAGCTTTCCCTTTTTCGGCCAACGCCCGGATGCCGCCGGAGAGGGAAAAATCGCCGCGCCGCTGGCTGTCCTCGAGCGCGGCGAACAGCGCAGGCGTGCACAAAAAGACCCCCGTGTCGAAAGCGTTGTAGACCGGGATATTTTTCCCGATGGAAGCGATCCGGCCGTCCTTGTCACGGACCCTGGTCACGTCCTCGAGGTCGACGTAGGGATGACCCTCGACCCGGGAATCCACGGCCAGAATGACCTCGTCCTCGCCGATCGGCCGGCGGGCCAGCCCGACGAGAAGCCGCGGGTCGAAGATGTGGTCGGCCATCATGAGGAAGAACCGTTCGCCGGCGAGGCTTTTGGCCTTAAGGACCGAAAGCCCATTTTCCTTCTTCCATTCATTGTTCCGGACGGATTTGATGGAGATGCCGTCCGCGACGGCCTTGACTGCGAGATGCTTCTCGAGCTCGTCGCCGGCGTAGCCCGTCACCACGACGAACTCCCGGATGCCGACCCGGCAAGCGGCGTCGATGACCCAGTCGATCAGGGGCTTCCCGGCGGCCTCGAGGAGGGGCTTGCTCGCCGCCTTATCCGCCAGACGGCTCCCCCGGCCGGCGGCGATGATAACGCACTTCAGGACGCCGTCCGGAACTACGGCGCGCCTCCCGGCTTTGTTCCTCATGCGGCCCGCTTCCTCGCCCGGACGATCAGTGTCAGCCCCGCCGCGTTCGGCTCCGGCGGCCGGCCGCGGAAAGCGGAGGAGGCTTTGTAAGCGGCGCCCAGGACAAGATAGCCCAGGAACCGCAGGGGGATGAGCGCGGTCGGGAGGTCGTCGAGTTTCCAGGAAAGCCGGACGAGCCTCAGGCCGCCGGGCGTGGAAAGGACGTAGCCCGTTTCTTCGACATCGAAACCGGCGCGGGAGAGCTTCTCCCGCACGATGTCTTCCGTGTAGAACGTTTTCACCGCGTAGCGCCGCCGGTGGCGCTCCCTTTCTTCCGGCCTGATCTCGGCGTTCGACAGGCTGTCGGCAGAAAACGCGAAACACCCGCCGGGCTTCATGGCCCGGGAGACGTTCCGCATGACTCGCTCGTCGTCCCGCAGATGCTCCATGACGCACAGGCTCAGGGCCTTATCGAACGAGCCATCCGGGAAGTCCGCCTGTTCGGCGTCCATGGCTAGAAACTCCGTCCGGACGCCCCCGTAGTGCATTCGGGCGAACGCCAGCCGCTTCTCATGCAGGTCGATCCCGGTGACGAGCGCGCCCGACTGGCTGATGCGCCAGTCGTAATAGCCGTCGCCACAGCCGACATCGAGGATGCGCTCCCCCGGCCCAGGGTTCAGCCAGCGCAGAACGGCGTCACATTCATCGGCGCGGCGGAAATTGAGACGGCTGAAGCCGTGGCCCCAGCGGGCCGGAGAAATGCGGACCATCCTTCGCTTCATTAAGTGGTTTCTTTCGCTCGTGTCAGGGGTCCATTATAGAACAGGCTGACCGTGCCGGCAAGGGTCCGCGGGCCGCCGGCTTGAATTTTCCGGTAGTTCGATGATATAATTCTTCAATGGTAGCTAATCCGAACCCCGAGCCGGGCTTCGATTTCGAGAGGTCCTTGAAACCGGCCAATTCCTCACGCTTTCCCAAGATCTATCAGGTCGACAGGTTCATCAACCGCCCCATCGCCTCCCTGATCGTCCGGGCGGTGGCACGGACGGGCCTGAGGCCGAACCACCTTACGGTCGCGGCGTTCGTCCTGGGGTCGGTCGGCGCGTTCTTTTATCTCGGGGGGAATCACCGGAGCTTCGTGATGGCCGGGTTCCTTATCTATGCCAGCACGATCCTCGACGGGGCCGACGGGATGCTGGCCCGCTCCAAGAATCTCTGTTCGAGGTTCGGCGCCTATCTCGACATTTATCTCGACCGGGTCACGGATTTCCTGGTCCTGGGGGCCATGGTGACCGGCTATTATTACCAGTCGGGACGCCTCGGCTTCTACATCCTGAGCCTCTTCGGGCTGGCCGCGTACATGCTGATGAACGTGGTCTATTATCTGGAGCGGGAATGGCGGATGATCCAGTCGGGCTCGGGCGCCGGGGGAGATCACCGGGGACTCGTCTACCTGGGCATCCTTGTCTTCTCCCTGTTCAACCGTCTGGACCTGCTGATCTCCATCCTGCTCTGCGTGCCCGTGCTCAATATCGTCTACCGCTTCATCCGTTTCTGGATCATCGAACGGCCGGCGGAGCCGTCAGCCCGGAAATCTTGACGGCCCGAAAGGAGTTCCCCATCATGTCCGAAATCCTGAGAGGCACCGATATCGCGCCGGCCCGAGGCAAGCTCGGCGTCTTGATGCCCGGCATCGGGGCCGTGGCCTCGACCCTGCTGACCGGCCTGTTCTCCGCCCGCAAAGGGCTCGCCCGCCCAGTTGGTTCGCTGACCCAGATGGGGAAGATCCGGCTGGGGAAAAGGACTGATCGCCGTTTCGAGCCCATCAAGGACTTCATCGGCCTGGCCGACTTGTCCGACTTGGTCTTCGGGGGCTGGGATTGCTTTCCCGACTCCGCCTACCAGGCGGCCTGCAAGGCCAGAGTCCTGACGCCGGAGCATATCGAGGCGGTCAGGGACGAGCTCGAAGCGATCGAGCCGATGCCCGCGGTCTTCGACAGAAAATTCGTCAAAAACCTCGACGGCCGCCATGTCAAGAAGGGCCGCACGAAGATGGACCTGGCCGAGATGTTGATGAAGGACATCGACGCTTTCCGCACACGGCACCGGACGTCGCGGCTGGTCATGTGCTGGACGGCTTCGACCGAGGCCTACCGGGAGACCCATCAGGTCCACGCCTCCGTCAAGCACTTCGAGGCGGGCCTCAAGGCGAACTCGCCGGATATCAGCCCCAGCCAGATCTACGCTTACGCGGCGCTGAAGATGAACATCCCCTACATCAACGGCGCCCCTCACATCACCGCGGATTGCCCGGCGTTCCTCGAGCTGGCCGGCAAAAACCGCGTGCCCGTCTGCGGTAAGGACTTCAAGACGGGCCAGACCATGATGAAAACCATCCTCGCGCCCGGTTTCGCCGCCCGCCTGCTGGGGATCTCGGGCTGGTTCTCGACGAACATCCTCGGCAACCGGGACGGCGAGGTCCTGGACGACCCCGAGTCGTTCCGCTCCAAGGAGATCTCCAAGCTCGGTGTCCTGGACACCATCTTGAGGCCGGACCTTTACCCGGAGCTCTACGGCGATTTCTACCACAAGGTCACGATCAACTACTATCCCCCCCGGGGCGACAACAAGGAGTCGTGGGACAACATCGACATCTACGGCTGGATGGACTATCCGATGCAGATCAAGGTCAACTTCCTCTGCCGCGATTCCATCCTGGCCGCGCCCGTCGTGCTTGATCTTATCCTATTCACGGACCTGTCCGCGCGGGCCAAAATGGGCGGCATCCAGGAATGGCTGTCCTTCTATTTCAAGAGCCCCATGGTCCGGGAAGGCCTCTACGCCGAGAACGACCTCTTCGTCCAGCAGAGCAAGCTCCTGAACACGTTGCGCTACCTGATGCGCGAGGACCTCATCCACCATACCGGGCTGGACTACTACTATGACCTCGAGGAGACGCGGCCTTCCCCGAGGCGCGTCACGGCCTCAAGAAGGTCTTCGAAGACGTCGAAGGGGTAGGACACTCGGACCAGCCGGGTTTCCGTGAGATCCCTTCCGTGTCCCGTGCGCACCAGGACGGGCCGGACTCCCGCGGCCTCAGCGGTCTCCAAATCCCTCAGGTCATCGCCGACGAGCCAGGAGGCGGCGAGGTCGATGTCGAGCTCGCGGGCGGCCCTCAAAATCAGGCCGGGCCTCGGCTTCCGGCACGGGCAGTCTTCGTCCGGACGGTGGGGGCAATAGTAAACGGCGTCGATCCGGCCGCCGCTCCGGCGGACGGCCTCCGTCATGTGGGCATGGATCTCGTCCACCGTCCCCCGGCCCACGAGACCACGTCCGATCCCGGACTGATTGCTGACGACGACGACCTGATGCGGCCCCGAAGCCAGCACGCGGAACGCTTCCAGTACGCCCGGCAGGAACTCGAATTCCTCCCAGGATTTCACGTAGTCCGGACGATCTCTATTGATCACCCCGTCCCGGTCGAGAAAAACAGCGGCTTTAGGCATTCCGTCGCGGGGTCAGGCCTTTCTTGGCGATGGGGTCTTCTGGGGCCCCGGCCCTTCCCGGAGACGGCCGTCCCGGAGCGCGCGCCGGAGCTGGTCCCCGGTGATGGCCGACGTCCCGACGTGTTCCACGGCGATCCCGGCGGCCAGGTTGGCCAGCTCGGCCGTGACAGGGAGGCTCGCGCCGCTCGCTACGGCCAGGCTGATCGTCGCCACAACCGTATCGCCGGCGCCGGTCACGTCGTATACGGTCCGGGCCCGCGTCGGAAAAATCACCGGGTCGCAGCCCCGTTCGAACAGCGTCATGCCCTTTTCACTCTGGGTGATGAGCACGGCCTCGACCGACAGGGCCTCGAGCAGCCGGGTCCCGGCAACGATGACGCTGTCGGGTCGGTCGGGGGCGATTCCGGCCGCCCTCGCCGCTTCCGCCCGATTGGGAGTCAACAGATACGCCCCCTTGAAGGAGGAATAGTCCGCGGCCTTGGAATCGACGATCACGCGGCGCTCCAGGTCATGGGCCATCCGGATGACCTGGCCGGCCAGTTCCGGAAGAACCAGGCCTTTAGCGTAATCGGAGATGACCAGGAGGTCGACGGAAGGGAGAAGAGCGCCAATCGTCTCGGCTATTCGCGCTAGGATGGACGGACCGGCCGGAGCGGTCTCCTCTTCGTCCACCCTGACGACCTGCTGATTCTGGGCGATGATCCGTGTCTTGATGGTCGTTGGCCGGCCCGGTTCGACGACCAGGTGCTCCAGGCCGATCCCCCGTTTTTCCAAGAGGCCCCGCAGCTCGCGGCTAGCATCGTCGCCCCCGATCGTGCCGACGAGAATGGGGACGCCTCCGAGAGAGGCGATGTTGGCGGCGACGTTGGCGGCGCCGCCGGGAGCGAGCGCGTCGCCGCGTTTTTTGATGATGGGGACGGGGGCTTCGGGCGAGATCCGGTTCACCGTCCCGAACCAGTAGCGGTCCAGCATGATATCGCCGAGGACGAGGACCCTCCTCCCCCGGAAAGAATCCAGGATCCCGGGCCCCGGCGAACCCGGAGGGACGGCGGCCGCCGGGAAAGGATGACGGGACGCCGCGATCCGCTCGATGAGGCCGGTTGTGGAGTACGGCAGCCGGAAGGGAAGCGAGATCACCCGTCCGCCCCGGAGGAGAACGGCTTTGGCCCCGACGATCCGGTCGACCGGCCAGTCCCCGCCTTTGACGAGGACGTCCGGCGACAGTTCCTCGATGAGCCGCTCCGGCGTCGGCTCGTCGAAAATGATGACCTCGTCGACCGAGCGGAGCGAGCGCAGCATCAGGGCGCGCTCGTCCTGAGGAACGAGCGGTCGGCCCGGCCCCTTGAGGGCGCGGACCGAAGCGTCGCTGTTCAAGCCTACGACAAGGCGGTCGCCCAGGCTCCGGGCCCGCTCGAGCAGGTCGACGTGCCCCGGATGGAGCACGTCGAAGCAGCCGTTCGTGAAGACGGTTTTCATAGCCTCACCGCCGGTCCCAGCTTAGAGATGATCCTGATGAAATTATAGACGAAAAAGAAGGCCAAAAGAAAGAGGCCGATCCCCAGCCAGTAATAGACCCGCCCGATCGCCTTCAGGGGGATGAAGTGCTTGAGGCGATACATCACCAGCGAAAGCCCAGCCAGATACCCTCCGAGCCCCAGCGCGCCTCCGGCGATAAATATCGCCTTGCCCCCGCTTGTGAAGGGAGTCGCCAGGCCGAGGTGCTTGGCCAGCGTCACGCCGTATAGCCAGGTGAGGATCATGGGCGGGTTGGTGACGGCCAGGGAGAATCCCGTGACGTAGGCCCAGCGCTTGTTTTTCAGCGAGTTTATGTCCAACCGCAGGTGGTGCGGCTTTTTGCTCTCCCGGAACGTCAGGTAGGCTAGAACCCAGAGCACGACAGCCCCGACGGCGCTGAAAACGGCCATGATCCAGGGAACATCCAGGAAGGGAGCGACCCCGAAGAGGGCGATGGCGCCGTACATGATGTCCGAGGAAACGGAGCCAAGGACGACCATCCAGGCGGCCCGTAGATGCCCGTGGATGGCCCTTTTCGCCGCCTCGATTTGGGAACCGCCGATGGGGATCGCTGTGACGAAACCCAAGCCGACGGCCAGCAGAAAAAGATAGAGATTTTTCATCGGCGGGCCGAGGTCTTCAGATAATCCCCGATCAGAACGGCCAGGGCATCGGCATCGACATCGTCGAAGCAGCGGACGTCGCGGCAGGTCTTGAAGATCTTGTTGACACAGGTGATGTTCCGGCAGGGGCTCCCGGCCGTGTAGGACCAGGATGGGGCCTCCTGGTTCGCCGGCAGGTAGCCCGACTGGAAAGAATCGTATCCGGACATCCGCGCGGGCGTGCCCCCGAAGATCGACAGCACGGCGGTCCGGTTGAGGAAGTCGTGCCGTCCCGACCTGGACAACCTCCGGGCGGCAGCCAGATGCATGGGGCCCGTATCCCCCGTCACGAAAACGTCGCAGAGGTCGATGAGGGCCGTATAGGCCTCGAGGCTCAGGCTGGCTGGGACAAGGATCGCCTTCGATCGGAGGGAGGACGGCAAGGTCGCGACGATGCGCTCACCGATGCCGGCCTCGGTGTGCCCGGCGCTCACGAGAATCGTAGCGTCCAGCCGGGCGAAGGCCGCCAGCAGACGGGCCAGTTTCTCGTCGGGAAGGCGCGTGAACGGGGAGGCCGCATCCGGATTGAACATAATGACCGGCATTCCGGCAGGCAGGCCCGCCTCCGCGGCGAACAGCCCGGCATCTTCCACGGCCGAGTCCCCGACCCTCACGTCCAGTCCGGGGAACGCCTCCGGGCGCCGGGGCCGTGCGATAAGGGAAAGCAGATCAAGGGTGAAACGGTATGTTTGGAAGGCGAAATGATTGATCACGGCGGGCCGCCGTTCGTTCCTGACGACCGTAGGCGCATGCGACATGATATCGATCAACCCGGTCCCGGGGAGCCCGATGTCCCGGTGATTGACATAGGGGCAGAAATTGAGGACCAGGTCGTACCGTTCGTTCTGGATCAAATCTCTCAGGGCGGAGAGCTCGGCTGCGGAGGGAAAAGACCCGTTGGCGAAGAACGGAAACACCCGTGAGGCCTCGGGGTTGCCTTCGATCAAGGGGAAGGCCGTTCTATTGACGAGGTAGTCTACTCTAGCGTCCGGAAAGAAGTCGCGCAGGGCGGTGAGGGCCGGTTGGGATATAACGGCGTCGCCGATATGGATGTCGGGTACGACGAGGAAACTGTGGCAGGACCTTAGGCCCCGTACGACTCTCCGGTTGCGACGGGCAAAAAGAACCAACAGCAGAGTGGAGCCGGCCAGGGGCCGAACGGTCGACTCGAGGAAGCGTGAGCCGGCCCGTGGAAAACGTCCGGTGAGCCGGCTCGCCTCCTCGAACAGGGCCTTCTGCGTCCTGTTATAGAAACTCCGCCTTCCAGGCCAGTCCGAATAACCCGGAAGTTCGCGGACACCAAGTCCAGCGGCCTGGGCCGGCCGGCCACGTGGGGCCGACGCAGACCGCTCCGTTTTCTGGATCTTTTTCAAACTCCGCCTCTGTCCGATTCTACGGAATCCGTCGTCTGTGTCAAGAAACGATCGGAAGCGGGATGCCCCTATTTTTCTATTTCGGTCTTGATGACGAGCCCGGTCTTGGCGTCGACGTGGACTTCCTTGAGCTCGGTCGCGGCCGGCCCCGGCAGGATGTCAAAGCTGAAAATGAGCTTACCGTCTTCGTTTTCGAGCTCCGCCGCGAGGGCCGTCCCAGGGGCCGCCTTGAGGGCCGTCTGCAGGGCCGCGGCCATCGTCACCTTGGCCGTCTTGGCCATGGACTGCATGTCCGCGATGGACGGTTCCTTGGCGCCTTCGGCCTCCTTGCCCTCGGCCTCTTCGTCCTCCTCTTCCTCTTCCCCCTCTTCCCCGCTCTTCATGACGGCGCCCGTCTTGGCATCGACGTGGATCTCCGTGATCTCCTTGCTCGTAAGCTTAGGGAGGATGTCGAAGGTGAAGATAAGCGTGTTCTCTTCCTGCTCGAGCTCGCCTGTGAGAGCGGTGCCGGGAGCGGCCTTGAGGGCCTTATCCAGCGCGGCGGCCAGCGTGACCTTGGCCGCGCCGGCCAGGGCCTTCGCATCCGCCAGGGGGCTCCCCTCCTTCTTCTCCTTGTCCTGCGCTGTTCCGATCGGCGGAGCGAGCAAGCACAAGATAAGGGCGCCACCTAAGATTTTCATAAAGCTTTTCATGACTGCACTCCCTTCTTCCTGGATCTTTGTTAGCGTTTCGGGAACGAGATCATCAGGCCGATCTCCGGGGCCCAGCCCGTCGCTTTCGTGGTCAGCCCGAACGCATTGTTGACCTTGAACCGGACGGTGTCGCTCAGCCACAACTGGATCTCGGAGATAAGCTCCACTTCGTCCTGAGTCCCCTCGATCCCCGCGTAAACGCAGAAGCGCTTCGACAACCGCTTGTAGTATTCGACGGCATACTCGCCGAGTTCGAAGACACCGCCGGCCTGCTCCACTGCCGCCCTCAAGGTGATGGTGCCCCAGCGGAAGCCCCGGATGAGCCCGATCCCAGCCTTGGTCTCGAGCTCCGGCGTCCCGATGAGATGCTTGGTCTTGTGATGGGGAAGAACCACCTCTCCGTAGCTGAAGAAGCCCGGCCGTCGATCAGTCTCCTTGGACCACATCCAGCGGATCTCCATCTGCATATCACCCAGCCCCGATTCGGTCAGCTTCGTAGGCATGCCCGACAGGTCGTCGGGCGATTTTTCGAGCGAGGCGCGCATCATGGCCGCTTCGACCTCGAAGGCAAGCCTGTCAGTCAGTCCGTAGGCGAGGAACATCAACCCTTCGCTGGCGCGGTACTTGCCGCGGAAATCCTGGTCGAGCGAGAAGCCGAACTCGTTGGGGCTGTACTCCTGGTTATTGTCCAGATAGTACTCGAAGAAGGGATAGACGATCCACTCCCCTTTCTGGATGTATGTCCCGAACATCGACATCGGGATCCCCGGCCCCCGGTCCTTCAAGTAAAAAGGCAGCGAGTCCTGAGAGATCGCCGCGGGCGGCTGCCACAGCCCGAGCGCACAAGCTGCCAATACGGCCAAAGCCAACAAGCCTTTTCTCATGGTTCGAGCCTCCTTTTGTTATTTTGTGCTGAAGTACCAGACGAACTTGACCATGGCCACGGTCGTGTTCATCCGCCATCCCCGAGGGTCCAGGGTGTCGCCGAACTGGTTGAAGACGAAATAAAGGATGGCCCCGGGCTTGGGGATCCAGGTGACGCGGAAGTTGAAGAGGATCTCGTCGTCGTCGTTGTTCCATTGCCCGAAAACGGACCCATAGAGCCGGGGAGTGAGGGAAAAATTTAACCGGCCGAGGACTTCATCGATGGCGAACGCGCCAGCGGGCAGGCGGATATCGGTCCGCTGGTAGGCGGCGCTCGCGCTGAAATGCCGGCCCGGTTTCCAGGCCAGTTGCGCTTCCCATTCTGTGCTCGACCCGTCGTAGAACTGGCCCCAGTTGACGCCAAACGCGCCCGCCACCGGCCGCCCTTCGAACGTCTCGACCTGGAACTCGCCGCGGTTCGTCCAGTAACGGCCGGCGGGAATGAGGAAGCCGTCCCGGATCTCGAAATCTTCGGTCAGGTTCTCGGCGTTGCGCTGGATGTTGAACTCGAAGGAATCCCCGCTCTTCAGCGACAGGCCCAACGGCCGGAATTCCATGTAGACCGATTGCATCTCGTGGGTGACGTCGTCGAGATAATAGCTGAGCTCGAGGGGCTTGAATTCCATCTGCTTGACCCAGGGCAGGAATTTCGGCCTGGGACTGATCTTGAATTCCGTCTCGAAAACCTGGTAGCTCCTCCGGCTGAGGAAGCCGACCTCGGGATTGAAGCCCAACCCGACCCGTTCCCAGGAGCCGTCGAACTCGATGAGGTCGTTCGGGAAGCTGACGAAAAGGCGGTGGGCGCTTCCTGTCGTGTCTTCGATGCCGGAAGTGTAGGTCGCAGCGAACGCGCCCCCGAGCTGGAAGTTCTTGTCTCCAAAGAGCTTGGAAGTCGAGAACAGGGCGTCGACCCCGCCGGTCCCGTTGAAGTGCCCGGCCTGGACCGAGCCGATGGCCAGCAGGCCGACCGAGGATTCTTCTCCCAGGTCCTGCTTCAGCCGGACCAGGGAGAAGTTCGTCGAATTCGCGAAATCCGTCCGGCTGGTCTGGAGGACCATGGCTCCGAGCGTCGTGCCACCCATCTTGCCCAGGAACCGGGCGCCCCCGAGGATAGGCGCTTCATGCCCCTGGACGATCCCGATCCTCCGGCTATAGAACGGCCTGGCCCGGCCGAGGGAAAAATCGAAGAAACTCTGCGACTCGAGGAAGAACTGGCGTTTTTCCGGAAGGGAGATGGAAAAGCGGGTCAGGTTGACGATCATCTGGTCCGATTCGACCTGGGCGAAGTCGGGGTTGATCGTGAAGTCCATCTTGACCGTCGGGTTGACGAGATAGCTGAAATCAAGCCCGGCGTCAAACTTCCTCACGGCCGCGATCTCCCGCTCCTTCTCGGCGCCGGCGACGGCGTAAGGCCGGAATTCGAATATCCCCATCCGGGCGAGATCGCGCAGGCCTTCGAGGGTCCCGGCCCGGCTGATCTGCCCGAGGCTCGAGTCCCGCGACCAGCCCTGCCACCGGACCTGCTCCCTCTTGTGACGGACATTGCGTTCGAAGTTGATGCCCCAGGTTTGCTCGGTCGCAGCGCTGAACTTCAACGTCGAGAAAGGGATCCTGATCTCGGCGAACCAGCCCTTGTCGGTTTTCGTGGCGGCGGCGTACCAAACGCCGTTCCAGTCGGAATTCGTCTTCCTCCCGTTGTCCACGATCAGGGAATCCGCCTGTGAGGCGTTGGCGTTGACGGCGAAAAAGTAGGCGTTCCTCTTGTCCCCGTAGGTGTCGATGACGACCTCGAAATTGTCGTCGGTCCCGTAGTCGAAATCCCATTTCATTTTCTGGGCGACGATCTGGTCCGGCTGGGAATCGAAGCACCAGACGCCGATATATATCTCTTTTGCATTAAAGACGACCGCGACTTCGGTCCTTTCCGTGGCCGGCGCGTTCTCCACGAGCTCGCGCTGGGTGAAATTCGAGATACGCAGGGCCTTGGCCCAAGCTTCCTCATCCAAGATCCCATCCATCCTGATAGGAGATTCGATGCGGAGGGCTTGGAGCCTGTCCGGGCTGCTCGTCTGGGCGGCAGCCGGGGCAGACACGGAGGCGAACAGGAGGGACGCCAGGGCGGGGGTCAGGCCGGCGGCAGATTTCCGAAATATCATACAAGTCTCTTCATGGTCATCATAACGCCGGGCACATGAACGGAAGATGAACGGAGGGGGCTCAGGCTTCCGGGAAAATGATGGAAAAAACGCTCCCCGAAGGACCGCTCGAGGCCAAGATCCGCCCGCCGTGAGCTTCGACGATCTTGCGGGCGATGGATAAGCCCAGTCCGCATCCTCCCGTCTCCTCGGAACGCGAAGGGTCGACGCGATGGAATCGGTCGAAGACCAGGGGAAGCTGGTCCGCCGGGATGCCCATCCCCGAATCCCGGACCTCGACGACGAGCCCTTCGGGGGACCTCCGGGCGCCGACCGTGACGCTCCCATCCGGACGGTTGTAGCGGACGGCGTTGTCGACGAGATTTCCCAGGACGATTTTCATCTGTTCGGAGTCGATGTCAGCCCGCAAAGCGGCATCGACGTCATGGCTCAGCCGAATATTTCGTTTCTGCGCTTCCAGTCCGGCGGCGGCCAGGACCTCGCCGACGAGGGCCGCGAGCGAGGTCGGCTTCCTGGCCGGGGACGCTTTTCCCGCGTCCATCCGGGCGAGAAGGAGCAGCCGCTCGATCATGGACTCCATGGTGCGGGCGATCTCCAGGTTGTCCTCGTGCGCCTCTCTCAGTTCTATTTCGGAGCGCTCTTTCCGGAGCAGGACTTCGATGGTGCTGAGGATCCCGGCCACCGGAGTCCGCAGCTCATGGGAAACGTCGGCCGTGAACTGCCGCTCTCTCCGGAAGGCCTTATTGAGCCGGTCCAGGGCCGCGTTCAGTTGGCCGATGAGGGGATGGAGCTCCTTGTCGAACGGACCGGGGTCGAGCCGTTCGTCGAGCCGGGTTTCGGAAACGTTGGCCAGCGCCTCGTTGATGCGCCGGACCGGCCGGAGGGCCCGCCCGGCCAGGAGGAAGCTGCCGCCGCCCGCGACGAGGAAGGCGGCCAGGGCCAGGACGGCTAGCTGCGAGGCCAACTCCCTGAGCTCGCGGCTGACCGGCCCGAGCGGCTCCGCGCATTGGATCGTGACCACGGCGATCAGGTCTCCTCCGGGGCTTTCCCCTTCAGCGCCGTCCGGCTCGTCGGTGACGCTCAAGGACGAGGTGACGACCCGCCACCGGCCGTCCTTCTTCGTCCCGGACTCAGTCCAAACAAGGCGCCCTTCCTCGGGCGATCCCGTCGGCCAGCCCGGGGAGGAGCCGGGCATCTTCTGGGCGATCACCCCGCCATCCGGAGCGACGATCCGGTAGGCCTGAGGGAGCTCGCGCCGGATGTCGTAATCCTCCGCGGGCTCGAACACGAGTAATCCCTTGTCGAATTCAACATGGCTCGCGATCGCTTGCACTCCCGTCGCGAGCCGGCCGTCCATGACAGACAGGAGGGCACGGCCCTTGGCGAGATAGACGACGAGGCCGAAGCTAAGGATGACCGTCCCGAGGACGAGGAGCGAACCCAGGATCAATTTCAACCGGAGCGAACGCATGTCATTCGCCTTTCAGGAGATAGCCGGCGCCGCGCACCGTGTGGATCAGGGGCGGCAGGCCCAGCCGGTCGATTTTCTTGCGCAGCCGGCTGATGAAGACGTCGATGGTGTTGCTGACCGACTCGTCCTGCCAATCGTAGAGGTGTTCCCAGATCGTCGACCGCGGGACGACCTCTCCGGCGTGATGGGCGAGGAATTCGAGCAGGGCATATTCCTTAGGCCGCAAGGGAATGTCCTTTCCACAACGCCGGACGTTTCGGGCGACCGTGTCGATCTCCAGGTCGGCGACGAAAAGACGCGGATCCTTTCTCTGGTACTTCCGGCGGAGCAGGGCCCGGACCCGGGCCAGCAGCTCCTCGAAACGGAAGGGCTTGGTCATGTAATCGTCGGCGCCCGTGTTCAACCCCCGGACCGTTTCGTCGACGGCGTCGAGGGCCGTCAGGACGAGGACGTGGGTTTGGATATCGGCGCGCCGTAGGGTCTGAAGGAGCTTCAGGCCGTCGAGCTTCGGCAGCATCAGGTCCAGGATGACGGCGTCGTATTCGTTGTGTTCGGCCAGGAAGAGGCCCTCTTCCCCGTCGGCGGCGGCGTCCACCGTGAAGCCCTCTTCCTGGAGTCCCTTCCTGAGGCTCTTGAGGAGAGCACGGTTGTCTTCGACGATCAGGAGACGCATGGATTTTATCCCGGACTATTATGCCATAAACGAAGATGAACGGGAGATGAACGGACTAGCGTCTCACTCCACTGACCTCCTTGATTTCCGTCGTCTTGCCCCTGTTCCATTCAGGCGGATTCGCGCCCTGGAGGTGGCGGACGAAGAAGTCGAACATCTTGCGCTCGCCGTAGGCGCCGCCCATGCCGTGCCCGGCGCCGGGGATGACCAGGAGATCAAAGACCTTGTCGGCCTTGATCAGGGCGCTCGCGACCTGCATGGTCGAAGCGGGGTCGACGTTCGTGT
>Ga0315279_10005933_pt1 | contig 15606 bp, 11 predicted proteins | sample YL17G06_20_MG_FD_203694 | JGI IMG/M metagenome (GOLD analysis project Ga0315279, IMG submission 203694) | Sediment microbial communities from Yellowstone Lake, YNP, Wyoming, USA - YL17G06_20 | ecosystem: Environmental > Aquatic > Freshwater > Lake > Sediment | place: USA: Wyoming | collected... | reverse complement strand
CAATCGAGGATGATCTGCCGTTCGCCGATCCCTTTCAGGTCGGTGACCGCCCGGAGCGTCCGCCCGATCAGGCGCTGGATCTCCTGGCTGCGCCCCGAGGGATAGCCCTGGGTCCGCTCCCTGGCCGTCCGCTTCTCTGTGGACCGCGGGAGCATGGAATATTCTGCCGTGATCCAGCCCGAGTCCGTGTTCTTGAGGAAGGCCGGCACCTTTTCTTCGATGGTTGCGGCTGCCACGACGCGGGTCTTGCCGAATTCGATCAGGGCGGAGCCGTCGGCAAAGTCGAGATAGTCCGGGTAAATCTTGATCGGTCTCAGCTCGTCGTCTTTGCGATTGTAGGCTCTCATACGGTCGTCACCTCATCGACGGGTCGGGTGTTCCATCGTTTATGGACCCAGAACCAGAGCTCCGGGTTTTGTCGGATCTCATGCTCGATTATCTTAGTGCATAATTGGGTGATTTTCAACGCGTCCTCCTCCATGCTGCCGCTGGACGGGACACTGAGCGGCTCCCGGATCTTCACGACATACCGGCCGCCCCGGCCGGGATGGACAAAAGTGGGGACCAGGGGAGCGCCCGTTTTGAGATGAAAGGCCGCCAGGCTGGGCGTTGTCGCAGCCGCCTTACCGAAGAAATCGACGAAGACGGCCTGGCTCCGCAGGACGTTCTGGTCGATGAGGATGGCCACGATCTCATTGCGGCCCAGAGCCTTAAGAATAGGCCTGGCCGCGCCGAATTTATTGATAATGCCCGCCCCGAGCTTCATTCGCATCCGACCCAGCTCTTTTTCGAGGAAGGGATTGTCCAAGGCGCGCGCGACGACCCAAAGCGTTCCGATTTCCGTGAGCGGGGCTGGGGCGAATTCCCAGTTGCCGAAGTGAGCGGAGAAAAGGAGGACCCCTTTGTCTTGGGCCAGGGCGTTTTCCATGTTGTTCCGGCCTTCGATCATGATAAGCCGGAGGACCTTTTCCCGGGAATATCCCGAGACCTTGAGGATGTCGGCGAAGTCGCTGCCGAGACGCTTAAATGCCTTTTTGGCGACGGCGGCCAGCTCAGAGGGGGGCCGTTCCTTGCCGAAGGCGATGGTGAGGTTCCCGAGGGCGACGGCCCGGTGCTTGCGGTCTAGGCGGAAGGCAAGGAGGCCGAGCGAGCGGCCCGCGGCCAGGCAGAGCCGCCGGGGCAAGAGGAAAAAGACGAGCGTCAGGGCTTTATAGGCGGCATATCCTATGGTATCTATTAATTTATTCATCATTGACCCGGTGGCGCGACCAGCGCGGCCAGGATGTCGCGGACCCTCTCGAAGAACGCCGGAGGCAGGTCCAGCCCGATGTCGAGAACGTAAACGGGCACGGCCGCGAGGGGCCTGGTCCGACCGAGGATCTTCAAGGCATCTTTTTCGGTCGTGACGATGGCGTCCGGCTTGAGTGAGGCGCAGGCCGAGACGATCTTGTCCAGCGCCCGGGCCGGATAAGAGAAATGGTCGGGGAAGACCATCCGGGTCCGGGCCTGAATTCCGCATTCCTCGAGAAGTGCAAAGAACCTCTCCGGCCGAGCGATTCCGCAAAAAGCCAGAATGTTTTTTCCCTTCAGGATATCGGCTGGAAACCGCTCGTTCGTTTCCAGGAGGTGGAGTCCACGAGAGACAACGGCGTACTCAAAAACGGGGAGCGCGGGGAACTTGTGGCGGATCTTCCGAAACGTGGCTTTGCCGCGGTCTTTCTTCAAGAGGAGAAGATCGGCCCGGCGCAGGGAGGAGAGCCCTTCGCGGAGCGGGCCGCGAGCCTGCGGATCGTGGAGGACGATGTCCAAGTTGCGGGCGAGCTTGACATGCTGGAAGCCGTCGTCGAGTAGGGCGACTTGAAACCCCATCTCCTTGGCTTTGAGACAGGAACGATACCGTTGCTTCCCGACAAAGACGCCGGCTTTCGGAAAACGATGCGCCGCCAGATAGGGTTCGTCGCCCGCTTCTTCCCAGCCTCCGTAAAACGCCTTTCCGTCTGAAAGAACGCCGCCGTCCTTCTCCCATTTTCCCTTATAACCCCGGGTCACGATGGCCGGCCGGAGCCCGAGGCCCTCGAAATAGGACAGAAGCTCCATGACCAGAGGCGTTTTTTCCGATCCACCCAGGATCAAATTCCCGATGCTGATGACGGGCAGGGGCGCCTTTCGCTGCTTGATGACTCCGTATCTGACGAGCACGTTTTTGATCCAACACACCGTCCAAGAAATCAGAGAATAAGAGCCATGAAGAATCGTCATCTTCCTTGAAATATACTATATCCGTCGAGCCAGGAGCAAGCAGGGTGATGTTTATGACTCAGAGCTTTCGGAGGATTCCCTCCGCCAAGAAGGCTCGGGGAGGGGGCCCGAAGGAACGCCGGGTCAGATCCGCGTGGCCGGGAGCGGGTTGCCTCTGGCCCTTGTAAGCAATTCTTTTTCTGGGGCGCCGGAAAGTCGAGCAGGGGTGGCGCGGCGAAGGGGCTCCCCGCCCGCGCGCAGCGGCCCGGCGGCGAGCACGGCCGGGGAAGAGCCGCGACAGGACCCCGCCCGAGATTGGCCTGACACCGGAAAAAGAATTGCCTGCCTGGCCCTCTGCTCAGCTTTACTTCTCTCCTTCGTTTTCTTATAATACCCTTTGTTTTCAAGGATGATAGGAGGAGAGAAGATGAAACGAAATATTTTTGTTTGGCTTCTCATAATCGGCGTCGGGCTCATGATGTCCGGCTGCAAGAAGGCGACCCAGGTCAAGGGCGTGGAGCTGAGCGTGACGTTTTCTGAGCCCACACTGTCTGATAATCTGATCACGGACGTGGAATACACGTGGAAGACGACCGATGATTTCGTCAAGTTCGACAAGGATTACAGCATCTTCGTTCATTTCTGGCACAAAACGAACAACATTCTGACGGACGATTACGTTCCCGATCCCCCTACCACGAAATGGCTGAAAGGAAAAGAGTACCGGCTGAAACGCCGGATCTACATCCCCGCCTTCATCGACGAATTCGACCCTCAGTTCAAGGGTGAAGAGACGCTCAGGCTCTCCGTCGGTTTCTACAATCCGTATGACCGCACCGGGCAGTCCGAGAAGGAAGTGTTGTCAAAGAAGCTGAAGGTCGTTCCGCCGCCGCTCGACACACCCGAGGTGATCTATGAAAGCGGCTGGAATGACCAGGAAACGGAACCGAGTTCCGTGCTCAAGCAGTGGCGATGGACGACGAAAGAGGCCAAGTGCGTCATCGATAATCCCAAGAGGGATGCGCTCCTGGTGATCAAGGGCGGCGTGAACCTTCTGGCTATTAAAGACCAAAAAATCACGCTCAAGATTAACGACCTGACCCTGGATGAGTTTGTTATGACACGGGAGCTTTTCGAGAAATCCTACGATGTCAAGAAAGAGCAGCTGGGCGACAAAAACGAGTTCTCTCTAACGATCGCCGTCGACAAGCCGTGGGTTCCGGCCAAGGTCATTCCCAATAGCAAGGATGAACGGGAACTCGGCATCCAGGTTTCGCTCATTTATTTCCGCTAAGACAGGCGGCCGCCCTATCTGATCGCGGCCGGAGGGAATTTAGCCGACGGCCCTTGGGCTAAGAATTTATTAAGCTCTTCTTTAGCCTTCGCTTCCTCGCCCTGGGCATCCTGGAATCTCTGAAACGTTTCGCTGATCTCCTTCTGGATCTGGTCTTTGGGCGTCATGCTGTTGAAGGTGAAAAATTGCTGCCAGAGCGCGTTCATCTTAAGATTCAACAATTCGACCAACTCTTTAGCCCTATTCCATCGGCTTTCGAGCTCAGCCTTTTTCTCGGCGAACTTTTTCAGGGCTTCAGCCTGGAGTTCGGTGAAACTCTTGTCGGTCCCTTGAGCGGGCGGTGGAGCACCCGGAGCGTCCGTTTTTTCACCCTCGGCCGGAGTCGTCTCGGCGACCGTCTCGACGGCCGGCTTTTTTGTGGTTTTCGCCAGGTCTGCGTTGGTCACGACTATGGACGGCGTTCCCTTGAGGCTCTCCCTCCGTTCCTTTTCCTTTTTCGCCGCTTCAGTGAGGCTCTGGGCCGGCGCGAGCGGCGATAGAATAAGGAGAAGGACTGCGGCGGCGATAATTCTCTGTCGGCTCATATTCCTTATTTTATCTTAGCGCGGAGAGCTTCGCCTGTCAATCAGTCTCGGACCGCTGTGCGGACGGACAGCCGTTTTCCATCTGAAACGATCTCGACGGCGCCGTGGAGGTCCGTCCTGTAAACCCGGGCGCCCGTTTCTTTATAGCGATCGAGGATTTCCTGTTGGGGGAAGCCGAAGCGGTTGCCGCGGCCGACCGATATGACAATTACTTCGGGCCTGATAGCGGCGAGGAAAGCGTCCGAGCTCGAGGAGGAGCTTCCGTGATGGGGAGACTTAAAGACCCCGCTTCGGATGTCGTCGCCGCCGGCCAGGATTTCCCGTTCCGCGTTGACGCCGATATCGGAAGGAAGGAGGAAAGCCGTCGATCCGAATGCGATCTTCAGGACGAGCGACCGGTCGTTGTCCACGGGAGAAACGGACGGCGAAGTGTCTTGCGGGAAAAGGACACCGACCCGGACATCTCTTTCCCTTTGCCAGAATCCGCGGAACACCCGACGCTTAAAGCGGGAGCCTAAAGATTTTTTAAGCTCAGCGTATTTTGCGTCCTCGGGCGGGCTCGTCGTTTCCCAGAATTCGCCGATGCGGAAATTCCGGGCCACAGAAGCCAGACCGTTGAGGTGGTCGGGGTGAGCGTGGGTCAGGACCAGATAATCGATCCTTTTTATGCCTTTGTTCCAGAGGAAAGGAGAGACCACGCTTTCGCCGATGTCGAAGGTGCCGGACGGAAGACCGCCCCCGTCGACGAGCATTTTTTTCCTTCCCGGGAATTCGATGAGGATGGAATCGCCCTGCCCGACGTCAATGAACGTGACTTTGAGGTCTTTGGACGCGGCGGAGAAGGGATAGAGGATGAGGAGGGCGAAGAAAACCAGAAACGCCGAAAGGGCCGCGAGCCTGAATTTTCTGAGCCGCCCGGGAAGAAGGAGGAGGAGAAGGAAAAGAAAGTAACCGGCCATGACAAGGGCGGCGGGCGTCGGGATCCTATAGGACATAAACGCGAACCGGTCGAGAAGGTGCGTCGACCACATGAAAGCCTTGATAAGAAAGCTGATCACGGCCGCCGCAGGCCGGGCCATCGCTTGGGAAATGAAAGCGATGGGAAGAAAGAGGTAGCCCGCGGCCATGATCAGCCCCACGAGCGGAATGCCGATCAAGTTCAGGAGGAGGCCGGAAAAGATGATCCGGTTAAAAGAGGCGGCGATGAGAGGCAGGACGCCCATCTGGGCTGTGAGCGACAGGGCAAATGTCTCGCTGATCTTCAGCGGCAGATTGGGCATGGACGGCATGATCTTTGGATAGAAGAGAATGATGGCCAGTGTGGCCGCGAACGTCAGTTGGAACCCGAGGTCGAAGAACTGGAACGGGTTGAAAAGGAGAATGACAAAAGCGCTCAAGCTGATGGTGTTGATGAGGTGCGTGTCCTTCCAAAAGAGCTTTCCGAGAAGGAAGGCGATGCTCATGATGGCCGCCCGGAGGACGGAGGCCCGGCCTTCGACGAGAAGCGAATAAAAGACGAGAAGGAAGATCAGAAGGATATAGGAGACGCGGGTCGGGACGCGCAGAAATCTCAACAGGCCGAAGATCATGAAAGAGATCATCCCGATGTGCGCGCCGGAAATGGCGAAAAGATGGAAGAGGCCGGTCTTTTGGAGAGCCTGCGTTGTATCGGGAGTCAAGCGTCCCCGTCCGCCCAGGATCAGGGTTTCGAGAACCGCCCCTTCCGGCGTAAGCTCGTTGGGATTTTGGCTCGAGGCGAAATTCCGCTCGATCATTCGCTGGCATTTTTGGCGAAGGACAGACATGATCCGGAGGATGGAGGTTTTGCGGCCGCTTTTAATCCGTTCGATGAGAAGAGGGCTCTTGGTGGCGGCCAGGTTGTGGAGAAGCTGGGTCTTGAGGTACATCCGCGAGAAAGGCTCTTTGAAGTTCCTGTATTCCTGCGGCGGAATGATCTGGGCCGAGACTTTCAGATGATCTCCGGTGGAATAATCAAGGCGGGCGGGAAATTCCGTCGAATGAGCAACGGATACGCGGAGATTCCCCGAGACTCGTTCCTCTTTGTTCTCGAGGGCTATTTTTTCGACGCGCAGATAGAGGTAATCGCGTTCGAGGCCTGGAGACGGGGACCGGGAGAGGACGCCGATGAAATCCGCATAGCCCGTTTCTCCAAGGCGGTGAAGAGCGTTTTGTTCATACCGGCCGTTGAAATAGGCGAATGTTCCCGAGCCCAGGAACATGGTGGCGATCAGGATGGCCAGAAAAGAAGCCCTGTGTTTTTTCAGCGCGTAGAAAATCCAGGCGAAGACAAGGGCGGCCATGAGGCCCATCACTGAGGGCGCGAGCGGAAGCGTCGTTCGGTCGGCGACCCATATGCCGAGAGTAAGGGAGAGGGCTAAGAAGAGAAAAGGGAAGGCCATGAGGCCTTTATCATATGATTATGAACCGCCCTTTTCAAGGCGGCTCGACTCGGCGATGAGGTCCGCTAAAATCCATTGTTCACGCCCCTCGGAAGCCTGCTCAGGTTGATCTTCTTTTCCGCCTCTGATTTTTGTTACGCCGGTTTATGACAGCTTGTCTTCTTCCGCCCCATGGCCTTTATTTTAATTATATCAATATCAAATGGTTAGGGATACTCCACCGATATTTTCGCTTCGCCGATCCGCTTCATTTCCAGATATGTGAAGCCTTTCTGATGCCGGGTCTGCTTTTTATAATCTAAATCCCATCGTCCAGTATCTGCCATACCAGAGTTCAAGATGTTGAACAGTGCCGCGTTTCTCGTCCATTTGGGGATAAGATAACATCATGATGTGATGCACCTCTTCCGGGCGTCTGAAAGACTGCCGGTTGGATGATTTCCCTCCGAAAAGACGCTTCTTCAACTCTGACACGAGTCACGATGATATGTGAAAGGAACTCGATTTCAGCGCTGGAGAATCTTCATTGGCGTCGTATAAGGGTTTCCCCAGATCCAGATTCCTCCGGTCGCGTCAAGGGCCAGCGTTTGATCGCCCCCGTCGGCGATGACCGTGATCTTCGGAAGTCCCCGAACCCGGATAGGCTGAAGGACCGGACTCGAGCGCTTTCCAAGTCCCAGTTGGTCTAAATGATTGAATCCCCAGACCCAAACCGTTCCGTCATCGCGCAGAGCGGCGGCGTGCGATCGGCCGGTCCCGATGGCGATGATTCTGTCCAATCCTGTAACCTTTGTGGGATGAAGCTGCTCAAGCGGGGCCCCACCGGCCGATGGAACGGAGAAACTCCTTCCCCAGGTCCAGACCGTTCCGTCAGTTTTTAAAGCCATCGACCTATATTCTCCTCCGTCCACCGCCGTCACGTTGTCGATGCCTTGAACTTGAAGAGGACGATTACGCTCGATTTTAGTCCCGTCGCCGAGTTCACCGCCGTAATTACTTCCCCATGCCCAGACACGACCGGAAGTGTCCACAGCGAGACTATGCGACGCGCCGGCGCCGATATATTTGATATAGTTAAGGCCCGGGATTCTCCACGGACGCGGAGGCTGAAAGTCGCCCAAGCCGCAGGCGCCCGAGCCATTACTCCCCCAAGCCCAGACCGTCCCGTTCGACCTCAGAGCCAGATAGTGAATATCTCCGACCGCAATCATCGTGATGTTCGATAAATTGGGCGCTTGGGTGGGCACGTACGGACCCGGATTGTCATAAATTCCCGCCTGGCCAGGGGCGCGTTCCCCCCAAACCCAAACCGTTCCGTCGGAAGCCAGGGCCATGTCTCCCCATAATCCGGCCCCGCACGAAACGGCTTGGATCGGACTTTTAATGAGCCCAGGCGTGGGAATATCTTGATAACGCCCATGACCGACTTCTCCGCGAAACATCGAGCCCCACTGCCAGAGCGATCCGTCACTTTTTATAACGAGGCTACCTCCGCCCCCGCCCGAGAGCGGATTGTCATGGAGGCGCGTGGTCACTGTCCCGTCCGCGGGGAGATCGCAACCGCCAGGACAATTCGGATCCTTTTGTCCGATCTGGCTCGCGAATAGTTTCCGATAAACGCACGGATCCCGGACAAAGACCAGTTGATCGCTTTTGCACCATTGTTCGCTTTCATCCAGCGATTGCATGAATCCCAGAATCAGCGGAACGCGGAACGGTTTCGCCCGCAACAGGGAGTCCAACGTATTAGAAGTGTAGCCTTTTTCCTCAAGATCCCTGAGGAGCGCGTCAACGCCTTCCTTTCCAAGCATCGAAAGCTTCATCATGGTCACGGAATTGACCATGGCCGGGATATTTTTCCAGTCGTACGTTTGGGCCGTCGACGTCCCGGGGTCGGAGATCTTCAAGACCTCCCGGTTGAAATTCGCCAGTGTCGTTTTCCGGCAGTCGAGGTTCGTCATTGTTTGGTTCATCACGGGGTCAAAGTGAACCACGGGCTCGGTGAGCATGTCCCAGGTGATCCCCCAGGCTTTTTCCAGGAGATAGAGTTCGAAGTCCGTCGTGAGAAAGTTGATCACTTCCTCGGCCCAGTCGGGCATGAGCTTCTCATAGGTATCTTTGATGGCCTTCATCATGGCCAGGTTCTCGCCGACGATATCCGGCGATCCCAACATGCTCAAAAGATGAGCGTTGACATAATCCTGACAAATGCCCGAAAGTTGTTTTCGATCGACGCCCTGCGGATTCAGGAAGAGAGCCCTGGCGAAGTCAAGGGAAAAGACTCCCCAGGCTTTCAGCCCGTCGATGATGTCGTCCCTCCAATTCGTCAAATATTTTTCCGTCAGGATTTTCTCGACCTCGAGGGCTTTGAGTTTGACGGCAAGCGCGACGGCCTCATCCTGCCGTTTTCTGGCCTCGAGGGGATTGGACGCGAGAAGGCTTTTGGCTTCGGCTTGGAGCCGGGCGATGCGGCTTCGATAATCCTGATTCGTCTGTCGCCACCAATTGCGAAGCTCGGTGATCTTATCATTGACCCAGCCGCGAAGCCCCAGAAAATAGCGCGGCGGGGCGTAATTGAACGGGTAAGACGGTTCGGCCGCGAGAGCGCCGAGGGATGAAGGCGCGACATACGGAGAGGTCGTGAGATATTGGTAGATAAAATCCTCGACGCCTTCGAGCGAAATCTCAAAAAAATCCGGCTCGGCCTTGGGCGTCCGGGAGTCAATATAAGACTCCAGGACAAAATGCTTAAGGGCGTTCTCTCCCAGCTTAAAGCTTCCGCCGGCATAATCATTGATAAATGTATGGCCGAAAAGGTCGCCGGCGGCGTGGACGAGAAACCCGGCGACAAAGGCCCGGCTTTGCTGGCGGTTGGTCTTCCGTCCGGCCTCCAAAACATGTTCCAGCCAATCGTTCGAAATGCTAATATGATGCGAAGAATTATCGGGATGAATTCCGGTCTGGCCGGTGAGAATGTCGGGAAAGGCGTCCGGGCCGATGGCGCCGGCTTTGAACTGGCGAGGAAAGTCGCGGATCGCGGCGAGGAACGTGCCATCAACGGGATAGCGGCCGATTTCCTTCAGGCTCCCGTCCGGGTTGGTGAGAATGCGTCCGGACGCATAATCCACTTCATAAATCGTGACCAATCCATCGTCGATAGCGTCGGCCCGAGCCACGAGGCCCAGATGAAGATGGGTGATAGGCTTCCAAGCCCAAAGGGCAGAACCAGATAAAACGGGAAGGATGAAAACGAGGATTGAAGCGATGAAGAGCCGGGAAGAGAAAGGCCTGAACCGCAAAGCTATTTTCATGTTAGACTCCAGAAATGAGGGATGTCTAAATGAGTTATTCTTGACGCATCTGGCGAAGGAGCTGATTTTGAAGACCGCGCGACGTTCGCTTCCGCTGTTCCGAGATCCGGACCGCACGTCATGGAAAAATAGTATCTCGGGCCGCGGGCCGAAGTCAATATCATGGAGATCTGACCGTATATCACGAGCGGCGATGATGCCCCGTGGCTTGCCACGGGGAGCCGCTCGAGAGGAATCCAAGGGGGAGTCGCCCCCTTGGTCGAAGGGCGGGGTTTAATGCCCCGCCCGAGCCTCGTTTCTTGCGCAGATCTCTATGTCCCTGCGAGAATTCATGGCAAAATGCTCCTTGGAAAGAAGGCAGGGAGCGAAGCGACCGTTGGAAGGAAACCCATTGTCAGGGTTTCCTTCCAAGAGTGTCCGACCGGGTCTTCCCGGTGCCCGTTGGAAGGGGGAAACGCGAAGCGGGTTCCCCCTCCAAATTGACTTTCGGGGACATGATTCCCTGTCCCTGGCGGTTTTCAACGGCATCGTCCTTTGGGGCGCTACCGACCGGGCAGGGAAAGGGTATCGTATCCCCCTTGCATTAGAAATATTCACTGCCGGCCTCGGCGGCACTCCCCCCATTGCCGAAGATGAGGACCTTTCTCCCCGCCCGGATTTTTAGGGCGGCGGTTTCGGCTGCGGCTTTAAAAATGCCCGACCGGGTCTCTAAAAAACGTCGGAGGACGTCGTGCAGCTCCGCGGCCGCTTCCCACGTTTCGGCGTCAGTGCTGGATTTCTGATTTCTCAAGGATCGCCTCCCTGACTCTATCCATCAACCCGGATATGGTTTCCAGCGCATAGCCGCTCAGGGGGATCGGGTCGTGAAACACCACTCTTACGGTCCCCCTGCGAGCATACTTCTGGCCTTTAGGCATGAGCTCAAACGTCCCCCGGATGGTCACGGGTACGATGGGCGCCCCGCTCTCAAGGGCTAGGAAAAAGCCGCCCCGACGGAAGGCCTGTAAATTTCCGTCGCAGCTTCGGGTGCCCTCGGGAAAAATCAGGAACGAGTACCCCCTCTCCCGTATGAGAGCGACCGCGCGGGCGATGCTCTTCTTGCCCCCCTCGGCTCCCTTCCTGTCCACGGGAACGAAGCCGACGTGGCGCATCCCGATCCCCCCACGACGGGCAGGCGCAGGACGGATTTCTTGAGGATGACCCGAGCCGCGCCGGGGATGAGCATCATGACCAGGGGTCCGTCGAGAAAGCTCAGGTGGTTGGGCATGAAAACATAGGCCGTTCGAGCATCTATCCGATCAAGTCCTGACACCTCCACCTTTATCCCGAGGATGCGCCGGCCCGCCCGCATGGCCCACAGCCCGACCGCGAGAAGCGGGTCTTTCAACCCCGTCAACAAGCAAAAGAGGACGAAGGGCGAGATGAGGATGACGAGGACGATGTAGAAGAGGACGAGGAAAGTGGTGCGCATCGCGTGGCCTGATTATAGCACAGCCCTCATCTATACATAACCGGCCGTTCCGGGTATAATGAGCCGAAGCATCGATGATGAGTCCATCTCTTTCCAAGGCTCTCGATTTCATCAGGGCCAACCAGAATTCCGACGGCGGATGGGGTTATCGGCCGCGCTGTCAGAGTTTCACCGAGCCGACGGGCTTCTGTGCGCTGGCGCTTTTCTCGGGCGGCGACAAAACCGCGGCCGGCCGCGCACTGGACTTTCTGAAGGCCTGTCAAAAGGACAATGGAGCCATCAGCTTGGATCCCAAGGACACTGAGGGGAGTTGGATGGCCTACGCCGCCCTCCTGGCCTTCCATGCCCTCGGGGCGGCCAGCGAAGAACGCCGGCTTAAGGATTGGATTCTAAGCTTCAAGGACGCTTCTGACCGATTCACCCCAGCTGATATCAAAGCTATCGCGGCGACCTTGCATTACGACGCCTCGATCCCAGGCTGGCCCTGGACGCCAAATACGACGGCTTGGGTCGAGCCAACCGCCTTGTTTTTAATTGCCCTGATCAGGGCCGGGACTCCTCTGACCCAGGATAGAATCCGATCCGGGATCAGCCTGATCCTCGACCGGAAGGTCCGCTCGGGCGGATGGAATTTCGGGAATCCCGCCAGCATGTCCCACAAGCTCGAAGCAAGCCTCATGTCGACCGCTATCGCCCTTGCGGCCCTCGCCGCCGCAGGCTACCCCGAAAACCGGCCCCCTGTGGAGGATGGACTCCGCTTCCTCGGCCGATGCCTGGCCGGAGAGGTCAGTACGGCCTCTCTCGGCTGGTGTTTACTGGTCCTGAAGTCTTTTTCTTCTGAGGCCTCGCGCGTCCAGGGTATCGCTGCCCGGCTAGCTGGCCTCCAAGCGGCCGACGGGAGCTTTCGGCGCAACCTCTTCGAAACCGCCCTGGCCTTTCTTGTCCTGGTCGACCCCGGCGCCCTGCTTCGAATCCCGGGGAGGAACGGATGAAAGGGGAGCCCATGACCCGTCGTGAGCTCATCAGAGCTCTGGGGACGGCAGCCCTCAGCGCTTTCCCGGCCGCCGCCTTCACGGCCGGCCGCAGGCAACCCGAAAAAAGGCAGGCCGCAGGACCGATCCTCCGGGTTGCCCTCATTCCCTGCTCCGATTACGAGCCGAAGAGTCTCCTGGAGGCCATTCGTGCGGGTTGGCGGTTGACCCGGCCGCCCGACGTCAACAGCAAGCGTGTCGTTATTAAACCCAATATCGCCGATTTTGCCGCGAACCGGCCGATCCACACGCACGTTCGGCTCGTCGAAGCGCTCATTCTCCACCTCAGGGAGCTCGGCGCGCGGGAGATCCTTCTGGCCGAGGGCCCGCCTCAGAACAGGGACTCCGAGTGGCTCTTCCAACAATGCGGTTTCGAGGCGATGGCCAGGCACCGGAGCGTGCCCCTCATCGATCTCAATTACGATAATATCCGCTCCATAAAGAACGTCAATCCCCGGGCCACGCTCCTGCGTGATCTCTATCTTCCCGAGACCATCCTTTCGGCCGAGGTCCTCATCTCCGTCGCCAAGATGAAGACCCACAAGCTGGCAGGAATCACCCTCAGCCTGAAGAACATGTTCGGCATTGTCCCCGGGATCAAGTACGGCTGGCCAAAAAACACCCTGCACTGGAACGGGATCCCGCAAAGCATCTGCGAGATCAACGGCACGATCAAAACCCACTATTCCATCGTCGACGGCGTCGTCGGGATGGAGGGACACGGACCCATCATGGGCACGGCCAAAAAGACGGGCGTTATTGTTATGGGCGATAACGCCCTCTCCGTCGACGCCACGGCCGCGCGGATTATGGGCATCGATCCGGCCCGCGTCGATTACCTGGCCATGGCCCAGAGGATCAAGCTGGGATTCCTCCGGCGCGAGAACATCGACGTGACCGGGGAAAGAATCGAGAATGTCCGAACAGACTACGTCCTCGACTCCGAGTTCTCCTTTCTGAGAGCCCCGAATGGCTGACGATCCCCCAAAATGCGGATTTTGATCAAGGACAAAAAATCCGTTTTGCTGACCCTTCTTTTTGTGCTGATCTTTATCGGCTTCTTCAGGGATTTCTTCCTGACGGACCGCCTCTTCTACGCGCGAGAAATGGCCTTTCTTGAAATCCCCTTACGAAAGCACGCCGTCGACCTCATCAAGGAAGGGAATTTCGCTCTCTGGACCGACGCCTACGGGAACGGCCAGCCGTTCCTGGCCAACCCCAAAAACGCTGTTCTCTATCCTACGACCTGGCTTTACCTCATATTGCCATTCTCTGTTGCGTTTAGGGATAATAATTTCCTTTTCTGCTGCGCCGGCTAGATGAGCGTTCATGCGCCGATTTTGACTCGTCCCATCGTTAGGGATGATAAATCGTAGCGTGATCGGATGTCAAGGTGAGCTCAAAATTGTTATGCCGAATTTCAATTGTCGCTGATCACGAGAGGGCTAAAAGGAGAGAGGGGAAGGCCGTGCGGCCTTTATCATTTGATTAGAAAGCGCCTTTTTCAAGGCGGCTCTGCTGCTCCAGGCAGTCCAGAAGGAGATAGCAGAGAGTCTTGATCCCGATGCCGATCGCCCGCTCATCGGGGTTGAAATAAGGGCTGTAGAGGGGAGCCGAGTTCGGCAGCCGCGGGTTCTTCACGCCGAGGAAGAAATAGAGAGCCGGAATCTTTTGGCTGTAAAGGGCGAAGTCGTCGGCCATCATTTGGGGTTTGATTGGGCTGACCTTCCTGTCGGCAACGGAATCAGCGAGCGAAGGCATCATAAGGGCCATGAGCTCCGGATGATTATAGACCGAAGGCGTGTCTTCAACGAAAGAGAAGGTGTAGTCGCCGCCGAAAGAATGGACGATGCCTTTGACCGCGCTTTCCATCAGGCGGGAGATCTTTTTCCTGTTCGCGTCACTCAATGTCCGGACGATCCCTTCAAGGCGGACGCGGTCGGCGATGAGGTCTGCGCTCGTTCCACCTTCGATCTTTCCGATGGTGAGAAGCGCCGGATCCGTCGGATCGATGTTGCGGCTGATGAGCGTCTGGAGGGCCATCACGACCTGGGAGGCCAGGGCGATGGCGTCCACACCTTCCTGGGGCTGCGAGCCCTGAGCGCTTTTTCCCTTGATCGTGATCTGGAAGGAGTCCGCGTTGGCCAGAATGGCCTCCGGCGCGGTAAAGACCTGGCCCAGGTTCTCCGGCCAGACATGAAAGCCGAAGATGGCTCCCAGGGGAGGATTGTCGAGCACGCCCTCCTTGATCATGAGGGCGGCGCCGCTTTCTTCTCCGGAAGGAGGGCCTTCGCCGGCGGGCTGAAAAATGAATTTGATGTTTCCCTTGATCCGGTCTTTGAGCTCGTTCAGGACAAAGGCTGTTCCCAGGACGATAGCCGTGTGGAGGTCATGGCCTGTGGCGTGCATAACCCCGGGGTTCAGGGATTTGAACGGGACGTCGGCCAGTTCTTGGATGGGGACGGCGTCCATGTCGGCCCGGACCGCGATGGTGGCTCCCGGCTGGCTGCCGCGAAGAAGGCCGACCACGCCGGTCTTGGCAACGCCTGTTTTGACGTCCAGGCCCAGGGTCGTGAGCCTGCCGCTGACGATGTTCGCTGTCTCCTGCTCGTGGTAGGCAAGCTGAGGGTCCATGTGGATCAGCCGCCGGACCTTGATTATTTCCAGCCTGATCTTTTCGATCTCCCGCTCGATGTCAGCCGCCGTCTTCTTGTCGACGGCAGGAGCAGGGAGAACGCAGCAAAAGACAGAAAATAATACAGATAAAATCTGTAATTTTCGCTTCAAAACCATGCCTTATCTTAAAATGGGCGGCGGTTAAAGTCAAGGAAATGGGCTCGGGGTGGAGGCTCGAAGCGCCTCAGTGGGCCGAATTTTCGGAGACGCGATCGAAGAATCTTAATGAATGATATTTATTGCTTTTGTTGTCTTCATGGATAAAATCTGCTAACGTTGTCCAGAAGGAAAGAAACGCGTGGACAATATGTATCGGACATTTTATAAATCGCCGATCGGGAAGATCGAGATCACCGGCACATACAAAGAGATCTGCTCGGTCAATTTTGTCGAAGGGAAAAAAGCGGGGCGCGCGACCGGCCTCTCGCCCGCCCTCAAAAAGTGCATAAATCAGCTCGATGAATATTTCAAAGGGAAGAGACAGATATTCGAGCTCATGCTCAAGCTGTCCGGGACGGACTTTCAAAAAGCGGTGTGGCTGACGTTGTTGGGAATCGGCTATGGGGAAACGGCCTCGTATC
>Ga0315279_10005932_pt1 | contig 15608 bp, 11 predicted proteins | sample YL17G06_20_MG_FD_203694 | JGI IMG/M metagenome (GOLD analysis project Ga0315279, IMG submission 203694) | Sediment microbial communities from Yellowstone Lake, YNP, Wyoming, USA - YL17G06_20 | ecosystem: Environmental > Aquatic > Freshwater > Lake > Sediment | place: USA: Wyoming | collected... | reverse complement strand
CCCAGGGCAACGCCCTGGGTGTGCGGGTTCTTTATGAAACGAGCCCTGCAGGGGCGATATCACGGCCTCGGCGGCCGGGTGTTGCGCCCCTTCAGGGCTTCGGTAATATACTGGCGCCCGATACCCAGGGCGTTGCCCTGGGCTACGATATTCTGGCCCTTCAGGCCTGCTGATGCGATGCCCGAAGTTCCGCCCCGCTGCGCCGGCTCAATGAACTCCCCGCCAACCCCTCTCCTTTGAGGGAGAGGTCGGCCCGCAGGGGGAAATAGGGACGCTAACCATTTAGTATCACGCCGTACAGCACCCTCCGCCCATGCGGGGGCTTGAAAATGGTTAGCGTCCCTATTTCCCCCTATTTCCCGCTCCGCGACAAGTCAAAGCGGCGACGGCTCGCCGCACTCCAAATGATCCATCCGCCCCGGCGGGGTGCCCTTCGGTCACAATCCGCAATCCGCAATCCAGAATCCGTTTAGGGGCCGCATGTGTGTTTGGAATTTGCTTCTTGAGATTTGGTCCTTGTTTGAAATTTGGTGCTTGGGATTTGGAACTTGTCTCCCCCTTGCGGCCCGGCAGCATTGTTGCCAATTCATATCCGTCGCGGGTATTATCGCGGTGCCCCCGCCGGCCGCGGCGCCGGTTGAGGGGGCCTGCGGACAGCGGAACTTATCGAGGCAGCCCATGGAACCCAGCAACCCCGCACTCGGGCCGATCCGAGAACTGATGGAAGACCCGGACGTAACGGAGATCATGATCAACGGGCCCGAGCAGGTGTTCGTCGAGCGGCACGGGCTTATGGAACTGACCGGCGTGCGGTTCGCCGACGCCGACGACCTCCGCCGGCTCGTCGAGGTGCTGCTCAGGCCGACCCAGCGATCCGTGTCCAGCGCCACGCCGTACGCGGACTTCCGACTGGCCGACGGCTCCCGCGGCAACGTGGTGATCCCCCCGATAGCGCTGGACGGGCCCGTCGTGACCATCCGCAAGTTCACCAGGCTGCTCAAGGGCGTCAACGACCTCATTGCCGCCGGAACGCTCAACCGGCGGATGGCCCAGCTCCTGGCCGCGGCCGTCGAGGCAAGGGCGAACATCATTTTCTCCGGCGCAACCGGCACCGGCAAGACCACCACGCTGGGGATCCTCAGCCGATACATTCCGGAAGGCGAGCGGATAATCACCATCGAGGACACGGCCGAACTGAACCTCCAGCAGCCCCACGTGGTGAGGATGGAGTGCCGCCGGGCCAACCTGGAGGGCAAGGGCGAGGTGACCCTGGCGGAACTGGTCCGCAACAGCCTGCGGATGAGGCCCACGCGGATCATCGTCGGCGAGATTCGCGGCCCGGAGGCCGTCGACATGCTCCAGGCGATCTCCAGCGGGCACGAGGGCTGCCTGGCCGTGCTGCACGCCAGCAGCCCGCTCGACGCGGTATCCAGGCTGGAGATGATGTCGCTTTCCCGCGGGCTCATGCTGCCGCTCTGGGCGATCCACAAACAGATCGCCGCCGCCATCGACCTTGTCGTCCAGCACGACCTGCTCATCGACGGTACGCGGAAGATCACCCGCATAACCGAACTGGCCGGCGTGGAAGGCGACCGGATCGCGCTGAACGACCTGTTCACCTACGAGCGGCGGGGGGCCGACAAGCTCGGCCGGGAAGTAGGCCGCTGGACGTGCAGCGGCGTCCGTCCCCAATTTGCCCGCAAGTGCGAAAAACTTGGCGTCGCCCTGCCGGCCGGGGCGTACGCGGCCGGGGAACAATGACGCCCTGCGCCTTGGCGGCCAAACCGGCCGGCGACGGTTGGGTTCAATCAAGAGCAGGGGGCTTTCTTGCCAAAGGCATTCATTTCGCCACAGGCATTCATTTCGCCACAGGCATTCGTTTTGTCACAGGCTTCCCCGACGACATGCGTGGTGGTACAATCAAAAGGGTAGTTTCGCCCACAATTAGTTGACAGGAACATTACGAGGCTTCTTCCGGCATCGCTGGGCGCCAGGCGGCATAGGCTTGGGCACTTGGGAGAGCTTGAGTTATGGTTGCGTCATTGGGCGGCGGCAACAATCGGGTTTTCATCGGTCTGGGGATAATCCTGGCCGGCGCCGGAGTTCTTGCCGTGGTGCTGTGGGGCTGCGGCGGACCGAAGGTGACCGGCGGGTCCGAGCAGGATCGCGCCGACGCCGTTGTTCGCATAGCCGCCCAGCGCCCCCTCGGGGCGAAGGACAGTCTGGCAACCGCGGCGCAGGACCAGAGCCCGATCGTGCGAAGGGCCGCCATTGTCGGCCTGACGCAGATTATGGATTCCGAGGACCGCCCGGTGATCGAACAGGCCGTTAAAGACAAGGACGCCACCGTGCGGTCCGTCGCGGCCGAGAGCCTGGGGAAGTTCAATGACGCTCCTGCCACGGGGGAGTTGATCCGGCTGCTGGAGACGGATCCTGACGAATCGGTCCGCATGGCGGCCCTTCGCGGGCTGGTCGATTGTGATGATCCGCGCGCCATCGTGGCGATGGTGGAGCCGGCCGGCAAGGTTGGGGTTGGTGGCGCTCGCCACCTGGGCAAGGTGAACGGCCTTTGGGCCGATGGGTCGGTCACCGCGAACATGCCGCTGAGTATCAGCCCGCGCCTCTGCCCCGAGGCCTGGGCGCCCAAGGTTCCCCACAAGAAACCCGCCTCATAACCATAATCGACCTGATCATCCAGCACGACCTGCTCACCGACGGGACGTGGGGAAGTCCGCCAGGCCGTCGAGGGCGCCGACTGCGTGCTCATACTCGGGGCGTTCATGACGGACATCAACCTGGGCATCTACACCGCCAGCCTCGACGTCGCCCGCACTATCATCGCCACCAGCGAGCGCCTGGCCATCAAGCACCACCAGTTTGAGCACGTGCCGCTGGGCGAGTTCATCCTCGCCCTGTGCAAGGCGCCGCTGGGCGGCAAGAGGGCCGCCCCGGCCCCGGCAAAGGCCCCGGCCGAACGCGGGCCCTTCCGCCCGCGACGCAATCGGGCCGTGACGATCAGGCGGTTCTTCCAGCGGATGAACGACTTCCTGGCCGACGACGACGTGGTGATCTGCGACATCGGCGACAGCCTGTTCGGCGCGGCCGACCTCACGATCCACCGGCGGACGGAGTTCCTCAGCCCGGCCTACTACACGTCGATGGGCTTCGCGATTCCCGCGTCGGTGGGCGCCCAGGTGGGGCGCCGCCGGGCCCGGGGCGTGGTCTTTGTCGGCGACGGGGCGTTTCAGATGACCGGCATGGAGCTGTCCACGGTGGTCCGCCAGCACCTCAACCCGATCGTCTTCGTCCTGAACAACAAGGGCTACACGACCGAGCGGATGATAAACGATGGGGCGTACAACGACATCCTGAACTGGTCCTACCACCGCATGCCGGAACTTCTGGGGGCCGGCTGGGGCTGCGAGGTCCGCACCGAGGGCGACATCGAGTGCGCCCTGGAGGCCGCCCGCGCCAACACGCGGAGCTTCTCGATTGTCAACATCCATCTGGACAAACTCGACCGTTCCGACGCCCTTGCCCGCCTTGGTAAACGCCTTGGCAAACGGGTGGCCGGGAGGCGCTAGCCGGGCTTGCCGCGGCGTACCCGAAGGCGAAGCCGGGTAGCCGGTAGCCGGGAAAAGCCCAACAGCGGAACCTGGAACCCGGAACCACCCATAGCACGGGATTATCGGACAACCTTGGTAGTCTGACGCCTGAAGCCTGAAGCCTGAAGCCTGACGCCTTGACCCTTCCGCCGATTTCGCCGTTTTTTTTCCAGTGTCCCGGTTCCCAATACCCCGTGGGACTCCGCATTTGCCGGTTTGGCGGCTGACATTCATACGCCTGCCGGCTCGTGGCGGGCGTAATCCCGTTGCCTGCCTCCATACATAAAGGATACACTTGGCATGTGCAGGCTTTTGGGGCCTGCGCCCGTTGGAGGGCATGTGGCCGCGGCAAGGCGGCAAAGCAGGCTCTTGGGTCGGCAGATGGGTTTGGACGACGACATTACAATCCAGCCGGCGGCAGACCGGACCGCGACGGCCCAGAAGGCGCTATCCCTGGTGGTGTTTATTGCGCTGCTGGGCGGGCTTTTCTGGATCGGCTGGGAGGAAGACAGATACCTTCTCTTCCATGTCCTGGCCGAGATGTTCCGCATAGCGGTGGCGATGGCGATATTCCTGATGGCATGGAATACTCGCCGCTACTGCCAGGCGGGGTTCGTGCTGACGCTGGGCGTGGGGCTGCTATTCGTCGGCGGCGTGGACCTGGTGCACGCCATGGCTTACAAGGGCATGGGCATCTTCAAGGCCTCGGAGGGGGCGAACCTCGGCACGCAGTTGTGGATGGCCGGGCGGTTCCTGGGGGCCTTCACGTTGCTGCTGGCGATGCTGATTCCCCGGCGCCGACTTAACGCGACGGCACTGCTGGGCGGCTACGCCGCGGTTACGGCACTGCTGCTGCTGTCGATTTTCTACTGGAAGGTGTTCCCGGTCTGCATGGCCAATGAGTTGAGCCCCGACAAGGCCCATCTTACGCTTTTCAAGCAGGCCGGCGAGTGGGTGGTCATGGCCGTGATGGCGGCGGCGCTGGGGCTGCTGGTCCGGCACCGCAAGCAGTTCGACGGGCCGGTGTTTCTCTGGCTGGCCGGCTCGATCGTCGGGACGATAATGGCGGAATATGCCTTTACTCTGTACACATACGACGTTTGCGGCCACATCAACCAGTTGGGGCACATCCTCAAGCTCATCGCCTTCTACTGCATCTACAAGGCCCTGGTCGAAACCGGTCTGCGCCGTCCCTACGACCTGCTCTTCCGCGACCTTCGAGCCAGCCGGGAAAGGCTGGCCAGGTCCCGCGACGATTTGGAGGTTCGCGTACGGGAGCGGACGGCTGATCTTCGCGGGGCCGTCGACAACCTCATGGCCGAGGTCCGGGACCGCCTGGCCGCGGAGAAAATGCTCAAGATAAGCGAGGAGCGTCTCCGCCTGATCGCCGAGACGATCCATGACTTCGTCTGGATAAGCACCCCGGGCATGGCCAAGATGCTGTACGTCAGCCCGGCCTACGAGAAGATATGGGGCCGAAGCTGCCAGAGCCTGTATGAGCACCCCGAGTCGTTCATGGAGGCCATCCATCCCGAGGACCGCGGGCGGATGATCCCCGGCCTGCACCATCCTTCCAACGGCCAGTGGGATTTCGAGTACCGCATCGTCCGCCCGGACTCGACGGTCATCTGGGTGCAGGACCGTGGCTATCCGATTCGCGATGACCAGGGCAATCTTACGGGCATGGCCGGCACGGCGACGGATATCACCGCGCGAAAGCTGCGTGACGAAACCCTGGCCAAGAGCGAGGCCCGCCTGGCCAAGGCCCAGGAAATCGCCCACCTGGGCAACTGGGAATGGGACATCGTCTCGAACGAGTTGTGGTGGTCCGACCAGATATACCGCATCTTCGGCACCACGCCGGATGACTTCGAGTCCACGTACGACGCCTTTCTCTCCTTCGTCCACCCGGACGACCGCGCGGCGGTCGAGTCGGCCGTCAAGGAAGCCTTGGCCGGGACGGCCGGCTACGGCATCGACCATCGCATCTTGCTGCGTGACGGCCAGCAGCGGGTGGTCCACGAGTCCGGCGAGGTGATCCGCGACGCCGAAGGCAAGCCCACACGCATGTCCGGCACCGTGCAGGACATAACGCGGCGAAAGCAGGTCGAGGCCGAACTCCAGGAAAGCGAGCAGCGCTACCGCGAACTGGTCGAGCTATCGCCAATCGGGATCACCGTCTCGGTGGAGGGCGAGATAGTTTTCGTAAACCCGGCCGGGGCGTCCATCCTCGGGGCAAACCGTCCGGCGGAACTTGTCGGCAGGAAAGTCGACGATCTGGTCCACGCCGATTACACCATGATGTTCCGCGACCGTCTGAGGCGGGCCCAGGAGATGCGGGCGGAACTGCCGCTGGCGGAAATGCAGATGTCCAAGGCGGACGGCACGCTGGTGGTGGTGGAATCCGCCTCGGCATTCGTCATGTACAAGCAGAAGCCCGCGGTCCAGACCGTTTTTCGAGACGTGACCGAACGCCATCGCCAGGCGGCGATGATCGAACGGGAGCGGCAGCGGCTCTTCTCGGTGCTGAACATGCTTCCGGGCTACGTCAGCATCGTGGGGCCGGACTACTCCGTGCGGTTTGCCAATCACCGGTACCTGGAGGCCTTTGGCGAGCCCGGCGGCAGGTCATGCCACGAGATTCAGTGCGAGCGGGATGTGCCCTGCGAGCATTGCCCGCTTCCACGCGTCTTTCGCGAGAATCGTGTGCAGGAATACGAGTGGTCCTCGCTGCAAGGGCGCAGCTACCGCGTGTGGGTGTATCCGTTCGCGGACATGGACGGATCTCTGGTGGCCCTGAAGATCGGCCTGGACGTCACGGAGCGCAAGGCGCTGGAAAAGCAGGTCATCGACGCCAGCGAGATCGAGCGTCGCGGCATCGGGCGGGACCTGCACGATTCGCTGGGCCAGGAACTTACGGGGTTGAGCCTGCTGATGGAGTCGCTGATCAAGGGCCTGGCCGAACAGGCGCCCCAGAAGGCGGCCCTGGGCCGGCAGATACTCAATCTGGTCCGCCAGTGCGTTTCGCAGGTCCGCGCCATGTCCAAGGGCCTGGACCCGGTGAGCTTCAGCGGCGGCGGCCTGGCCAGCGGACTGAGGGATTTGGCTGAGGGCATCCACAAGCAGAGCGGCATCGAGTGCACGCTGCGCTGCGACGACGGCGTGAACGTCCGGGACGAGGCCGTGGCCACGCACCTTTACCGGATCGCCCAGGAGGCGGTCAACAACGCCGTCAAGCACGCCCGGGCCGATCACATTGAGATCGCCCTGGCCCAGGACGACGCGGGCATCCGCCTGACAATCTCCGACGACGGCAAGGGCCTGCCCGGCGGGCGGGACCAAGCCGACAATGGAATGGGAATGCGAACTATGCGATACCGCGCAAGCGTATCAGGCGGTATGCTGAACGTGGCCGCCGGCGAAAACGGCGGAACAAAGGTCACGTGCTTCATACCCGCGGCGCCGGATTCCGGCCGGGGAGACGGGAACAAATGGGCCCCAGGGCGAACGTGAACAAGGACGAAAAGGCCATCAGGATCCTGCTAGTCGACGATCATCCGATAGTGCGCCAGGGCATCAGCCTGCTGGTGGCCCAGGAGCCGGACATGGTCGTCTGCGGCGAGGCGGAGACCGTTTCCGACGCGCTGGCCGCCATCGCCCAGCACAAGCCGGACGTGGCCGTGGTCGACCTGACCCTGCGCGAGGGCCTCGGCCTGGAGCTCATCAAAGACATGCGCGTGCGGTACCCCAAAGTGCTGGCGATGGTCTACTCGATGCGGGATGAGTCGTTCTACGCCGAGCGGGTCCTCCGCGCCGGCGCCCGCGGGTACGTCACCAAGGAAGAAGGCGGCCGGACCGTCATCGAGGGCATCCGCAAGGTGCTGGCCGGGCAGATTTTCCTCAGCGAGAAGATGGCATCGAAGCTGATCGGCCAGTTCGTCGGTGGGGCGGCCGCGTCGCCCGTGGACTCCATCCACAATCTGACCGACCGCGAATTGGAGGTCTTCGAGCTCATCGGACTGGGCCTGCCGACCCGCGAGATAGCCGAGCGGCTGCACCTGAGCCCCAAGACCGTGGATTCCCACCGAGAGCACATCAAAGAGAAACTCAAGATCGACAACGCCACGGACCTGCTCAAGCACGCCATAGAATGGGCGAGTTTCCGCAAGGGCGAGTAGCTTTTCGAAGAAGTCGTCAAGAGCCTCTCAGAAAAAGGCCATAGGGAAACCCCCGATTTTTCACCTCTGGCGGCGGAATCCGTGCCCGCATCAGCGGCCCGCGGCCCCGGACGGGCCCTGACCGGCCGCCGCGCGGATGGGCCGGGGGCAGATCGTAAAACCCTATTCGATAAGCTATTAAAATGTTCTTCGGACCCGCGGCGTCATTGTCTGTAGGGGAATCCCCCATGTCCGCCGGTGTTTGCCGGACTACTTAAACGGGGCTCGCCTCGATTGTTACATGCCAACCAGGGGACGATACTTCTGGTAATAAGAAGAAGAGGCCAGGCAGGCCCGGATGGCCAAGGAGCAACGAAAGAACGGATTATCGGAAACTCAAGGCGATCTTCACACCCGCTTGAGTCGGGCTGGGCAAGCTAGAGCAAATGGACATTGGGAGACAGGGAAATGAAACTGACAGTGCAAATGACTAGAGCAACGGAAGGCTACTTCAGGGCCTGGTGCCCGGCGCTGCCGGGGTGCGTCGTTATGGCGGCCTCACGCGCCGAGGCGGAGGCCCAGATCGCCAGGGCAATCGAAGGCTATATCGCCAGCATGGACGTCGCCCTGCCCCGCGAACTGGGCAGGCGCCTGCGAAGCAGCATGGAAATGTGCGTGGCGTAACGCAAAGAGGAGTTTCAAGACATGATCAGCACGATTCCCGACAAATCCCCGAAGAAGCCCGCGACAAAGTCAGCGGGGTTGAACAGACCGCGAAAGACCGACAAGACGGCCCCGGACCTCCGCAACGGCAAGCCGGACTACATATACCACCAGGCATTCGCCCGTCCGGACGCCGAGCAGGCCATCTGGGGCTCCGACAGTCCGGAGATCGACGTAGCCTGCTACGCGCTCATGCCCGCCGTCGAGGGCGAAAAGGCGCCGAGCCCCGCCAGGCCGCCAAGGCTCTCGGCCGACCAGGAAAAAACCCTGTTTCTGCGCTACAACTACGCCAAGTACCGCCTGGCCCGCCTGCTTGGGTCCAAGAACGAAGGCCGGTCGCCCAGGATCCGCCGCGAGGCCGACCAATGGCGCCGGCGGGCACTTGCCACCCGCGAGAAGCTCGTCCATGCCAACCTCGCCCTTGTGCCCAGCATGGCCAAGAGGATGCGCGGCTCGGACCTGGAATTCGGAGATCTGGTCTCCGAAGGCCACATGGCGATTCTTCGCAGCGTGGAGAAGTTCGACGTCTCGCGAGGTTTCAAGTTCTCGACCTACGCCTGCCGGGCCATCATCGCCTGCTTCAGGCGCATGGCCAGCAAGGCCCGCAAGAACAACGCCCGCTTCCCGGTGACGTTCACCCCGGAGATGGAACGCAGCGACTTCGATGAGCGAGGCCACGAGCAGCAGCGACAGGACGCCGTCGACATGGTCCGCGACGTCCTTCAGCGAAACACAGCCAAACTTAACGAAATGGAGTGCCGGATCATCCATGAAAGGTTCTCCATGTCAGCCGACGGCAAACGCCGAACCCTTGGCCAGATCAGCCAGTCCGTCGGCCTGTCGGTCGAGCGTGTCCGCCAGATAATCAAGGAGGCCCTTGCCAAGATCCGCGAGGCAATGGAGGTGCAGTTCGCCGCGTAAACCCCTACAGGCTAAAACCTAAGGTGACTTGAATGGTCAATCATGCACACGCGCCCAGTCTTCTGGTCGGCGTCAATACTCCGCTCGATGCCCAAAACCTCTCGGACCTGGAGAAGAGGCACCTGCCTGTAATCACGGGGCCGCAAAGCGTGAAGAAGGACGAGTTTTTCGATGTTCAAGTCGTTGTGGGAACATCGCTTGCGCATCCCAGCGACTGCGGGCACTTCATAATGACTATTGAACTGTACGCCGACGATACGTTCCTGGCCAGGGTCGATCTGACGCCCGGCTCGACTGCGCCAAGGCTCACGCTGCGTATCAGGCTTAGGGATCCCGCCAGGGAACTTGTGGCCTACTGCGCCTGCAACGTCCACGGCCGATGGATGGGCAGCAAAGAAATCGCCGTCGAACCCTGAAAAGCACCAACGTCCAGACAAGCACCAAATAACAAGCACCAAAACTCAAACAAGGACCAGAAAGAAAAACAACAAGAACCAAACGAATTCCAAACGATAGAGGCTTGCTTCCGCCAAGTTTGGCTGTTTCTTTAGTTTGGTTGTTGTTTGGTTTTCTTTTTGGTCCTTGTTTGGACCTTGGTGCTTGTTATTTGGTGCTTCTTGTTATCTGGTGCTTGCGGTCTATGGTCTCCTCACCACGGCCGCGCCGTCCATCTCAAAGAGAAGGTCGTCGCGGCAGATGTCAGCCAACACGGGCACTGCCGCGAGGTCTTTGAGCCCGCGATGGGTGAGGATCTCGTGGTAGGCATCGACGTGCTCAGGCAGCTTGACGAAGCAGGTCAGGTCGCACAGGTCGCCCAGACCGGCGCCTTCCTGGGCGATCAGGGCCTCGATGGCGTCCAGCGTGGCGTTCATCTGGGCCTTGAAATCGCCGGCGTGCATCGTCATGCCGGCCTCGTCGATCGCGGCCGTGCCCGAAAGGCTTATCCACGTGGCGTGCGGCATGCGGATGGCCGCGGCGCGAGAAAAAGCCGAGCCGTACTTGAAAGCGTCTTTCTGCTTGCTGTTGGTCATCTGGTGGATCTCGATGACGCTGCCCGGCGAAAGCCGGGCCGAAAGGAAATCCATCGTCACCGCCGCGCCCGTCGGAGTGCTGCCCTCGATGCCGGTGCTGGCCGGCAGAAGAATCCCCTTGCCGTTGGAACTGTCGGGCTCCGGCATCAGCCCGAAATGCCCGTATTTCGCGTTGCGAACCTTGTTGAACTCGCCGTACCAACTCAGAATCCTGCTGAGGTACAGCCACGTGCGGGCGACGCTGCGGTAATCGGTGTCCTGCGTTCGCAGCAGCCGGTCGGCCCGGTCGAACATCCGCCCGGCCTGGATGCTTCTATCCTCGTCGATTCGCGGGTCCTTGCCGTTGAGGTCCTGAAGCAGAAGGAAAGTCGCGCCCTGCCGCTTCCAGCCGCGGCCGACGGGCCGGCCCGCGTCGTCGCGGACCATCCAGACCTCTTGAGGCCCGGCCGGGCGAATCGCCATCATGTTCACGCCGGCAAACCCCCGGCCCCAGAGCGGATTGCCCTGCAAATACGTCACGGGCGTGGCCGGATCAACTCCCTTTCGTGCCAACCGCTCGCTTCGCGCGCCTACAATCGCGTCGTGCGCGGCCAAGGACCCGAAAATCCGCTCGTGAACCGCCACCATTGCGCGATCGGACAGGAACTCCGCCACGGCCTGGTAGACGTCGGCGGCCCCTTGGCGGGGATCGGCGGGCCCGGTCATCGCCGCGGTAATGAATACCTGCTCGGAATCGACCGGGGTTATGTGCAGTCTGGCGGATCCGTGCGTTTCAATGGTCTTGCTGCTCATGAATTCCCGCGCTTTCCTTGCTCTAACGTACTATCTGCCTGTCTGCGGCTCCATCATACGCCTTGGCATCCGCACAGTTGAACGACAAACCCCCGCCCAGGTTGCGGAATAACTGCCCGCATGTCGCGGTGTTTTTTAATTTATTGCACAGGCTTTTTTTTGTCTGCCCCGGGCCGCTTCGTTTCGGCGGCGGGTCCTTCCTGATCCGCCCCGGGCAAATGTGCCCGTGCGGCCCTGGCCAGCCAAGGCCCCAGGCGGCGGGGCGCCGCCGGGAACCGCCCCGGAGATCGGCATTGTAAAGGCTTATACAAGCGCATTTTACGGCTGGCATAACACGCCCGGCCCCGCCCGGCTGTCGCGGCGGCCCGGATTGGGCCGCGGGCAGGCCGGAATAAAAAAAGGCGGTCGCGGCTTGCGATAAAGCCGCTCAAAAAAAAAATCGCCCGCGGGGGGAAAAAAAGAAAATATGGGCTTGACAGATTGGCTTTATGCGGTAGAATGAACCAGCATAGGAGTCAGAAGCAAACAGGAGAGTCAGTAGGCCCGAGCATCAGTTTGGCAGTTGTAACCGATGTGCGGGAGTTTGTTGCTGGCTGGACCACTTCTTGATCCAGGACGGAAACAGAGGCAAGGCATCTCTCGGAGCAGGTAATAGGAGACGAGGATCATGCGTAATAGACGACTGTTGACCTTGGCTGTCTTGGCTGTCGCCATCGGATTTGCCGCGTATGCTCAGGCGGCAGATGACACCCCTTACGGGACCGCGGTCCTGACCCTGATCCAGGACCCGAACATGGGAGGTGTTATCCAGACTGGCACGTTCAACATGAACATCCGCGTTTGGGGCGATGCCGGCGTTGGCGCGAACGCCACCAACACTGCGGGCCTGGTTGACTTCGTGGTCAAGTCAATCAGGGGCACTGGCGGGCCCGGCGACGTCGTAGTCACAGGCGTGAGCGTCATCGCCCCCTTTGGCGAGGTGACGGGTGATGGTAACACCGTCGGTGCCGGGTTCACCAACAGAGATAATCTCGGCATCAGCTATGCCGGCCTTAATCGTGTCGAAACCTCGCCCAAGGTTTTCGTTGACATCCCAGGCACTTACAATGTCGTGGGTTTCCAGCCCGTCGCCTATGACCCCAACTTTGTCCAGGGCGGAGTGAATAAACCGCTTCGCGACGCGGGCATCCTGTACGGCATCGGGACAACCGGCCGCCTGTTTGCAGACAAGCCGCAGAATGAGTCCAAGTACCCGGGTGTCTACAACTGGGCCGGTGACGCTAATAATCCCGGCGCGTATGCCGGCGACACGCCGATAGTCCATGGCACGTACAACAGCGGCACCGGCGGGATTGCGGTCGAGACGTACGGCGTGCTTTCCTTCGACGTCATGCCCGGCATGCCCTCGACCGTATTCGAAGGTCCGACCTTTGACGCCAACACGTTCGGCCGGCCTGTCAAGGCTGTCATCGTCCAGACGACCTCGGGCTTTGGCAACGACGGCGGCAGAACGATCTCGGATACCCCGATCTCGTGGCGGCTTGAGGAGGGCAACGTGGTCCTTGGGCCGGATTTCAAGGCCGGCCAGCAGAAGGGCGTTGGCGGGGCGTTGTCGACAAAGGCCAACATGACCCTTAACGTCGATGCCAACGGCCTGGACACGTCCGTTAAGTTCGGGGGCTATCAGGTCCTGGCCGGGCTGAACATCGCAACCGCCACTCCCGGCAAGCAGAAGGTCGACGTAGGCCAGTATGGCGCCGCGATTTATCGCGACAGCAGTTCGACTCAGCTCAACGAGGCCGAGGCGGCCGTCGTTGCGGCGATGCAGATTGGAGTCTCCTCGGGCGGCACTGAGGGTCTGGTCTCCTCCGACCCGCGGGTGGGAGCCACCTTCGCAAGCGGCCCCATGAGCATCGGCTTCGCCAGGCAGACGGACGCGGCCGCCTTGGACTATCTCGAGGTCAAGCTTGCACTTACGGGCGATGTCAATATGGACGGTTATGTTGACACGAAAGACCGGGCTGCCATCATCGGCAACTGGGATCCGTTGGGAGTCACCGGTGGCATGAAGTGGTATAATGGCGACATCAATATGGACGGTTATGTTGACACGAAAGACCGGGCTGCCATCATCGGCAACTGGAACCCTCTTGGTATCCCGATTCCGCTTGGTTCGCCGGCCCCGGCCGTCCCCGAACCTGCCACGCTGGGCCTGCTGGCCTTGGGCGCCTTGGGTCTGATTCGCCGCCGCAGGGCCTGATCGGCCAATGGCCATGGTTCGGTTCGTCCGAAAAAGGCGGAATTCTTGGAGTTTGATATTGCAGGAATTGACAAAGCGTGGTATAGTAAAGGTTAACTAAGGCTTAAGCACACGGTGTGCACCTTGAAGAAGATAATTGCGGAGGAACAGAACAATGTTTAACTTGTACAAGGGAGAACAGAGAATGAACAGGATAAGTGGAATCAAGCTTTTGGTTGCCGTGGCGGCTATATGCCTCGTGACGGCCACCGTAGCCAACGCGGCCATCGTGGAGATTCGTCTGAACCTAACGACCTCCACCGGCACAGCGCTGCCCGGTGGGGTCTACAGCGGCCCTGGTGGCACGTTTACCGGTGCTGCCGGCACATACCGAGTGAATATTCAGGTGCGGGTCATGAACAACCTGCTGTTTAACGACGGCACTAACGATTACATCGGCGGCATTTCGTTTATCGGGTACGATATGATAGACTCGACCGGGATTGTGTCGCCCGCCAGCCTACTGGCGCCTGCTATGAGTGGGACCCCGGCCAAGTGGACCACTACTGCCAACACCGTGCTCACTGACAAAGGCAACGGTCTAGCCAACGTGGAGAAGGCGGGCGTCAACTACGATGTTTCGCAGGGCTTTGCTGCTATTGGCCCTGATGACTTGGGGCCCGAAGGTCCATACAACTACGACGTCGGCGGCAGTGGCCAGGGCGGGATTCCACAGGGCACGCAGCCGGCTTGGGTGACGGCTGTATACGGCAACTTCACCTATTCCGGTGGTAACGCCGTGTTGTCGCTTGGATCGGACACGGCAAGCCTCAAGGTCTTTACCGGCGTCGGAGTTTCGGGTTATAGCAGCCCGACCTCGGTGAATTATAGCTTCGCCAAGATCACCTTCGGCACGACCACCGCCAACCATGCCCCGAAGATGGACTCCGTTATGACGGGCGGTCACGCGGGCCCGTTCACCAAGGATGATTGGTCCCAGGAGCCTGGCTGGAACAACCCGCTGCACACCATGGTTATCACTGCCGCGGGCAATGACAGTGATGACAGTCCGCAAAACCTTCCGCTGACCTTCAACTGGTCGATCACAGACGGGCGCGCTGGCGGCCTTACGAAGAATCTCACCGCCGGTGTAAACGGCGCGCTGTACAACCTGACCATTGGTGAGCTTGCGAACCTGTGGGGTGGTGCCAATCTGCCGCAAAATGAAATTGAAGCTGCCACCCTGTGGACACTCCACGTGGTGCCGGTTGACAGCCTTGGCCTCGCTGGTACTGCAATGGACGTCGGGGTTTACGTCCCCGAGCCGGCCACGATTGGTCTGCTTGCTTTCGGCATCGTCGGGCTGCTCAGGCGTCGTCGTGCGTAAGCTGTTTTGTTCATCTGATCTCCCTTAAAGGCGGCCTCCTCACGGAGGCCGCCTTTTTGCGCGCCGTGCCGGGCATGGCCCGGCGGCTCGGATGGAGAAGCGACCCCTGACAAACCCGGGAACGCCAACCTGCCTGCCGCCTCAATGTTGTGCAATAGCCGTTTGGTAGGCCCGGCGATAAGTCAGGAGTTTGCTGGGATTATGGTTCTCCGCAAAAAACAGCGCAGACCCGAGGGGCCGACAGCATTTGGCCGGGGGTGAGTGTACTCACGAACCCCCGGAACTCATCTCCCAGAAACCAGAGCCCCGGCAGGGGCGACAGAGGCTTGAAACGCCGGTCCAACCTGGGGCATTCTCTGCCGCCCCGCTGGGGCTCGTATGTTAAGAAGCTCGGTTCCGGGGGTTCCTTTCAGTCACCCCCGGCCAAATTCTGCCGGCCCTCCGGGCCTGCGCGCAATTCATCCTTGAGTCATAAGACAAGCGATATCCTGTCCTTTTCGAGGACTGCCGAAACGACTATTGCACAACTTTAAGGCTGCCGGCAGGCAGGTCTCCCGATTGGCGCAATAGGAAGCGCTCAGGCCAACGGCCCGTCGGGGAGAGCGGCGATTCCGGCGGGGAGGCACCCTCACCCCAGTTAGACCGAAGTTCCAGCAGTAGGTCAGAGGTATATTCTTGCTGACACCGCACTTGCGGCAAAAGCTACTGCGCGCCTACTGGCAACATATCCACCAGTGCCAGCGCCTTGGCTTG
>Ga0315279_10005930_pt1 | contig 15612 bp, 15 predicted proteins | sample YL17G06_20_MG_FD_203694 | JGI IMG/M metagenome (GOLD analysis project Ga0315279, IMG submission 203694) | Sediment microbial communities from Yellowstone Lake, YNP, Wyoming, USA - YL17G06_20 | ecosystem: Environmental > Aquatic > Freshwater > Lake > Sediment | place: USA: Wyoming | collected... | reverse complement strand
GGCCCGCGCCGGCTCTGACGGCGACGCTGTCAGCCTGGCCGCGCGGGAAGATGCCCCGGTACTGGCCGACATCGAGCGCACTCTGGGCCGCGCCATCCCTCGTGTGTCCGTGCCCGGACTAACCGAACCCGAGCCGCATCGCGCCAGTTCCGCAGCCGCATGGCCGCGGGCAGCTAGGCCGTGGCGCTCCAGGACGGCGCGTCGCCGATAACAACCAGCTATAATGGTGATTCCCGGCGTTCTCTCCGGAACTCGCGGCCTGGCACGCGAGGGGGGGTCGCCCAGAGTTCGCCGCTGAGCGAATCGCACGGAGCCAGGCCGTGGCACAAGGAGGCCATCATGGCCAGCAAGAGTCTGTACGTAGGGAACCTGAGCTACTCCACGACGGAGAGCACGCTTCGCGAGCTATTCGCGGAGTACGGGCCAACGGAAGTCCGGCTGATCCCGGACAAGGGGTTTGGCTTTGTCGACGTGCCTGAGGACAAGGCCGCCGAGGCCATTGCCGCCCTCAACGGCCGCGAGGTGGACGGCCGCGCGCTGACAGTGAACGAGGCGCGCCCCCGCACCGAGCGCGGTGGCGGTGGCGGTGGCGGAGGCCGGCGCGGCGGTTTCGGCGGCGGTGGCGGCGGCGGGGGCGGCGGACGCGGCCGAAGCTGGTAAGCCTTGCTCGAACCAGAGCTAACATGCGAGGCCTGTGGGCAAGCGTTCGCTTATCCTGAGGCCGAGCGAGCTAGGGATGAGCGATCGGGGTATCCGCCACCGCGGCTCTGCCCCGATTGCACCCGACAACGCCGCGGCGCCAAGGCTGCCGAGCGCGCCTCGAAGCGCCCCCGGCGTCGGAACTTCCGCCGCTAGCAGATGTGAGGTCCCGGCCAGCTTCACGGGCGGATCAAGTGATCGCGGCCCTGGGGGTCCTGTCCGTTTGCGGCGGGGTCCAGGGGTGCCTGCGCCCGTCATGAGTGCGCGGGCGTCTTGACCGGACGTTGGTGGCCAAGCGCGAGCATTGTCGCAATGCCACGCGAGCCATGAAGACGCGCGCGCGCGGAGGGCTCAGGGCACCCACCTCGATTCACCACCTGAACTATCCCCTGATTGTTGAGGACTGACGCAATCATAGGGCGCAAGTGCATGCAACTAGTCAGCTACATCGCGCACGCCGCCCCGGCCACTCGCAGGCCGGCAACTGGCGATGAACCGTATCTTCGGCCGGAATTGGGGTTTGTCCCCCGCTGGTATGCGCAGAAGCTTGGCCTCGATTTCGGGCAGCGGTGGCACACCGACCCCGCATATCGCCGCGACACTATCATCGCCATGGCCGACGAGACGCGGCGGCGATTCGGCCGGCGCGCGGCCATCGGGGTATTGCAGGCTCCGGATCACCAGCCTCTCGACCTGCTAACCGGCACATTTGGCACGCTGCTTGTCGCGGGCATCTACGGAGTCCCGATAGTCTATCACAGTGACGATTGGCCCTGGGCCGCGCCAGGACCGCATCTGAGCGATAGAGACGCCCACAATCTCGAAGCGCCGTCTCTGGACGATAACCCCTTTTGGAATGATTTCATGGGGCAGGTCGACTGGATTGCCGCGGAATACGGACGGGTGGAAGGCTTCATGAACTGGCAGGGCGTGCTCAATAACGCGTACCGACTGCGCGGCGAACAGATATTCGCCGAGATCATAGATGAGCCGCAGAGGGCGAGACATGTTTTTGCCTGCGTTGCCGGCACTATGATTGAAGGCATGCAGCGTTTGTACGCGCGGCAGCGCGAGAGCGGGGTCGAGCTGAGCCACTGTACCGTCAGCAACTGTCTGGTCAATATGCTCTCGCCCCGGCAGTATGAGGAGCATCTCCTGCCCTTCGACCAACGAATCGCACAGTCGTTTTCGATGATTGGCGTCCACAACTGCGAATGGAACGCCGATCCATACATTGACCTTTATCGCCAGCTGCCGAACGTGGCGTACATAGACATGGGCATCGGTTCAGACCTGGCCAGGGCCAGAGAGGCTTTCCCCCGTGCCCGCAGGGCGATAATGTATGCGCCTACGGACGCCCAGAGCAAACCCACAGGGGAGATCGAACGGGACCTGGAACGCGTTGCGCGCGATTACGGGCCCTGCGACGTGGTCTTCGCTGACATGACCGATGGAACGCCGGATCGGCGGGTTCACGAGTTGATCGACATCTGCGAGAAGCTGTCTGGGAAATACGAAAGCGAGGGCAATCCCGGTCGCGGCCTCCACATCAGGCACTCTCAGAATCTCTAACAGAACCTCGTTGCTATGTCACCCCGAGTATTGGGTGGCGGAGGAGGCGCTGGCGATCGCGCTGTTCTGCGCGCTGAAGGCCGAAAACTTCGCTCACGGGGTGCTTCTGGCTGTCAACCATAGCGGCGACTCCGACAGCGTTGGAGCCATCACCGGCAATATCCTGGGCAGGCCACTGCGACTCGTGCCCGTGCCGGTACGAACAACCAATGTAGGACGAGCGATCCTTGCGTTGCTGACAGAACTGCGATGGCAGTAAAGCACGGCCGTCTTCGTGCGTGGCGTTCCATCTGACATGGGGCATCAATACGATATAGGAGGCGCGTTATGGCTAATCTTGGGCCGCGTAGGCTGGGCACACTTGTGGTGCTCGCGCTGACGGTGACTCTCATAGTTTCAGCGTGCGTATTGGGGTTGGTGCAACTGGCTAACGGGGAGATCACCCGCACCGGTTCCCCGATGATCGAGGGCCGAGCGTCGGTAGTTCCGCACATGGAGCAGATGCAGGCGGTGGTGCGCGACTACTTTCGCGCAGACGTTGCCGGCAATTATTCCGCCATGTATCAGTTGTTGGATCCGCGCGTCCGCGCCGAAGAGACGCTGCAGCAATTCAGTGACTCCAAGGAGCGTTTTCGCAAGTGGAATGGGGTCCCCGTGGCCTTCGAGATCGGCGACGTGGTCTTCACCAGTTCGTTCACCATGGTGGTTGACTCTCCTCCCAAGAGCTTCCGTGAAGGCTCATCCGAAGAGCGCTTTTCGCTCGTGGCGGGCCAGGCAACATGGATGGCGCAAGACGGGAAATGGTGGCTGCTCGTTCATCCATGGCCTTGGGCTGTGTCGCCACCTCTTGGCAAGCCGTCAGCACCTGAGCGCCTTCCGGTGGGCAGGGCCCAAAGCTCGGTATGGTCAGCGAAGACCAAGCCTGTACCCGAGTGCCTGGACGCACCCGGGCTGGAGAAAGCGCTGGAGCGCTTGATGCAGGCACTTATGCAGCGTGATAACGCTGGCGTGTACAACCTGCTGTCCCCTGAGGCACGGTCAAAGATGTCGCAGCCGAAGTTCGAAGCAGCCATGAAGGAGTCGCAGGCGCAGTGGCTCAAGCCGGTCCGCGTGCACTACGTCTCGCGCCCCGAGCTGTGCGTGCTGGTAACGCTCACCCTGAGGCCCGCGCCTGGCGGCCGCGAGCGACTGGAGAAGTACTTCGGACGGAAGCTGGGCGAGACGGTAAGGTGGCACGCAAACCCCAGGCTTAGCTTTCAGGACGGTAAGTGGTACATCGACGTGGCGCGATAAGGAAAGGGTCCCGGTGGCGGCGTGCGGCGTAGCCGGGTGACTCTTGCCGGCCTGGCGCTCGTAGTAGTCGTCTTGGCTGCTGGGAGGGAATCAGGGTGCAGTTGTCAGATCGCTTTTGGACTCAAGTCAGGGCGGCGACCACACGGTGCTGACGAGCTTTGTGGCAGATGAACTCACTCGGGCAGCGCCTGCGTTCAACGATCCATGGGGGATTGGAAACGGATCAGATGCGGCGAGGAGGGTTGATGCGGGCGATGGCCATGCCGCTGGCGCCGCGACAGCCCGGCACAGATGGGGGCGGACGACGGCGCGAGCCCGTTCGACACCGCCGCCGACAGCATGAGCGCGATACCGCAGCCGGGGAACAGCGCTCTGGGTGAGCACTTGCACATGACGATTGGTTTCGAGGTCGGCGTCTTTCTCGCCCGCTCGCGCCGAGCGGCGACGATTCCGCCTTACGACGTCCAGCTCTCCCGTCTTCCCGGCTCGTAGTAGACCGGGTCATCGGCATGCTGGTACGGCTCGGGATAGTCCGTGATACGTTTGGCGCCCCAGGCCTTGGCGGAGAACTGGGCCAGCAGCGCGCGGTCCTCGTCGGTCAGAGTCAAGTCGGCGCTGCAAGTCACGACGTTATCATCAATGTCGCTAAACATCGAGACGCCGACGACGTAGATGTGAAATCGGGGGTCGGAGAAGGCCCAGCGGATCGCCGCGGCCGGCAGCCGTTTCGCTGCTTGCCGGTCGTGCTCCGGCACCAGCTCCCCGGCGTGATGGCCGAAGATCGAAGCGCCCAATGCTTTCATCCCGATGAGGTTGATGTCGAGCTCGTGAGCCCTGGCGATCGCCATCTCACGGAGCTCCTGGTTGCGCGGGGAGAGGAGCTCCTCGAAGCCTTTCGGGAAGTAGCATCGCGCCAGCAGCACCTCGTCAAGCCGCCCGGCGTCAATCAGCTTGTATGCGACCTCGAAGTGCACGTGATTCGACATGCCGACGCGCCGCAGCTTGCCCTGGTCGCGCATCTTCTCCAGCTCATCGAGCACCCGCATCGCCGCATCATACTCGTTCGGCACGTGGAGCTTCACGCAGTCGATAGCGTCCGTGCGCAGCCGCCCCAGCGAACCCTCCACATGCCGGCGGGCGGTTTGCGCCGTTACAGCGTGGGTCTTGGTGGCGAGGTACACCCTGTCGCGGACGTCCTGGAGCGCCTCGCCAATGACGGGCTCGGACTGGTAGAAGTGAGCGGTATCGAAGTACCGGATGCCGCGCTCGTAGGCGTAGCGCACCGCCCGCACCTGGTCCGCGCTCGACAGCGGAGAAAACCCGTGGAGACCATAGCCCCCAAACGCCGAACTGCCGAAGCCAAGAATCGGCAGCGTCTCGCCCCACCGCGGCAGCTTGCGGACCGGTAAGCTCCGCGCCTGCGCGCGTTCGCCCTCCTGCCCCGCCGAGCGGGCCGCCGTGGCGCCGGCGGCGAGCGCGGCAATGGCCGCTGTCTTCAGGAACTCTCGCCGATCCACATGACACTCCTTGTCACGGGGCCCCGGGCTGGTAGTGGTACGATTCGCCCCAGGTCATGGCTAACACGGGATAGTCCGACGCCAGAAGCTGCGGGTAAGTGAGCTGCAGGTGCGCTGAATCCCCCCAGTACGGCACGCGGTCAAACACCGGGTGGCCCAGCTCGTTCTCGTGCCCCGGGATGACCAGTCTCGGGTTGAAGCCGCGCGTGAATCGGTAGATGTCATCGAGCCAGCAGTTGGTCATGAGGACATCCACCCGGTGGTGTTCGCGCACCTTGTCAATCCACGCGTAGTCCTCCTGGTATTGCGGGTACGGGTCGTTGATCTGGTCGCCGTTGTGGGCGAACCCCATGCCCTCCGGAGTAAACACGAGCACGACGTTGTTCGGGACGCCGCTCCCCTGGTACTGCTGACCCGGGTACACGACGACCGCGAGCTGGCGGGCGCCATTGTCAATCGGCAAGTGCTGCAGGACGTGCGCCTCGCGCTTGAGATGCGTGATCCGGTCGCGGATGGGTGAGCCTTCAAAGGCATCGGGTGGGGCAACCACCGGTTTCCCTTGAGCCAGGAACGCCTGCGCGAACCGCTCGTCGGCGTGATCCCCGTGGCGGTGGCTGATGAACAGCACGTCGCATTGCCTAACGAGGCGGTTTGCCAGGTCATCGGGGAGCGGGAAGCCCGGGGCGGGCACGATGGTGCGGCCTCCTTCGGCGTCCTGGACGCGGAATCCCGCGGCCCCTCGATATAGGTCGAAAGCGAGGGTGACCGTGGGCGTGCGCACGACGAATCCGTGGTTATAGAGCTTCCAGATCATCGCGCCTTCGTCCACGCGCGTGTTCTCCATTTCGTCCACCGCGTGTCGGATCCGCGCGTGGTAGAAATCCTGAACGTCCGGGCGATTCGGCGCGTACACGTCATGCAGCACGGCGTCCAACAGCAGTAAAGCCAGGCGGCGTTCGCGCGGCTCGGGCAACTGCGGCGGCAGTCGGTCGAGCGTTTCGTTGACTTGCGCGAGCAGCGCGGCCGCTTGCCGATTCAGATAGGCGTCGTCCTCTGCGTTGAGGCGTGGGTCAACCCCATTGGCAACCGTTGGCATCGCGAGCAGCCCGCACGCAATGACCGATGCAGCAACAAGCATCGCCCTGCCTCGGCGGCACCAAATGATCCGTCTCTTCGGGATATTGCTCCGCATGTCGTCAGTCCTCCATCTTGCGAGCGCGAACCGGGGCGGATAAGCCACACCCCGTGCCGCCCCGGCCCCGCAGCCCCTCGCTCCCTCCAGGCCCTGCGCCAGCCGTTGGGCCGAGGACAGGTCGCGCACGAAGACGCTGTTCTGCGGCCACTCACGCCCCTCCTGCGCTGGCAAAGGGCCTGGCACGGCGTCAACCGATGTTGCAGCGGCATTGAAGCGACGCGCGCGCTCCGTAGCCGAAACCCGGCCGCGCTCGCCTTTACCGTTACCAGCCGATTTCGCTGCTCGCCACGCGGCAGAAGGCGAAGGTCGGGGGACGCAGAAGATGGTCGTCGCGAGGCAAGCGGGCGTGTCGCTCTGGGCGCGGGGCCAGGCGTGCGCTCGGGCCACAGGCCCAGGGGATTGCATCGCAGGAGGTAAGGCGGTGTTTCGGTCAAGGCTCTATCTGTTGATGGTGTTGCTTGTCGTAGCGTTCGCGGCCGTGAACACGGGATGGACGGCCGCGCAGCCATCTGCGCCGGTAGTCGCCGAGCAGATGCTGTTCGACTATGTGAATGCCCCCGACGCGTCGTTCAAGTGGGAAAAGGGGCCGGTGAAGCAGGACGCCACCGGCACGCTCAGCGATATCGTCCTGACTTCCCAGACCTGGCACGGGATCACCTGGCGGCACCTGCTGCGCATCGCGAAACCCGCAGAGGTGAAACACCCCGGCTGGATGGTGCTGATGATCTCGGGCGGCTCCGGCGAGCCCAAGCCCGGCGCGCCGCAAGGCGAGGACGGTGTGGCGATCGCGCTGGCGCGATCGGTCAATGCGCCCGTGGCTGTCTTGCGCCAGGTGCCCAACCAGCCTCTGTTCGGCGGCATGACGGAGGACCAGATCATCTCCCATACCTTCCAGGAGTATCTGAAGGATGGCGATCCGACCTGGCCGCTGCTGTTTCCGATGGTGAAGAGCGCGGTGCGAGCGATGGATGCCATTCAGCAGTACGCCAAGCAGGAATGGCAAGAGGACATCACCAGCTTCGTCGTGTTTGGGGGCTCGAAGCGCGGCTGGACGACGTGGCTGACAGGGGCGGTCGAGGGCGGCAAGCGGGTGAAGGCCATCGCGCCGATGGTCATCGACGTCCTGAACATGCGCGCGCAGATGCCGCACCAGCTTGAGCTGTGGGGCGCATACAGCGAGCAGATCGCGGACTATTCCTCCAAGGGGCTGACGGAGAGCTTTGGCAGCCCGCGCGGCCAGACGCTGTGGAAAGCGGTGGACCCCTATACCTACCGGGAAAGAGTCACCATCCCGAAGCTGATCCTCAACGGCGCCAATGACCCGTACTGGGCGACCGACGCGCTCAACTTTTACTGGGACGACCTGGTGGGCCCCAAGTCCGTGCTGTACGTGCCGAACGCCGGGCACGGCTTGAACGACCCGGTGCGCCTCCTCAACACTCTGGGCGCTTACATCCGGACGGTGGCCGCCGGCAATAACATGCCCGAGATGTCGTGGACGCGCAAGATCGAGGGCGACAAGCTGACCATCACCGTCAACGCGCCGCAGGCGAAAGGCGCGCGGGCGTGGGTGGTCAAGGCCGACAACCTTGATTTTCGCCCCCAGCGGTGGGAATCGACGGAGATGCAGGGCGGCAACGGTGTGTTCACGATCACCATTCAACGCCCGGCGGACAAGAACATCGCCGCCTTCGGTGAAGTGGATTTCGTGGTGGACGGCAAGCCGTTCACCCTGTCCACCCAGAATGCGATCCTGAAGAAATAGCGGCCGCGGGCGAGGCCGATCAGCGCCCCACGATCCGCGGGTCGGCCATACCCCGCAAGAGCGGTCGGCGGAGAGTGACCGCGACCGGGGTCGGTGCGACAGAAGGGCGGGGATTCTCACCCCCGCCCTTCTGCTATGGGCGCCCACATCCGGCGTTCCGGCCTGCGGCGCGGACGTCGCAGACCGAGAACCCAGCGTCACCCGCGCCTCGTCTGAAAGCAGTACGCGTTCCCGCCGTCCTATCTCCTCCCGAGGCCGCCGACCAACCTGTCCCCCACGCCGCAAAGGCTTCGTATAATCCAGCCAGATAGCGGAATATGATATACAGAGGTCATGTGGCTGCAGCCTCGAGAGGTCTTTGCCGCCTGCAGGTGCGTGGGGAGGTGCTGGTGATGAATGGGCACATGGCAAGGACGCTGTTGGTGATTGCGATAGTGGTGACGGTGGGGCTGATGGGCAACGCGCATGCCGTCCAACTGCCGTTCGGGGATGGCTTCGAGAATACAGCGCCGGGCGCATACCCCACCCAGAACGGATGGATCACTCTGCTGGGCGGCGGCAGTGGGTTCGTGTCGAACCAAGTGGCGCACAGCGGCGGCAACTCGCTGCGGCTGGACAGCAGGCCGTTCCGGCCGCGGGCGGAGTACGTGCGACTGGACCGCGTCCCCGACTGCGTCAGCTACGAGGCATCGGTGTACCTGGATCCGGCGCAGGGCCGGGTAGCCCGGGTCGGCTTCGTCAAGGGCTACTTTGGGGAGGCGCCGATGTGGAACTACTTCGAGATTGACGGGCGCAACAGCCGGGTGGCGTTCTACGGAGTCAACCGGTGGGATCTAGGCTCGTACAGCCCCGGTAACTGGTGTACGCTGCGAGCCGACCTGGACTACGTCGCGCTCAAGGCGGACCTGTGGGCGGACGGAACACGAGTCGCCGCAAACGTGGCCATCACGCCGAGAGAGTTCTACGAGTTCCCCTGGGCCGGGGTAGTGCTGAATCAGCTTGGCCTGGGTTGCCCGAGCAACGATGACTTCAGCGATTGGTTCATGGGCAACGTCGTGTACTTCGACGACGTCGGAATCCGCGAGTGGTTGAAGACGCTGATGGTGCAGGTGGATGTCAAGCCAGGCAGCATAGTCAACCCCGTCAACCTTGGGTCGCGTGGGTTGCTGCCGGTGGCAATCTTCTCCACCGAAAGCTTTGATGCCACACGGATTGACCCTGCGACGGTGGAGGTTGCTGGCGCAGGCATCGCGGTGAGTGGCAAGGGCCGCAAGTACATGGCGCACCCCGAGGACGTGAATCAAGACGGCCTGGTTGACCTGGTGATCCATGTGGAAACCCAGGCTCTCGACCCGGGCCAGCTCCAGGACGGCTACGCGGTGGTGACGGGCGCCACCTACGCCGGCGAGCGGTTCCAGGGCGCGGACGAAGTGAGATTGGTGCCGCCCGCGTAGTGCGGGGCATCCGCACTGGAAGACCGGCCGCAGCCGGCGCGTCGCTCGCGCAGTCAGTTGGTGCCGCTCCGCTGTTCCCGCGAGGGGCTCCACGTGGGGGCTCGATTGACGCGGTCGATGCTATGTGCTATCGTCGTATCGGCGGCGGCGGGACAGCGGCGTGGGATTGACTGGGGGCCGAACCGCCTCGCTGCGGCGGCGGGTCCCGGTATTACGGATCTTCTCCGTCGCCGGGAAGCCGTCCATCGCACACGGCAAGGGCCGCACCTTTGTCTGCTCCACGACCATCAGCCGCACACGGCGCGCGCGGCGCGAGGGCGCCAGGGACTCGACCCGCGCGCGTTGACGTCATCATCCCCAACCGCAACGGACGCCAAGTGCTTCCCGCTTGCCTGGATGCGTTGGCGGCGCAGAGCTATCGCGGCTTCTCCGCGCTGGTAGTGGACGACCGCTCGACCGATGATTCGGTACAGCTCGTCGAGCGGGATTTCCCATGGGCAGGGGTCCTGCAGTTGCCCCGCAACGTTGGGTTCGCTGGCGCGGTCAACGCCGGGATCCGGGCGACGAGCGCGCCCTATGTCGCGCTGCTCAACTCCGACGCCGCAGCCCGGCCGGAATGGCTGGCGGAGCTGGTGTCGGCAATCGAACGGCGGCCGAACGTCGGGTGGTGCGCGTCCAAGATGGTTTTCCCCAACGGGCTAATCAACTCGGCCGGCCAGATGTTCCTGCCCGAGGGCCACGCAGTGGACATCGGCTTTGGGGAGCCGGATGACGGGCGGTTTGGCGAGATGCGCTACGTTTTCGGCGCCTGCGGCGGGGCGGCGCTGTACCGGCGGGTGATGCTGCAAGCGATCGGGCTGTTCGACGAGGATTTCTTCATGCTGGTGGAGGATGTGGACCTCAGCCTGCGCGCCCAGCTGCGGGGCTGGCGCTGCCTCTACGTCCCGCGGGCAGAGGTGGTGCATCGGCACGCGGCGACCCGCAGCGCGCTGGGGCGGCGCAACTGGTATTACTCGGTGCGCAACAGCCTGCACTGCGTGCTGAAAGACATGCCGGCACGCCTGTGGATCAAGCACCTGCCGGCCGTCCTGCGCTACCAGTGGGCGGCGGCTTTTGAGTGGACGGCGCTCGGGCGGTGGGACGTGTGGATGGCGGCACACCTGTCGCTGTTCGTCCGACTGGGACGGATCCTGCGCAAGCGCGCGGATACGCAGTCCCGCCGGCGCGTCTCGGCAGCCGAACTCGAGCGCGCGTTCTCTCCCCTGCCGGTGGAACGGGGGGATTCGTGAGAATCCTGGCGCTGCGCATGGTGCCGAGTCACGAGTTCGCGGCGGCGCTGCGCGAACTAAAACGGGCGCAGCCGGAGGCGGAAATCACCGCGGTCCTGATGACCCCGCACGGCCGCGCGGACGCCGCGGCGGTCCTTGGCGCCGAGCGCGTCGAGGTCGCCGAACCGGCCACCCGGTGGAGGCTGTGGAGGTCGCTGCGTCGGCGTCGCTTCGACCAGGTCCTGCTATTCGCGCGCACACAGGCGCGCCCGAGTCCCCAGGCGTGGCCGGCTTACATGGTGGCGCTGTCGGTGCCGGCCCGCCAGCGCCGCCTGGTGACCGGCGGACGGACGCGCAGGATCGGCTGGTCGTACCTTCTCTCGGAGATTGCTCTATTCCCGGTGGTAACGGTGGGCGCGCTTGCGCTGTGGGTCGTCCCGCTGATGCTGATTGCGGCCGTGCTGGCGGTGGATGTGCTCCGCGGCGGATATGGAAGACGAGGGATCCGATGAGACCCGACAAACGCCGGCGACCGCTGTTGGCGGTAAGCCCCGGGTATCCGCCCCACTCAATCGCCGGCACCGAGCAGCACGTCCGCGGCCTGGTCGAGGCGCTGCGAACGGCGCGGCAACCTTGACTGCGGCTCAGCCGTTTAGGTAATATTGGCTGCGAACGCGACGCGGACGAGAGCCGCCCTGCGCGCACTCCGGCCGGAACCACACATGAACTCACTGACAAGCCTGTGGCGCTATAGGTACGCGCTGCGCAGCCTGGTGACTTACGATCTCAAGGTGCGCTACAAGAAGTCGGTGCTGGGTTTCCTGTGGTCGCTGCTCAACCCGGTGCTGCTCATTCTGACCTACCTGGTGGCGTTCAAGTACATCTGGCAGAATCCGGAGCCGAACTACACGGTCAAGCTGTTCACCACGGTCTTGGCTTGGCGGTTCTTCAGTGGTGCGGTGCTGGACGGCGCCAAGAGTGTCGCCACCCGGCTCGCCCTGGTAAAGCGGGTGAGCTTCCCGCGGGTCGTGCTGCCGGCAACCAAGCTGATCTCGAACTTCGTGGATTTTGTGCTGGCGCTGGGAGTGCTGGCGGTGTTCTTTGCGGCAGTGGGGGTGACGGTCAACTGGCCGTACTTGCCGCTGGCGGTGTCGGCGCTGGTGACGCAGATCGTCTTCTCCTTTGGGCTCATGCTAATCCTGGCGGGGGCCAGCGTCTTCTACTCGGACGTGGAGTTCGTGGCGAACAATGTGCTGCAGATGCTCTTCTTCTTGAGCCCGGTGCTCTATTCGGCGGAAACGGTTACCAAGCATCCCATGCCAGAGGTGTTCAAGACGATATACTTCCTCAACCCGGTCGCGCCGTGGATGATGGCGTACAGCAGCGTGCTGCCGGAGCACGAACCGACCAAGCTGCTGCCCGCCTACTATACCTTCTTCGCCATTTCGGCGGCGCTGGCGCTGGTCACGCTGGTGGTGGGGGTGCTGGTGTTCAGGCGGACGGAGCCGTCGTTCGCCAAGGAAGGATAAGACACAGCCACGATGACAGGCGATGCCCGGCAAGACGACTGGGCGATCCAGGTCGAATCAGCATGGCTCAGCTTCCGCGTCAAGCACGATCGTCCCACCACGATCAAGGAGATGGTGGTGCGCATGCTGCGCGGGCGCGGGCGCGGGTACAGCGAAGAGCTGTTCTGGGCGCTGCAGGACGTGTCGTTCACGGTGCGTCGGGGCGAGCGGCTGGGCGTGATCGGGCCCAACGGTTCGGGCAAGACTACGCTGCTGAGCCTGATCGCCAACATCTACCCGCCAGACAAGGGCCACGTCACCACGCGCGGGCGGACCGTCGGCCTGCTCGGCTTGGGGGTCGGCTTCGATCCGGAGATGACCGGGCGCGAGAACATCTATCTCAACGCCTCGCTCTTCGGCCTCACCCGGCGCGCGATCGACGAGCGCATAGATGACATCATCGCCTTCGCCGATATCGGGGATTTCATCGACGCCCCGGTGCGAACCTACTCGACCGGCATGGCGACGCGCGTCGGCTTCGCCGTCGCCGCGCACATCGACGCGGACATACTGCTGCTGGACGAAGTACTGGCGGTGGGCGACGCCGAGTTCAGACAGAAGTCCATGGCGCGCACCCTGGGCTTGCGGGATGCCGGCAGGACCCTGATCCTGGTATCGCACGACCTGAGCGCGGTGAGCGAAATGTGCCACCGTGCGATCTGGCTGGAGCACGGGCGCATCGTCGAGTCGGGACCGGTCGATGAGGTGGTACAGGCGTACGAGCGCAGGTACGCCCCGGCCCCGGCCTAGAGACCCCCGCCGCGTGCCGTCGCCCGCCCGGCCGCGAGCCCGCGCATCTTCCGCCGTCCGCCCCCCCAACGTTTCCGGCCGGCTTTCGCCAGGCGTGGCGACGCTGCGCGCCGCAGTCGCTTACGCCAGCACCAGGTCGGCGGCGCGGACGTGGCGGGCGATGTTGACTCCGTAGGGGCACCCTGACGCGCACTCCCCGCAGTCATCGCAGGCGCCGCCGCGAGCGGCGGCCGGGATCGCGTCGTACATGCTGCGCGCTATGCGCGGATGACCCGCCTGAGCGTAGTAGTAGTCGAACGCCCGTATGACCTCAAACACGTTGACCCCGCGCGGACACGGCGGGCAGGCGCCGCACATGACGCAGGTGTCAGCGCAGGCAGCGAGGTGCTGCTCCAGCGCGGCGGTCTGCGCTTTGGTGGGCGCGCCGACAGCGGCACCGAAGAAGGCATCGAGATACTCGAAGGTGAGCATGCCCTTGCACAGGGTGGTGACGCTCGAATCCGCGAGCACCTGCTTCACCACCGCGCGCATGGGGTCGAGCGCCTGGGGATTCATCCCGGCCATGGTCTTCATGGCGACCACGCCCAGGTTCTTCTTCTCGGCCTGGTCGAGCACCGGGCGCAGCGCCGCGCGCTCCTGGGGCGCGGAGACGTAGGAGGGCATCAGCACATCCCAGAATCCCGCGCCTACCGCCGCCTGAATGGTTGGCGCGACATTGGCGTGACTGGTGATACCGATGAACCGCGCTCGCTTGCGCTGCTTGACCTGTTGGAAGAACTCCAAATGAGAGCGGTTGCGGGCCTCGTCGGGGGAGTTCAGGGGGAAGAAGAGGATGTCCACGTGGTCCACTTTGAGCGCCCCGAGGGCGCGATCGAGGTAGTCCCAGTCGGGGGTGCCGGCGCGCTCGTACTTGAGCCCGAGGAATAGCTTGTCGCGCCGGCCGGCGATGGCTTCGGCGACGCGGTCGAGGGTGCCGTATCCGAGCGCGCAGTGAACGAAGTTGATGCCGCGGTCGAGGCCGGACTTCAAGACGTCGGTGACACCGCCGATGGTGCCCATGCTGAAGACGGTGACCTTGAGGCCGGTGCGCCCCAGCGTGCGCTTGGCGAGGGGGCCGGTGGCGGCGCCTTGCGCTGACCCCGCCTTGGCGAGGTCAGCCGCCGACGCAGCTTTGCGCGCGGGCTCGCGTGCGGACGCGCATCCGCCTGCCAGCGCGCCCAGTCCACCGGCGGCGGCCGCCGCCGCGCCTGCGGATGTCGCCAGGAAGTCGCGCCGGCTCAGGCGCTTCGAACCGGCGCGGCCACGGGAACCCTGCTGCTTCGACATAATCGCCTCCTCGTGTGCGGCGGTGGGCCTGCTCCTCGCCGCGCTGGAGATGCATTTCACCAGCGCGCGCCGGAAGTCCTGTGGCCGCGCGCGCACCGGCTCCGGCAGGGCTCGACCCGGCGCGTGGGGAAGCTATCGCGGTGGTTTCGACGCGGAAAGGACCTGGGTCATGTCGTTGCGTTGGCTGGCCGCGGGTGTGGTGATCGGCGCGCTCGGGGTGATGGCGGCCGGGTGTGCGAAAGGGGTCCCACGGGCTCCGGCGCCTGAGCCGCGCCCCGAAAGCGCGTCCTTGCCTGCGGGGCTGCGGGACGCGATGCACACCCTCAAGCAGGCTGGGCCCGCAGCAGACGCCGGCAAGCCGTTGTCGCTCCACACCTACCTGCCTAGCAACATGTACGAAGCGATTGACGGGGAGGCCGACCTTTTTCTCTCCTACGACGCGAGGGGGCTGGCGGTCGCGCGCTACAAGGTGGGCACGACGACGGTTGACGCGGAGGTATTCGATCAGGCCAGACCGCTCGATGCGTTCGGGGTCTTCAGCCAGTTGCGAGGGACGGAGGGCCCGCCGGTGGCGGTGGGCGCGGAGGGGGTGAGTGTCGCGGGTCAGGCGCTGCACTTCTGGAAGTCGCGCTACTTCGTGCGGGTCAGCGTCCCCGGCCCCCAGCAGCCGCCGGGCGCCGCGCTCATGCGCCTGGCCCAGGGGATCGAGAAGGGGCTCAAGGGATCGTCCGAGCTGCCGGCATGGACGAAAGCGCTGCCCCTCCACACGGCCGGCGGGCAAGCCGCAGCGGCCGGAGGCGGAAGGCCGGAGTACGTGGCGCGCAATGTGCTGGGGCATGGGTTCCTGTCCAACGCCATGATGGCCGACTACGGCAGCGGGGAAAGCGAGTGCCGCCTGGCGCTGGTGCGGGCCAAGGACGAGACGGAGGCCGCCAGCGAGTGGGGCCGGTTGCGAGACCTCTACGGCGGCGCCCCGGATCGCGCGTTGGAAGGGCTGGCAGCCGCTGGATTCGTGGGCGCCAACCCGCAGCAGAGGCCGGTGTACGCGGTTCATGGCGGCCGGCACGTGGTGATTGTAGTTGGGCGCTGCGGGGCCGCGGAGGCGCGGCGGCTGCTGGCGTCCACGCTGGAGCGGCTGCGTCAGACGCGCGCCGGCTGATAGGACGCAGGCCACGCAGTCGTCATTTCCCGGCGCCGGAGGTTGA
>Ga0315279_10005929_pt1 | contig 15614 bp, 13 predicted proteins | sample YL17G06_20_MG_FD_203694 | JGI IMG/M metagenome (GOLD analysis project Ga0315279, IMG submission 203694) | Sediment microbial communities from Yellowstone Lake, YNP, Wyoming, USA - YL17G06_20 | ecosystem: Environmental > Aquatic > Freshwater > Lake > Sediment | place: USA: Wyoming | collected... | reverse complement strand
ATGGCGGCCCGGTAGCAGGCGTCTTCCTCTTCCTTGTTCATGAGTGCCCTTCGGATCGCGTCGCGTTTCATGGCGTAGTTCTGCATGTCTTCGACCCATTCGCCGCACCGGAGAGCGGTCGTCGCAAGGAGTTCTGCTCGCAGGGAATCTCCATCGGCTTTGGATACAAGCAGGCCCAGGTGGCGCAGGCACACGCCTTGGGATTGACGGTACAAGGCGAGGCCAGGTTGGGTTTGGACGATCTCGGTCATCTTCAAGATCGCCGCATGTTCCTCCGAAAGGAGAAACCGGCAGGCGGTACAGCGGCCGACATGGTTTGGCCAGCCGATGTGCGGATCGGCATTCCGTTGACTAGCCAGTTCCGATAGCTCACGAGACAGATGGTCCATCAACAGGGGCAGGCCCACCGACAGGCCCTGAGGAGACGCCATCGCGACCAGTTGCCAGGTGTGAAAAGGACAAAAACCTCCGCTGGCGGCGAACGCGGTCTGGGCCGACTCATCGCTTGCCAGGGCGTACTGCCACTTGCAGAAGAAATCGAACATCCTCTCCGACAGTAGGTCGCAGACAGGACACCCCCGCGTTCGCAGGTCCAAGGTGGCTTCGGCTGGTGGCTCCTGCGGTTCCGCGCTGACGGTGGTGGAAGGCGTGGCGTCAGCGGCGACATGTTCCTGCCGCACATCGCTGGCCTGGGTCGGCTCAAGCTCCTGAAGGTGGTCCTGAAGTCTCGATTTCATTTTCAGCATGCGTCCCCGCATGTCCTGCCAGAAGCCGCCTTCCGTCACTGGCGTATCTGGCATAGCCGGCTGGGAAGGCAGCAGCCTGATCGCCTTTTCCAGCACGGAGCCCAGGAAGGTGGCCGCCTTCTCCGTGGCCAGGAATGCCGCGATGGTTTCTTCAAGGCTTCGCAGGCCGCTAGCCCCGTAGCCCTCTGAACTGCCGGTCTGCTTGGCCTGAAGGCCTTGGCGGGCTGAGACCGGAAACAGGCTGACGTGATGATTCCCGGACAGGTGAGCCAGTGAGTTCCGCACGTATCGGAGCACGTCCTCTCGTTCATCGGCGTTGAGCAGGTCGGTCTTATTGACCACGAAGAACACCTTGCGGACGTGCTTACGAATGCCCTCAAGGAAATCCAATTCCACTTTGCTCAGAGGGCTGTCCACGCTGGTGACGAAGATCGCGGCGTCGCATTGAGGGAGGAACTGGTATGTTGTGGTGGTATTGGCCTCGATGGAGGATCCCACGCCCGGGGTATCCACGAACTCAAGGCCCTGCCGGAGAAAGGCCAGCGGGACTTCAATGCGGGCCGTCTTGACGCGCTTGACGTTCCCCGGGTTGCCCCGCTCCGTCACGAATTCCGCCAACTGGCCGACGGGCATCTCCTCCGGGAAGAGCGCATCCTCGCGGATCACCACCAGGCGTTCGGCCGGCCCGTAGCGAAGCACGGTGATGGCCGAGGTCAGCGGCAGCACGCCGGTGGGAAGGAGTTCGCGGCCGATGACGGCATTCATCAGCGAGCTCTTGCCCCGCTTGAATTGGCCGAGCACGGCCAGCGTGAACCGGTCTTCCGCCAGCTTGACCATCAGTTCCTGGTACTGGGAGGCGATGACTTCCCGTTTGGCTTTCGCCAGGCGGTTCTGAATGAGGCGGATGCTCCGGGCGATGGATTGCTTGGCTCGCGTGTAGGCCTTGAGCAGGCTGATGTCGGGGGCCGGTGGATCAGCCAGTGGCCCGGCAGATTGTGACGCATCAGCGGTCATGGATAACATCCAGTGAGGATCTCAAGTTCTCGAAGTGCCTGCTCACATGACCTCCCCACCCCTCAAGAGGTTGAGTGTGCGAGGCGTTATGGGCGGGCGTCCTGACCGTCAGGATAGTGCCCGCCAGTGCGACCACGGCCGCGTAAATGAACCTGGCAATCGGGCCGATGGCGACCCACAGCAGCAGATGGTGATGTCCCGCGGCCGCGACAATAAGGGTACGCTTGGCCGGCTTTTCGGCCGTCTTTACCACGTCGGCCCCGATCTGGTGCGCGTCCCTAATTGCTGTGTCACGACGCATCTGCCACCTATGGCGCCAGGCAGATGACGCTTCCGTCTTGTGTGGCCATGTAGAGTCTTCCGTTCGCGGCGACCAGACCGTCCCATACGGGCGGGGACTGGAGCTTGCATTCGGCCAGCTTAGCCCCGTCGGCGGCGGCAAAGGCCGTCAGCGTAGCGCCGCACTTGCCCGCGAGGGCCTGGACCTCGGCGTTCATCGCCTTCCGCACAGCCGGGTCGTCCAGGAGTTTGAATGCGCGGGTCTCGTTTAGCATCGAGGGCGGCCCGGCGGCGAACACGGTCTTGCCCGCCAGGACCATCGCGTGGGCCTTGAAGGCAGGGTCGTCCAAGGACCACTGGCACGCGACAGTGCTGAGCTGTGAGGTCTTGTACTGCCCGCGAATCTCCCAGTCGGAATGGAACGCCTTGGGCTTGCCCTTTTCCGTGACGTTGGCGGCCGCCTCCTTGTAGGCCTGCTCGCTCATCGTCCGCGGGGTTGCGAAAAAGTGGTACTGATAGGCGGCCGAGTTTATCTGGAACTGTGGCTTTCGCCCGAAGCCGTAGATGGTCTTATCGTCGAACACCAGCAGCCTGCCCGACGGGGCGTACCAGGCCGGCTCGCACCACTGCTCGAAGCCGGCCGGGTAGCCGTGCAGGCCCACCACGCCGCGCCCATAGAGCCAATACGACCGGCTGAACCACGTGTCGTCGAGGAAGCCGCTTCTGCTGAACAGGTGAGCGTCAGGCCCGACCTGGTCGTTGGCCTTGAGCGGCGTGGTCCGGCCAAGCTTGCCGTCGAGGCCAAACTCCTGCGACCGCATGTAAATGTTATTGCCGTCGCAGCTCAGCACGTCCGGCAGGGCCACCCGCATGTCGGTGCAGCCATGAGTCTCGGCCTCGACTTCGGCGTTCTTGGCCGGATCGCAGTAGTCCACGACCGTCTCCGACATCTTCCGCCCGGTCTCGGCGTCGATGCGCAGCAGGCGCAGGCCGCCGTCGAGAAACGCGCTTCGCCCCGCGACTGCACAGACCGTGCCGTCGCGGACAAGCACGCTTCCGCTGACGGGCCAGGCCGACTCGAGCTGCTCGAACGCCACGATGCGGCGGTCTATCGGCGCGGCGCGAAATCGCCACGCGAGTTGGCCGTCCGATGCGCGGACGGCGTAGATCCACCCGTCAGCCGAGCCGAAAATAGCCAGGCCGGCATGGATGGTCGGCGGCGAGTCGACGCGCCCGCCAGTGGTGAACTTCCAGAGCACCTCGCCGGTATTGGCGCTAAGGGCGGTGACCATGTGGGCATCGGTGTCGGCCACAAACAACCGCCCGCCGGCAATCGTCGGGCTTGTGAGTCGCCCGCCGAGCTTCACCTGCCACTTGACTTTCACCGAAGCAGGCACGGACTCGAAAGAAGCTCCGCTCCGCTCAGCGTCGTGGCGGTATGTCGGCCAGTCGGCTGCCGAGATGGCCTCGGCTGTCGGCGCCTCGACGCCGTAGACCGGGCCCTTTTCCACCCTTTCTTCGTCCGGCACGTTGGCGAGGTCATTGAGGAACGGCTCGACCGGCGCAACGGCGTTGAAGCCGAACTGCTTGCTTTCCAGGTAGCAGCCGCAGGCGTGCGGCGGGGCGTAGACCAGGCCGTTGCTCGGCATGATGCCGTAGATGCACCCGCCGCGAATCCAGTTGTTGTTTACCCAGTGCCCGGTGGTCGTGTCGACGAACTCTATGCCGGTCCGCGAGAGCAGAACGTACTTGTCGGTCGCCTTTGCGCGGTGGCAGCGGTTGTGGAACCAGTATGCCTGGGCATCCGGCGGGGCCTGCTTCTTTATCTCGCCGGTGTGAATGTCGCGGCCGGTGACGTTGTTCACGCCGCACCATACCAGCCCGTCGATGACCAGCATGTCGTCGGGCGACTGGTGTCCGCCGGGAAGGTGCTGAGCCGACCACAACGCCCGCCCCGTGGCGGCGTCAAAGGCGTGCATCTTCGTCATCTCGGCCGAGATCAGCACCACGCCGTCAATGGCCACGAGAGTCGACCCGTAGGATGGGGCCAGGGATTTTGCGCACTTTACCGGCTCGGACCGCCACAGGTCCGCGCCGTCGGTGCGGTTGATCGACACGACACTGTTGCCGTCGTAGAAGTACACTCGCTTGGCATCGGCGGTGAGCGTCAGCGGGGCAATTGTGCGGTTCTTTTTCCACAGCGTCTTGCCCTTCACGGCGTCGATAGCCTGGAGCGTGCGGGGCTCTTTCTTCCATGAGCCGACTGCAGGGCGAACGTTGGCCCATATGTCCGTGCTCTTGGGGCGGTATTCGTTCCACGGCGTGGCGGCCTCGGTGGCCTGCACGAACATCACGCCTTCAGAGAGGATCATCTCCTCGGCAAAAGGCGTCTGTTTCCATGTTTGGAGCAGTTCGCCCGTCGCGGCATCGAGCACGGAGACTGGCGCATCGATGCCCAGCGTCGCGTAGACCCGTTGGCCGTCTGTGACCAGCCGGCGCGGGACCTGGTTTGGCCCGCTCTTGAGAGGCCAGAGCTGCGTCAGCCACGTGGCGATGGGCACTTTCCAGAGCACGACGCCGCTGAAGGCGTCGCGGGCAACCAGCGACCACTTTGACGGCAGGAGGATCGACTCCGTGGGCCCTTCGTCCATGATGTAGAAGATACGCCCCCCGGCTGAGACGAGCGCGGACATGCTCGCCGTGTGATCGTGATGGCGCGACCACTTCGGGCTGCCGATCCACTGGAGGCATCGCGGCGGACCAACCAGATCGTCGTGGGCGACGGCGTTGTTGTCGGCAGCGTGGAGGTATTGCGGCCAGTCGTCCATCTCCTTGGGTCGCGGCTTTACCGTGCGCACGTACGCGCCGTCGGGGCCTTCAACCATCGTCACGCCCAGGGGCGCCAGCACGCGCATCGCCTCGTCCATCGGCAGTTTACTAGAGCGATCGGCCACGATCAGGTTCACCACGTTGTCCGCGTACGGCAGGCGCCGGCCATCCCAGCGGTCGACCGAAACCAGGCCGTAACCGCCCCTGGCCTGGATGCTCTGTCGCGCCTTGGCGACGCTGGCCGCGTCGGTGTCCAGCCCGTGGACAAGGTAGCTGTCGTTCGCGCGCAGCGCGACCGTGAGTTCCCCGGCTTGCAGTGAGCTTTTCGAACCGCCGCAGCCTACATGCACGACCAGCCCGCCCTTGACGCCGGATGCGGAAAGGATCCCCCGCGCCTGCGCAGCGGCGTCACCGGTCGTTTCGGCCCGCAAGGGCAAGGCCATGGCCGACACACACGCCAGAGCCGCGATGAACCTTAATATGGTCATTGTTCCCTTCCTTTCATTGCGGAACGTGGAAATAATACATCAATTGTTCTACGATGTCGCTCAGACGCCACATTGATGACATCGTGCATTATGGCACACGGACCCGCATCCAGCCGCACAATCTTCTAGGACCGCAACCACGGCCCTGTTCATGTGACCTTACCATGCTCCGATGGTTGGCCGCGCAAGCCATTGTGGGCTGGCGTCCTGACCATCAGGATAGTGCCCGCCAGTGCGACCACGGCTGCGTAAATGAACCCGGCAATCGGGCCGATGACGGCCCACAGCAGACCGACCACCAGGCTGGACACGAAATCGCCGATGCCGTTGACCACGCCCAACACGCCGTAGGCGGTGCCGGCGATCTCCGTCTTGACGTAGTCGCGGACGGCCACGCCTTCCATCGTGTCTTCCCAGGCGATGAACACGCCGGCCAGCGAGAAGAATATCGCAAACCACCAGACCGCCGGCACCACGAAGGCGAAGCCCAGGAATGTAATCACCGCGACGCCGTACCCGACCGCCAGGTATCGCGTCCTGGAGAACCGGTCGCTGAGGGCGCCGATGGGGAACGATGCAAGGGCGTATACCAGGTTGCGGAGCGTATAGAGCAGCGCGGCCATCTTGGCGGCCTCCAGCAAACCAAGCTTGGGTTCCAGGACAGTCGTGGCTCGCAGGATCATCAGCGTCGGCGCAAAATCCGCTATTCCAAACAGGCCTACGGCGAGCAGAAAGGAACGGTAGGTTTTGGGCATGGATCGAATCGTGCCCCAAAATTTCATCTCCGGGTTCGGCGTGCGCCGCTTCTCGCGGACCATGAAGGCCATCGTCGCCACCGAAAGCAAGCCCGGAATCAGGCTCAATAGGAAGATGACGCGGAAAGTCCAGCCGCTACTGCCGGACAACCCCGGTATCCAGCCGATGATCGAATCGGCAAAGGCCGGGTGCGCGGCGGCAAGGCTCAACAGCCCAAAGGCCGCCAGAGGCCCGACGACGGCTCCCGCCGTGTCGCCGGCCCGGTGGAAGCCGAACGCCTTGCCGCGGTCCTGTGGCTCGACCGAATCGGCCAGCATCGCATCCCGCAAGGGACCACGAATGCCCCGCCCCAGCCATCCCACAGCCCGCGCGATCAAGATCAGCGGCCAGGCGAAGGCAAAGGTGATGACGAATATGCCGATTGCAGTCAGGGCATAGCCGATGACTGACCAGCCCTTGCGATGGCCGATCCGGTCGCTATGGAAGCCCGCGCCGAGCTTGATGAAGCTGGAGGTCGCATCCGAGACGCCCTCGACAAGACCCAACGCCGCAGCCGAGGCGCCGATGGCGCTCATGAACTGCGGCAGGACGGCCGTAGCCATCTCGTGGCAGAAGTCGCTCAGGAAACTGGTCAGGCCGAAAGCAAAGACGTTTCGGTTGAACCAGCCTTTGGGTTGATTCATTGGCACCGTGTTTGGCGATTCCTGGCCTGTGTCACTCATCGATTTGCCTTTATCCGTCAGAACCCGTTTCTCAGTCCGGTCATCATTTCGATCGCTCGCTGCCATGAACCGCTTTCCCTTTCAAATCGGTCCTTGATAAATCGGTAATCGTGCTTCACAGGACCTTCCTTCCGGCCTTAGTCGGATCGGTGGCGCCCCGCTGGATCAGCGTCACTATCGCCTGAAGGTCTTCGGCCAACTCTGTCGATTTAACATGTTCCTTTAAGCATTCCAGCGCCTCTGCCAGCCGGGCCTGTTTGTACAAGCACCAAGCCAAGTGAATCCGAAACTGCGGCTCGAACGGATTGAGCCACATCGCCCGCCGGAATTGCGACTCGGCGATCCGATAGGCTTCGCGCGACACCAGGTGCATGCCCAGTACATCACGGGCGTAGCCCAAGTACCGGCAGGGCCGCAGCGCGTCCTCGCGTCTTTCATCCGCATTTCGCTTGTCAACGTTTTTCCTGGGCATGGCTGCCCTCGACTATCCTTCGCGCCCCCGCCCTGACCATCTGGGCGGGATGATCGCCAAGTGTGTCCAGAAACGCCAGGGCTTCCGGCGTCCCGATCTCGCCCAATGCCTCGACAGCGGCTGTGGCGATGTAAACGTCGACGGTTCGCCTCAGCAGTTCAATCAGGGGGCCAACCGCCCGCGCCTCGCGCCGTTGCCCCAGAATCCACGCGGCACGAATCGCCGTGCCTTGCTCCGGGTGCAGCAGGGCTGCGATGAGTTTGTCCACGTAATCCTTGGAGTCCCACGACCGCCGAATGTCGCAGCCGCAGCAGGGGCAGCGGTCGAGGTCCTGCGTAAAGTCGGCCCAGCAGTTTGGACAGAAGAATGTCAACACGGACCGGCCCTCGAATGTACGGGGTGCGTTTGTTGAGGCAGAGCGCCGCCCGAAGCGGCATGCATGAAGCGCAAATCGACGCGCCCACCGGCCGCCAGAGGCACGTTTGTCACATGGCCCATAGAAAGCTCCTACATGTTCTGCCCTGGAGGAGCTTCTTTGGGAGGAACTCCTACCGGGGCTGCAACCTTGGTAGGAGTCATCAGCCTTTGCAGGCGTTTTAAGGGGGACTCCATCCCTCTATATCATCTTATCCTACAGCAGCGCCGCACGTTGGTCAATCGTCTTGACTGTCGCTGTGTTGACGGGCTGTGTCTTTACGGGCTGTGTTGGGCTGTGTCTTGACGGGCCTTTCTGTCCTGTCGCACAGTTGATTCGTCTGCAGTGCTGAGACGGCCCGACCGTGGCAACCTTCATGCCCTTCGCAGCAGCAGGATGCAGTACGCCACGTAAATAGCCATTAGGGGCAGACCATGCCAGCGACGGAACTTGCTCCCGCCGGTCAGGATGTACACTCCCAGCAGAAGCGACGAAGCCCACATGACCGGCAGATGCAGACGGAAGAACGATGGTGATACGTTCAAGGGCACGGCGGCCGCAGAAACCCCCGTGACAAAGAGCACGTTGAGGATGTCGGCACCCAATATGTTGCCGACAAGGAGTTCGGGGTGCTTCTTAATGATGGAAGCGATTGCCGTCACCAACTCGGGCAAGGATGTGCCGAACGCGATCAGTGTGACGGCCATCACGTCCGGCGGCACCTGATAGCGAGCGCACAACTCACCTACGGCCTCCAAGAGCACGTGCGACCCAGCCAGGATAAGCACCAGGCCCACCGACAGGAGCAGTGAGTTCCGCAGCGTTGCCCGCAACCAGTGTTGTTGAGCGGAGTTCGTTCCCGCCACCTGTGCCACAACGGCGGCCTCGGGCGCAGCGAATTCGGGGTGAGCCTTGGCCCATCGCGCCGACAGGTACAAGTAGGCTGCCAGTAGAAGGACATACAGGACGCCGATGGACCTCGGCACGACGACTCCGCTCCAGCCCTGGTTGAACCATGCCAACAGGAACAGCGTGGCCGTGAGGAGCGTATCGGTCGCCAGCTTTGTCAATCCGTGGCGGCGCAGGACAAACCGATCCTTCGGAATGCTGCCAATCAGGCAACCGAGACCGAAGATGAAGGCCGTATCAACGATGATGGAACCGACCGCGTTGCCGAGCGCGAGATCTCCCTGACCATTAAAGGCCGCGGTGACCGAGACGAAGGCCTCGGCGGAAGTCGTGCCGAGGCTGACCACAGTGGCCCCGATGATGGCTTTGGATATGCCTAACGTGCTGGCTAGGCGGACAGCACCCGTGACCGTCCGATCAGCCCCAATCGCCAGCAAGGCGAACGCAACGGCCACCACGACGAAAAGGAGCCACGTTGCCTGGCTGGAAAGGTCCAAGCCCAAGATGGAAGACGCACACATCATGGTTGCCACTCGGCGGCTAACGATCCTCTTGGAGAGATAGCAGCCGCTTGAGGTCCCTTTCGATGGGGGGCAGGTCCGATCCGCCCGGGGCTTGCCAGCATTGGGCACGGTAGAAGTCCGCCTTGGCGGTGAAGGATCGCCGCAGCTGGGCCAGAATCTCCGACCGCCACTGGCCCAACTGCTTGGCGTACTGCTCCAACTGCCCGGCCAGTCGCGCACCAAATTGGCTGGTCAACTTCGCGCGAGTACTGCGGCAGGCCAGACTTTTCGACATGCCAGCCCACCAGGGCCTGCGTAAGGGCGTATCGGACAGGCTGGGGGCGAGGTCCAGGAGCGGCATACCCGCAATCGCGGGCAGTTCGGCGGCGTCTTTCTGGCTCGAAGTCGCCGCAGCGGCGGCCCGCCGCAAAACGTTCCCCAGCTTCTCTCGAAGTGCCACAAGAGACTTGGCAATCGGCTCCGCGAGGTGCTTGACCTGCTCGCTGGCGTGGAAGATGACCTTCGCGTCGGCATCAATTTGCAGCGCGCCGTTATGTTGCCATTCGCCAACGATCACCTGCGCAGCGGCGCCCAAGACCCTCTCCGAGATTCCCGGCCATTCCAGCCGGTCCCGCGTGGCGGCCTCCAACTCGGCCAGGGCCTCGTTCAGCGCGGGCTCCACGTCCGCCCACAGCCTGGCTGCGTCCGCGCCGAGAGACGATTTCTTGTCCAGCCGGCGGCGCAGGGCGGCAACCGTCGCTTCTCGCAGCAGGCCGACCTTGCGGCGAAGCGACGCCTGAGCCAGCTCGCTATGCTGCTGTAGGCATGGGACCAGGACGGACTGAAACCAGCGGTCGCAAAGCTCGGCATCCGGCCCTTTCACGCTGACGACATGGACGGGAACGTCAAAGCCCAGGTTGGCCCGTAGTTGGTCTTGGGCATATTGCATAGCTGCCGTCCGGTCAGCGGGGGCGAGCATGTCGGCCTTGGTCAGCAGGACCATGACCTCCGCGCCGGCCTGCCGCAGTGCATTCACCACGGCAGCATCTTCATTGATCAGCGTGGAGGATGCGTCCACCAGGACGATGCCCAGGTCGCAACGAGGCAGGTAGGCCAGTGATTCCATCTGGCCGTATCGAGCCAGAGACCCCAGGCCGGGCGTATCAACGAACGTCACCCCATCCTTCAGCCTGTCAGCCGGCAGTTCCACCTCGATGCGAGTCACGTGTTTGGCGTTGTCGGGGTTGCCCTGTTCGGTCACGTACTGGGCAAGGTCACCCAGAGCGACTCTGATCGGCTCTGCCTCCGCGAACCATATCTTCCCCAAGGGACGCGGGCCGAAGGTGACACGGGTTGGGATTGCCGTTACGGGTGTAACGCCCACCGGTAGCGCATTCGTTTGCAGGATGTGGTCAAGCAGCGAGGACTTGCCCGAACTGACGCGACCAAAGACGGCGACTTCAAAGCGAGTGGACTCCAGCCGCTCGATTACGGCGTCCAGCGACGGCCGAAGATCGACAAGCCCCTGCGCGGTGATGACTTGCTCCAGGAGCTTGGCCGTTTCGGCCTCGTGCGTGGTCTTCTCCAGCCGTTCCAGCCGGGCCTGAAGGTCCTGGCCGGCGCCCCGCGCCAGGTAGCCGCTCATTCGATCAAACACGTCCATGAGTTGAGCCATCAGCACGTCAAGTTCGTGTGCAGCATCGTCGCTAATTTCGCCATAGCCGCGCATGTACTTTGGCGCAAGTTCCTCCACGGCGATCCTGGCCGACAGGAGCGTTGTCTGGAAGGACCACAGCGAGCTAACCTGTGGCTTGGGGATCGCAATGTCTTGACCTTCAAGAATGCGCACCATCATGCCGCGAAGCCGGGCAATATAGTCGGCGATCACTTTCCGCTGAACCGGCAGGGAATCGGGCAGGCACCGCTGGAACGGCGATGGACTTTCAGCGGAGTTCAGGGCCTGCAAAGCGCCGCTGAGCACTTCGTCCACATACTGAAAGGTGTTCAGCAAGTGCCGCTTGTGGTTGTCATTTAGACTCACCGGCATTTGACTCAGCCTGTCGTTTTCTGTTACGGCTGCCGCCATCGCCTGGCCGATAGGCAGTCGCTTGCACATCTTCCACCACGACAAGTCCCTGCTGGATCACGTCGCTCAAGTCGGGCAGGAACGCCTCGATCCGCTCCGGCTTGTCCACGATCTCGACCACCACGGGCAGGTCTTCCGACACCCGCAGTATCTTGGCAGCTTGCAGGCGCTTGCTCTGGCCGAAGCCCATGACGCCTCGCAGAACCGTTGCGCCGGCCAGCCCCCGTTTGCACGCCCTTTCGACGATGACTTCATACAGCGGGCGATGGCCGTGCTTGTCGAGTTCGCTAAGATAGATGCGAAGCACTTGTGCTTGGGCCTGCGTCTTCATCTTCCGGCCTTTCAACGCGGCGGCTGGTTGCCGCCTGTCCCGGCCCGCAGCAGCGAATCACGGCTGACCATGCCCTTGAACTTGCCATCCGCATCGACGACCGGCAGTCGCTTGATTTCCTTGGCCGTCATCAGCCGAACGGCCTCGTCGATATGGGCTTCCTCGCGTATGGTCACAAGATCAGTCTTCATAATCTCGCCCGCCGTCTTCTTGCGAGCCTGATCGACAACGTCCTTGTGCCGCTTGCCCATGTCCGTGAAGGTCAACTTGCTGGCGATGCGGTCCCAGACGCCGACCTTGTGGCCGGAGAAAAGCCGCAGCAGGTCGTGGTCGGAAATCAGCCCGAGAAGCTTGCCGGAAGCATCGACCACGGCGACACGCTGAATGTCGTTGGAGTCAATCACCCGCATGACCTCCTCCAGCGTTGCGCCGGCAAGAACCGTGTGCGTGTCGCGCCGCATGATGTCCTTGACCGGGCGCACACCGTTCACGACGACGTTCTGGGCCTGCATCAGCTTCCAGTCGGGAGTCTCTGTCGTGATCGTGCGGAACACGTCCTGGCGGGCCAGCACGCCGACCAACTTGCCGCCAGCATCCACCACGGGCAGGCGCTTGAAGTTGTGCTGGAGCATCACATCCACCGCCTCCACAAGTTGTCCGCCCTCAGCAATCGTGACAACGGGCTGGGTCATGATCTGCCGGGCCGCCTTGCTGGCCATTGCCTTCAGCACGGCATCGAGATTCTCTTCCCCCAGTTGCTCCATCAGGCCCAGCCGTACGGGCATTTGGCCGCGTGATATCAGGTCGCCTTGGGTGATGATGCCGATGGGTCGATCCATGTCGTCCACAACCGGCACGCTGTTGAAGTCGGCTGACAGCAGCATCCGCACCACGTCGCTGGCCGGCGTGGTGATGGCGGCCCTCTTTGGCGAAGCCGTCATAACATCCCGCACCCGAAGGTGGCGCGGGATCAGGTGTTTCTGCGTCTTGTGCGAAACGACGTTGAGGTCGCCGATGCTGACGATCCCATCTTCCACCATGCCTTGAATGGTCGGCAGGACACGATCAGCTTCGGACGCGGGCAAGATGATCTCAACCTTCAAGGGCATCTTGAAGGACAATATCTCGATCTTCGCGGTCGCCACTTCACCGTTTTCATAACAGCCGGCGACTCCTCGCGTGACGCTGCACCGAGCCGCCAGCTTCAGGCCGCGCACGAATGCCAGGATTGCCTCGTGGACCGGCTTGCCATGCCAGCGAGCGTCCTCGCTGGTGTAGACCGCAATGACCTTGTAGTTCATCACAAACCCTTTTGGCAAAAGACCATTCTACACCACCTTAGCCAGCCACATGCCCGCCAGGACGAGGGCCAGTCCGCCGGCATTGTTGGCCACGAAGTTCGCCACGGCCAGATGGCTGGACCCGCCGTTGGCCGTGTTCACGGTCTCTACCGCGAAGCTGGAAAATGTCGTCAGCGCGCCAAGGAAACCCGTCACGAAGAACAGCCGCACCGAGGGCGTCACCCAGGACGCTCGTTCGGCCAGGCCAAACGACAGTCCGATCAGGAGACAGCCGACCATGTTGACGACAAGCGTTCCCCAGGGGAAGTTGCTTCCCCAGAGCCTCACGGCCAACAGGTTCGTGCCGTATCGACACGCTGCTCCGATGCAGCCGCCAAACATCACCAGAAATAATTTCACGAACAGCCTGCCTCCAAGACACAATCCTGTGACAAATGCTACCGAACAATCACGACGCTGCAATGCGCGTAACTGATAACCCGCTTGGAAATCGAACCCAGCAGCCAACGCTTGATGAAGCTGTGACCGCGATGGCCCATGACGATGACGTTGACGCCCTCCTCGTGGGCCATGTGGATGATCTGCTCGGCCGGATGCCCGACGCGGACCTCGAAGCGGGCCTTCACACCCGCGGCGTCAGTCATCTCGCGCAGCTTGATGAACCGCTGCTCGTAGTACTCCTGGGCGTTCTCCAGCACAGCCTCCGTTTCGACCATTCCCGGCGGTTCGGGCGGACGGGCGACCGATAGCACGATCAGGTCGGCTTCGTATTTCTGCGCCAGGTCCACCCCGGCCTCAAACGCGCGCTGGGCCGGCTCCGAGGTGTCGTAGGCAACCAGTATCTTCTTAAGATCAAGCATGTTTCTCTCCTGTCGCTACCGTTGGCGCCTGGGCGACAATATCCGATTCACCTGGCTTGGGACCAAGCAGGTGCCTAGGCAAGTAGAAGGCATTAGCGATCAACGTGGGCACCACGGCGCTGGCGATGACCGCCGCCACCAGGTACGAATACTGTGCCGTATCTATGATCCCATGAGTCAGGCCAAAAAGCGAGGCGATGCTTCCGAACGTCAGGCCCGTGGACATGAGCAGCGTGGTGTAGATGCCCTCGACCTTTCCCTCCTTGGCCTTTTGACCGTTAAAGAGCTTGGTCGCCGGCAGGACCGCCAGGAACTTGGACACGACCTTGACCACCAGCAGCAGCAAGAAGATCAACGGAGCTGAAATGAGCGCCGACACCGACACCAGCGACCCTGCCCGGATGAAGTAGAAAGGCGTGAGCAGGCCGAACGTCAGCGTCCGCAGGCGGCGGATCAGGACGTGATCCTTGCCTACCGTCCCGGCCAGCACCATGCCGATCAGGTACGCCGGCAGTACCGCCTCACTGCCTGCCCACAGCGCCAGCCCGCCCATGCCGAAAAGGAAGAACAGCAGGTACTTCGCCTCCAATTCGGACGGCCTGCCGCCATACCGCTTGAAGAACTTCGGCGTAAGCCAGGGAAGGACAAAGAACAGCACGGCAGACCCGGACACGAAGATCAGCGTCTTATAGGTAAACGGCGAGAAGATCATGCCAAGGGCCAGGACGGTGCCCAGGTCCGTTATGAAGCAGGCGGCCAGGAGCGTCTTGCCGTAGTTGGTGTTATTGAGGCCCAGTTCCAGCATCACCGCGTAGACGACGGCCACGGAGGTCGTGGACAGCGCAACGCCTGTCAGCCAGCTTGCCGGCCCGCTCCAGTGGAGCATCCAGAACGCCACGGCCGTGCATACAAGGAACGGTGCGGCGAAGCTTGCCAGCCCGACGACCGACGCCTCCTTCCACTTGAGCTTGAAGACGGCCGGGTCCAACTCCGCACCGGCCAGGAACGTCAACAAGATGGCACCGGTCCCGGATAGGAACTTGATCCACGACTGGTCAGTGCCCAGGACAGCCCCGCCGATGAGCGCGCCGATGATAAGCTGCGCCACCGTGCCGACCACGATCTCGGACAAGGCCGTGGCGATCCGCAGCCAGATGGATAGCACCGTAGCCACCAGCGCCAGGCCCAGCCAGATTGCTGGCAAAACCCATGTGTTTTCGATCATTGCCCATTTCCAAGTTCGACTACAGACCTACTTCTAATTTACCGACAATCGGACAACCCGCGCTCAGTTGTCTGTTTCGACAGGGAATATCTCCCGATATAAGTCTTCGCCATAACTGGTCTCCAACGGCTCGCCCTCGACGAGCCTGAAGGTTCGCGTCCCGTCGGCCCGTCTTTCGGCGCGGAGGAAGAGGGCCTCGTCCATCTTTTTCTCGAAGAAGCCGTGGGCGAATTCGTGCAGGTGCGTCACGAAGACAATCGTGACGCGCGTTTCCAGCAGGCCCAACACCACCTGCCGCGCGATCTCGGAGCCTTCCCGGTCGTTCGTAGCGGCAAGGGATTCGTTGAACAACAGCATCGAATCAGGCACTATGTGCTCGACAATATCGCTCATTCTGCCGAGTTCTTCGTCGAGCTTCCCGCTCTTCATCGTCGCGTCTTCCTCACGCTTGTAGTGGGTAAGCAGGCTCGTGCATAACTCTGCTTCGAAGGACTTGGCCGCGACAAACATGCCACATTGCATCATCATCTGTGCCAGACCGATGCTGCGCAGAAGGACCGACTTTCCGCCCTGGTTGGCACCGGTGATGATCACGAGACTCTTATCGTCGGCATCTGCGGCGTTTCCCACCACTCTACGCTCCATCAGGAGCGAAAGACATGGGTCATACAACCCGCT
>Ga0315279_10005928_pt1 | contig 15615 bp, 31 predicted proteins | sample YL17G06_20_MG_FD_203694 | JGI IMG/M metagenome (GOLD analysis project Ga0315279, IMG submission 203694) | Sediment microbial communities from Yellowstone Lake, YNP, Wyoming, USA - YL17G06_20 | ecosystem: Environmental > Aquatic > Freshwater > Lake > Sediment | place: USA: Wyoming | collected... | reverse complement strand
TTTAAAACAATTACTGATGTTGCGATAACGACTATTAGTATTAGTCCTCTTATTGCTGCTTCTTCGGAACTCAAGACTGTTTCCCTCCCAAAGTAGATTTTCTCAATCCTTGCTTTCGTTTAGACTTCTGGAAGCTTCCAACCTTCCTTTCGGCGTTTTCTCACAAGTTTCTTAATGTCGTTTTGGGCAAGCGCAAAAGCCGTATGCTCACAATCATCTGTTCCGTCAACGTTGCATTTGATTCCTAAATGTGATATTGTGATGTCCACGACTCTATGAAGCTGCCTATCTAGGATTTTCACGCCGTTTTCGTCAGCGTTGATCTGCTCGAACCTCGGTGTAAGATTGTCTTTGACCTTGAGTTCTTCGTACTTCTCTGTGAGAAGGAGACGTATCAAGTCAGCATTCTTCTGCAAACCATAGTAGCTCTTTATAGCTTCAAACCTTTTTTTCACTTCACCTTCAAGAATTACGCCGAGCTGAAGTTTCTTTTCTCCCATTATTCATCCTCTCCATCTCCAACATATTCTATCTGATTCTGACTATTTAAGAGTTAAGATATAGTAGTATAGAAAAATGTTATATAGTTAGACTGATTAATTCAGAACTAATCAGAATGAGGCAGAAATAGAATGAAGAACGAAACTAAAACCGAGGAGAAAATCAGTTTCAGCATGACTTTCGAGGGCGAGGTTGCCAAACGGTTTGACGCTGTAAGAAAGTATTATGGTCTTGAAAACAACACTGAAGTCATTCGCATCTTGCTTTACGAGAAGTACAAGCAACTCTTTCCAAAGGAGGCTTAGTTTTTGGTGAAAAAAGTAATTTTAAACCGAACTCAAATGCCCTTCAACTATGAACGCCATACTAGGGCGCAAGTTGACCCACCACTTAGCGGAGAGCAAATCTGTAAATGTTTACTTGACCCTTCAGAGTTTGCAGCTTGCCATAATGAACGGCAAGTAATGACTATAAAAGGCCATGTTGTTCAGACAGAATCGCCCAGAGCATACAAAGAGATTGCGTCCTGTCTCAATCCTGAAAGTCTAAAGAATGGCGACGTGAAATTTACAACCGCCACACATTTTAGCGGAGCAAGAGCAATCAACTGCATTGAACATAAATACGGTCTTAGCGGGTTCCGATTCGACGGGAACAAAAATCGTGTTACTGGACTCTTGGTTAGTAGTTTCGTCACTTATGTTGATCCAGAAGTTCATGTAAAACGGTATGCAAATATTCTGCGCGCTATCAAAGCGCATCATTCACAAGTGCATTTTGGCAGTCCAGATTGCCAGACAACAGTTGCTTGTGACAAAAGACTCACAGACTTACTTACTGAACTGATGTCCGAGGATGACCTTATCAAGCGTGATTTGGAGGAATAAAGCTTGAATGATGAGTACGATTTGAAAAAGAGCGTTGATGGCGTTGGCAAACTTGTCCCAATTCTGAGGGATGCTCAAGGGAATATCATTGACGGCTTTCATAGGTTAGAAGTTGATCCGAAATGGCCTTCACTAACTGTTGGCACTGTAGATAATCCCGTAAAGCTTGAACTAGCTAGGCTCGCAGTGAATTTCGCTAGAAGAGTCATGGATAGAGATGAGGTAGTCAAACGAATTGGGTTTCTAATAGGAGCGGGACTGAAACCAGAAGACATCGTGGAGAAAACGGGAATCAGTCTTTCAACGATTTACAAATACATGCCACAAGAATTGAAAGACCAAGAACGGTCTGAAGCCACAAAACTAGGAATCCAAAAAACAAAGGAACAACCTCCGAGTTCGGAAGTTAATCGTAATATTCAAGATATGGTTGAGTGTTCCAACTGCCACATGGGCAAGCATCCTAACGAAATCAAAGAAGTAGACGGCAAACCGTACTGTCTCAAATGCGCTCCCTTCGCCAAAGCCCGCCCCGCCGAGAACATTCCTAACGGGGTTCGCCTAGAAAAGCCTACGGAGACTTGGGCTTACCGCAAGGCCCAGATGAGTCCGCAGCACAGCAAAATGGAAGAAGCCATACTCCAGAAACTAGACGAAGCTGGAATCAGACCCGTAGTGACTGACCGAAGCTTCTGCCTAGCAAGTACGACACCCGACTTTTACTTTCCAACGTTGAATCTGGCGGTTTATCTGGATGGGCCTGTGCATGAAGGCAAAGAAGATCGGGACGAAAAGCTAACTGAACTACTAGAGCAGCGTCATCAAGTGCGGGTTTGCCGAATCAAATATTCCAGCGTCAGCGATAAGGAGCAGACACGGATTTTGCAGGAAATAAAGGAGAGGACAAAGCCATGATGGAGGCAACTGAGAAAACCGAGGTGCTCAAGGGACTCGTCGTTGAAAGTCGCAACCTGTCCGAAAACCGCATCCGCGACAAGATCACGCCCAGCGAAAGGGAAACGGTTCGCACTGAGCTAACGGCCATCGCTGAAAGGCTAGTCGGCAAGTACGGGCTGTCTATTCCTGAAGCTAGGCGCGTCCTGCATGAACTGCTAGACGTTTCGGTGTAGAGTGTTCGCGCGGCGAACAGAAGGGAAAAAGAATGAAGGAACTTAAGATTGAGAAGGCCAATGACGGCTACATCGTCAACATGATGAACTGGACTGGAGAGAAGCGTGTGTTCAAAAGCTTCAGCAAGCTTGTCGGGTTCATGCGGGTTTACTTTGAAGACGAAAAGAAAGTGGAAGTTTTGCCTGACTAGTTCAGCATGGAAAAGAAGAAGGAGGCTTAGAAGATGACTCGGTTTGAGGTTGCGTGGACAGTCGCCGTCGGCAAAGTCGCACGTCAACTATTCAACACGTATGATGAGCTGTGCGAGTGGTTGAACAGGTTCGAGTTTAGAAAAGAGTTCAGAGCCAGCGTCAAGGAAGCGGAAACATGAGTTTGTTTGATAGTGAGGAAGCCGAGAGGATAAAGCGCCATCGGCGTTTCATTGAATATCGGCATGGGCAGGACGTTGCCGAGTTGAATCGGAAACTTGAGGACCAAATGCAAGAGGCCTCTGAGTATGTGGACGCGGAAAGTTCCGAGATGATGGGCAAGATTGAGGCGCTGGAGAAGGGTTTTGCTGAGTTGAAACGGCAGTTCGAATTGTTGAAGGCGAAACCATGAGTGAATCATTGAAAGAGAAAGCCAAAACATTCTATGAATTGGGCAAAGAGTGGATGGAAACGAAGCTAGTCGATGATAGAAATAACGAGAAGTGGATTTTGGTTTCGGTTGCACAGCAAGAAATAGACGATTGCAGAACTGAAGCCACAAAAGAACTGCTAAATTTGGCGATTCATGGCTTGAAAGAAGCACAAAACGGAGAATCAAGTGATTGTGTAAGTACCTTTGCCACTATCATAGAAAAACTTGGGATTCATGTTGAATATGACGAATGGCACGAACCAATCATAGATGTTGAACAAGTAAAGACTGTTTTGGAAGGCAACGAAAAGGAGAAGGCGAAACCATGAAGATTCAACAAAGAAATGAAGAATTAGAACAGAAAATTGCAGTAATACATGAAGAGTTTACGAAAGAAGAGGAACGCAAGTTTATGGGCGATTCCAAAACGCATGCTTATGGATATTGGTCTTACTTGCGTGGTTTGCGAGACCGAGGAATAGACATTCTTGCAGAATGCCGAAAACAACGAGAGGAAGCGAAACCATGACTGAAGAGAAAAAGTTGCTAAAGGTTCAGTATGGCGATGTTTACGTTCAAATAACAGTAGATGATAAAAAGGCTTTTGAGTTTGTTATCAAGTTTCTTTCTTATTTTGTTGAAAAGTTAGAGAAGAAGAAGGCAATAAGCAAAGTGGAGAATGAACAGAAATGAAGAGATGTCTAGTAGATGGTAGAAGATGCTACATTCACCATGACGCAGATGGATTTGAAGTTCGTTGTAGACATGGATTTTGGATTGAAGCAACTATACCACCTTGTCAAAAACAACTTGATGCGTTGTTGAAAGAGATGAAGGAAGCGAAACCATGAGTGAAGGGCTGAAACAGAGAATCCAAGAGCGTATAGACCATGCGAAAGAGCGTCAGCAGTATTGGAAAGAAGAAAAGGACATAGCGAAAATATGGGTTGGAATAGAGTGCGAACTTACTCAGGTTTTAAGGGACTTAGATGAAGTCGCAAAAGAAGTCAATCAAATCATGTGTGAAGATTACTGGATTTCTAATTTTGCTTTGAATAAGGTCAGATTAAAGATTTTGGCTGTTTTGGGTGTGGACGGAAAGGAGAAGGCAAGACCATGAGTGAACTTGAAACATGTGATTGTTCATCATGTAGAGAACGCAGAAATCGAGAACGGAAGAGGGAAGCGGAACCATGAGGGGTAAAGAGCTTATTCTAGCCGAAGTTTCTAACGTGCCAATAGTTGACCGCAGAGAAGCAATTGAACTCGCTAAACTTGAAGTCTTGCTTGACATCAGATTCAACCTTGACAGGATAAACCAAACTTTGAAAGATATTGGTGGGCATCTTGAGATGGGCGTGACGGTTTACACTGGAAAACTGTAAGGTGAAATGAATGAAAGTTTCGGATATGGATGAACTTGTTTTTCTTTGGAAAGACTATGCTAAAGTTCACGACAAAAGATTGACGAAGGATGCTCAGGACCTCAAGCAGCAAGTTCGCGGGTTTGTTCAGTCGTTGCCAACATTTCATGAGAAGGCGAAACACATGAAGGAAGCGCCCGAAAAAAGACTCGAATGTTTTGGAACAGCAAACATGTCAGATGCTTGTTCTCAATGTGTAGACAACGAATCTTGTGTTGAAGAAACAATGAAGAAGGCAAAACCATGAAAGCTTGGTGTATTTGGTGTCAAACAGGTTCGTTGCCAAATCCGTTATCTGAAAAAGAAATGGTGTGGATTCATACTAAATGTTTCGAGCAACTGCTGGATGTTCATGACAAAATCGAGAAGGTTACTGAATACATGAATGGTACTTTGCCGAGACTGGCAGAGAATGGAAATAAGATAGGTTACGATTCTGCTGAGCAGTTTCTAGTTGCAATGGATGATTTTAAGAGAAGATGGAACAATAGCATGAACTTCATAAGAACTCAACTTGTTGACGGAAGCGAAACGGGAGTGAAAACATGACTGAAGGTTTGAAAGAGAAAACCAAGAAATGGGGTTGTTACCACTGTTCCTGCTGTAGGTTCTATCATGGTTTTGCGAAGGGTTGCGAGTTGCCTGGGTGTGCCTACGTTTTGGTTTCGGTTGCACAACAAGAAATAGACAAGCTCAAAACTTTCAGAGACAACGCAGTCAAGAAATGGTGTGATTCACAAGCAGAGTTGGAGAGGGAGCGTGGCTCGCAAAAACAGAAACTACACCAATTTCCCAAGTTGCCTAAAAATCCTAACACGGCAGACAGAATTAATCACTCGATTGAGTGTCTTGAGTGGCTAGAACAGTTCAGGGAGTTGCTTCGGGAATGAAAGATTTTGTGGCGTTTCGGGCGTTGTGGGATTCATACCTGTTCACCGAGGAAGCGACGCAACTCGTTTGCGACTGCCTAAACTGGTACGTGGCGCGGAGCGGGAAACCGTTAGAAGCGGTTGAAAAGTGTTTGGCATTGTATAAACTGAAGATGGAGGTGTAAGTAGAAATGAACAAAAAAGAAATCCGAAAAATGTTAAACGACGTTGAAACTACATGCCGAATGTGTGTTCATGTTGCTCGATTGTGGAAAGATGGACGAAATCTTTGGGGGAAGAAGGATACCTTCTATGATTCCAAGAAACTTGCAGATGGCTACGAAGTCGGTTGTGATTCAAATTGTCCTTTCTTAGAGAAAAGCATTGTAGTTTTAGGATGAGGTGTTTGGGACTGTACAAACTCAAAACGGAGACACAGAAAACATGAGCGATCCATTAAAGTATTGGTATAGTAAGAAAGGCAAACTGAAAATGCATTGTTCACCTAGCAAGACTACGCGTTGGCTTCATTACCCCATTCTTCTAGTCGAAATTCCAGAACACTTACGCCGTTTTTGTTTGTCATGTGATGATGCTAAGACTTGCAAATTCAGCAGAATCGACCAAAAAGGGCGAACTACGCTTTTAGGTGAGAGGGTTTGAGGTGGTTTGTTTTGGTTCTGCTGTTTCCCATCGTTGCACCTCTATGGGTGCTAGGTTGGGTCTGCTACATGATAGGAAAAAGAAAGGAGACAAAACGGACATGATTTCTGGGATGATAATGATGCTCCTAATCGCAGTCGTGGCGGTTGTGGGGTTTTTCCTGTACGTGTGGCTGTGGGCAACCAAAAACGAGCCAAAAGAACTGAAGGTGTTTGAATTGAAATATGTCTTTCCCCCAGAATACTGCCCAACTTGTGGCCAGAATGTTGCAGAGAGACATCTTCAGGTTTTAGCGACAAACGAAGAGGAAGCATTGATGATGCGAAGGTATCTACTCTGTGAAGGGTTTGAGGCTTAAACAATGAAAGTTGAGGTGAGGGGTTGATGCCTCGCTGTGTCTGTTGTGGTTGTCTGGACAGGCCCAGCCGAAACTGCAGCTTCTACAAGGCCACGATTAAGGACATTCACCAGTCAGTCCCGTGCAACGGATATAAACCAAAGGAGATGAAAAAGAATGATTGATCGTGAAGGCTTGAAAGAACAGGTTTACTGGGCCATGCCCCTCGAACGTATCACAACTGAAAAACTCGGTAGGCAACTAGGCATGGAGAAAGGCAAACTCGGATTCCTTCTGAAAATGCTTCGTTATGATGGTAGAGTTGAGTATTTGGGTAGGCACTACGACCGTACGGTTCATACTCTTAGAGCGTTTTGGAAGCGAAAATAAATGAGTGAAGATGATTGTTTTGGGCTTTTCAACTGTGACCTTGACAAACGACGGAAATGCTGTTTTGCAAAGAGTTGTGAGGCGACGTTTGTGTGGCAAAGAAAAGGCGAAGCTGTATGAGTGGACAGAAAGCAGAGAACAAGTATGACGAGCGAGTTGCTAACTTTGCGCGGGTCCGAGCCATGATACTCAAAATAGTTAACAGCCAGCCAAGCTTGACAGTGGAGGAAATCAGCAAGCAGTTCCTTTTACAACATGGTTTTTTGCCGAGGATAGACAACCGACTCCGAGAACTCCGAGCAATAGGCTACGTTGAAAGCCCTTTAGGAGAAGACGGAAAACTACATTGGAATCCAAGGAGCAAAGAGTGATGAGTAAAATCTTTTATTCTCTCAGCAATATAAGAACCCTTCATTTAGGAGTTAATAAGTAATGGCTGAGTTGGGAGAGAGAGAGAGGAGAGAGAGAAGAGAAGAGAGAGAGAGAGAAGAAACAAGCACTTATTATAATAAGTTAATAAATAACAGTCAAAAAACATATTTGATTAAAAGCTTCAGTTTCCCCAACATCCCAGACATAACCGTTATGTTTGACCATTTCGAACAAGTCGCAAGAATGGAAGGAGTCAATAAAAGTCAACTCTACATTAGAGCCATGCAAGAGTTTCTTCAACGTCACCCGCTGCCTAATCCTCAATCTCAAATAGACCGAATGTTACAGGTGCAGATGCCGCACAAAGCAGCGACTCAATGTTGTGTTTCAAACTGTCGGGGAAAAGCCAAGTTTCTGTTAAGACTTAAAGATTTTGACGGCAAACAGGAAGAGTTTCTAGTTTGTGAGGGGCATAAGAATTGGAGGCATCAACGATTCAGGTTCATAATAAGCTATCGACGACTTGAAAAGGAGTGAAGGGTTGAGGGAAAAGTGGGGCATCCCCACCAGCTTTATTGTTTGGCTCCGTTTAAAAGCTTATCCGTAATGGCAAAGTTTCTGGTGCTTCGCAAGTTCAGAATCTATCAGCCAACCAAACTTAGCGCAAAGCCCTTGGTTGCCTTCGCTTTTGAAGTCGCCGCACTTGTGGCATCTAACCTTTGTTCTAGTTAGTCTAGGCTTTTTCATGTAAATACCTTCACTCTTTACATTGCGAGTTCCTTTCACCATGACCTTTCAATCCCTCTTTTTAGTTGAGTTCTGCGTAGTGGATTAGCATCTCAGCTTGTTTGGCTTCGCCGCACAGCCGTAGCAACCGCAAAAACCTACCTATAGTCTCATCGGTAAATTGCTCTACCAAGTGCGTTCACTCCACTTCTCAGTAAGCTTCGTTCCACGCTTAACATACTCATGCGCCGTGTCCACGCGGTCCCAATCAAACCAGTGCATCAGCTCCTCCTCGCTCGCGCCTTTCTCAGCCATCCTAGTCGCCAAGCTTTCCCTGAACAAGTGGAACCACACATCCTTGCTAAGTTTCTTCAGGTAATAGAGTGCCGTATCAATGTGGATGTGGCCTCCCTCGATTTGGTAAGTGTAGGTTTTAGTTTTCATCTTGATGGTTCTGATTCGCGGTTCAGTGTCTCTTTGGAAGAGGTAGCCTTCCTTTATTGTGTTCATGTAACTGAGAACGTATTGAACGCCTGGGTGATCCTTCCTGATCTTTTTGAGGTAGGGGTGGGGTACAGGGGTTTCTTTCGGGGTTCGCTTCTTGCTTACCAAGAACCTTGTGTAGAGATAGTCGCCTTCAACCCAAAGGTCTTGGCGTTTGAGCTTTACATACTCGTTGATTCTTTTGCCGAACATCCAACATAGTGCTATTAGGCAGGCGAGCCAAGGGTCTGCTTGTTGCAGGAGGCTTTCCACTTCTGGATTGCGTAGGATGTCGGTGCGTTTGGTTGTAATCTTTGGCAAAGTTTTCACCTGTTCGTCTGACGAACACGCTACATTATATTGATGTTCTATTTAAAATTTGCGTTAAAGTATAGTTTAACGAAAGTATATCTTTCTTTTAGGAACGGACTGAAATCCTAGGTTCGTTTAGAATTTCTATTAATACATATAAGAGATGAATAGAAAGTAGCTTTAGGCTTTCGGCGTGATACTCACTTCAATATGTTGTCTATGTAGCTTTCTTCCTAGTTCATCTGGGATTCTGAGGGCAAATCCACCAGCCGACTTAACAACTGTACCCCTACAACTGAGTAGCGTTTGTAGTTCTTGCGGGTCTAGTGCTTGTTGTTCAAAGTCTCCTAGTTTAACATAGGAGTCTAATTCTGCCATGAGTGCCGGGTATAGTCGTAGTTTCTGGTCTACTCTCCATTTTGTGTACCGTTGCATAATATCTGGAGGCAACGGATCGAATGGTTCTTCCCGTACTGTCTCTTCCAAATATTCCAACTTGGCGAGATCGTGAAGTGGGTCTTTAAAGTTTTTGTGGTAACTGATTTTTTGTACTTCATAGTGGCCTCGCTCGCTAACAATGACTTCGAAGATAACAAGCTTGCGTAGTGGACTACTAATCATGCTGATGTTTGGCGCGGTCATTAGTAAACATGCAACTTCTGGTCTTTGTGTGCTAAGAAAGTTGGCTAGTCTACGTATGGCCTTTGGTACGCCTTGTTCTGCTGGGGCAGTTGCTTGGACATCTTCATATAGTACAGCCTGTTTTCTTTCGCTTCCAGGCTTCAACATTTTCGCTAATCCATAAGGATTGTAAGCGCATCTCTCAAAGACTAAATCCCAGTTTTTGCCATTCATGAAGTAACTGAGCCAGAAGGCCAATGTAGTTTTGCCAACACCGAAGGGAAGGTTTTGGGTTTTTACTTTGGCCTTAGTGTAGCTTGTGACTAGAACAGTAATTAGGTAGTCCTTGCTTATTGCTTCTATGAAATAGTCAGCCAACGTTTTTTCGGTATATCCACTCATGGTCTGACTCCAGTTCTCAGCTTTTCTTCTAACTGTTTCAGCCCAGTAGATTTCGTTGGTGGTCCATACTTATAGTGTAGGTATGGTCTAAGCAGGAGCATGAATTTTTTCAAAAACTGGTAGTCTTGCTCCTTCAAGTAATCATCGTCTGCAAACTCTTTTTTGGTGAATTGGTCCGCTACTGTGTATGATGCTTGGCTCTTGATTCTAAGACGTTCACGGTTTACCTGTTGCATAAACTCTTCACATTCACTTATGATATGTTCGTCTGCCGTTTCGTATACTGCTTTACGTAGCATGTCAAAAGCGTATTTCCAATTCATGGTAGAAAAGGCTACTTGGACATCAAGCATTGCCCTGTCAATGATGGTGTCTCCGACTGGGCTTAATGGTCTGCCATCTTCGCTCATGTGTTCATAATATGGATGGTTGAATGTTTAAGGCTTACGCTTTAGAAGTCTAGGGGATTGAAAATCTTGACGGGCTTCTTCTTTTTCTGAACATGGACAGCATGAGTCTTCTTACGGGTTGTTCCGCTGATGTGAATGGTTTTTCCGTCTACGGTGATTGTGGTTCCACCACTCTTAGAACCTTCGCCTATAATCCGTTGCTTAGGGGCTGTCTTTGGTTTTTGTTCAAAGCCAGGGATTCCCAAATTGTGAAAGCTTACATCAAACGCATCGCCTTTCAGAAGGTTCTGGCCTGCTCCGCTTAGAAAGTTTAGTGTTGGCTTCGCTGACCCCAGTCTTGATCCGCCTGATGCGTCGCGTTTGGCTTTTGCTCGGACGCTTGATGTTACGGCTTTCATGCGTTCTTGGCGGTAAGCCTTCAAGTATTCCTGATGGGCTTTTGCTTGTGCTTCGCGGTCTATGGTTTTTCGTTCTTTCTTTTCCTGTTTGCCCTTTTCATAGCGTTGCTTGATTCCTTCTTTGACGCGATGCAACAAACTCATTTCTTGGCCTTCTTTTTGATATGGATTGCTTTGAACGCCTCGTACTTGCGCTTGGCTTCGGGGCTTTTGAACTTCTTCTTAACACAAGGCATTTTTGGTCGTATCTTCTTATTGGCTGTTCAAATATTAAAGCTTTTATAGATTCAATGCTATAGTAGAGTTATACCTTTAGACTGGAGAAAACAGTAGTGCCGTTAATAGTCGGTCCATTACCTTCCGTGATTTATCCTAAACCTACAGAGCAACCGAAACCACAACTCAGCGTAGAGCAACAAGATTCTCAGAGGTTCTGGACGGCTCAAGGTTATCCCCAATACGCTGGAAGGTACAAGGCCGTAGACTTGCAGGGCAGACAGATAGAATCAGTGGCGGAAACGCCTGAAGGGTTAAAGATCACTTTTAAAGTGCAAGAGCAGCCTGTGCTCCCGCGCACCAGAGGCATCCAAAGCGTCATGCAGTCGGTTCTGGCGCGAAGCGGAAGTTACCTAGCGGCACTCCCACCCACTACTGAAGCACCACAAGCTAAGGAACCGTCTGACTGGCAGAAACGTGGCATTGCTCCTAGCTATCCAGAAAGTAGGTTTATACACTCGGACACTGCGCCAAGCTCACTCGGTCCAGAACCAGAAACTTACAAGTCATGGATTCCACAAGGCAGACCTGAAAGCAGATACCTCATTAGAAATGAACCTCCCACCATAGCTGACGTTACGCTTGTCAAGACTCCGCCTTCAGTCAGGGTTGAAGTGCTAAACAGGATCTTCCAAGAGCAATTAGGAAAACCGTTAGGCGTTCAGGGCGCAGTCAGTTTTGAAGAGATGTCCAAGAGACTTGTAGGAATACAAGAAAGCTTAGTCATTCAGGAATACCACCAGAAAGGCTACGAGCTTGTTGGAAGAACCGAAACTGAGCTGCTCTTTCAGCCAGCCGAGAAAAACGTTTTTGTTTCCACTAGCTTGTTCGGGCCTAAAATGTTGTGGGTCAGCGAAACAACAGGAGAACACTTCGAGCAGGTCACTCCTACACTCAGAGTCAAACTAGAGCAAGGATTGACTCCTAGCCCACATGAACTATCCGCGATGACGGGATTGTCTCTAGTTAGCGCTGCTGCTTTACCCATTGCCATTCCCAAGTTGGCGGTCTTTGCAACTGTTGGGATGGGCGTGGGAGAAGCTGTAAAGTATGGAACGACTGGCGAGTATTTGACGGTTGAAGAGATTATCAATGCTGCTTCTGTTGGCGAGCTTGTCGGTTTGTTTGCTATGAATGTAACCATGCCTAAAATAATAAAGTCTCCATTTGAGAAGGTTGGAGGCGAAGTTACTTACCAGTTTCACCAACATGCTCCTGAATGGCTTTTGAAAGTGGCCTACGGAAAAGAGATGGGCGTAGCTATAACCGTTGAGCGACAGTGGGCATGGGGGAAACCTGTTGCTGAAGGAACTGCTGGACTGCTTGAAGAGACTTTTGGGATGCCCTTCTATCGTGCTGAAACCCTGCATTATGCGATGCCTGTGCTTGAGTGGCAACGAGTTACCTACATGGAGTGGCTTGCTCCGAGGGTGGCGATTGAGAGTCAGTGGGGATGGAGCAAAGCTGTCGTGGGAGGAACTGCTGGTCTACTCGAAGAAAGCTTCGGTATGCCTTTCTACCGTGCTGAATCTCTACATTATTCCATGCCTACTCTTGAGTGGCAACGAGTCAAGTTTACAGAGTGGATAGCTCCAAGAGTAAGAGTTGAGAGTCAATGGGGTTGGGAATCTGAAGCTTTAGGATTGAAGGGTGGCGAACCTGCCCTAACTGCTATGGTGAAGCCTGAAGCGTTTCGTGCGGCAGAAAGTCTTCATATGGCTGTAGCTACGATAAGGCAACCTGAACGGTGGTATCTTCGCACTTCTGGCTTTACAAGAACGCCTATGGAAGTAACGTTGCAACGAGCAACGGAAGACAAAATATTTGGAGCGTTGTCACATGGTGGCTTGTCTGCCACACAAGAATTAGATGTTATCAAAGGCATCACGGCTCCTTCCCCCGAAACTTTTCTAACTGCTCCAACACGGCTTTATGCTGGCAGAGATATTTCTGAAATCTTTGCTGAAACTACATTAAGTCGGCCCTATGCCCAAAGAGGCATATCAGAAGCTTTCATGGGAGTGGAACAATTAGTGTATGCTCCTAGAACCTCTTTGGTTCCTTTCGGCTTGTCGCTTTTAGGATTTATGTTGAAGGGAGAATCCATCCAGAAAACAAAACTAATCCAACTTGCCATACCTACTTCTCTCTTGAGAACAAGCCAAGTTGCACTGCAAGCTCAAACTCCATTACAAATTCAGAGCCAAGTTTCGTTGCAGGTTCAAATTCCATTACAAGCCCAAAGTCAAAAGCAAATGTTGAAACAAATGCAACTTCAAGTACAGTTGCTCAAGACTATGCAAATTCAAGCGCAAACGCTTAAGACTACGGCTTTCAAAACTCCAACCATCCAACAGTTCAAGACTCCAACGTTTAAAGTTCCGACTATACCGAAAAGCTTTGGTTTTCCAACTGAGCAACCAACGAGAGGAAAGGGTAAGAAGCGCGTCACTAAAAAGCGTGGGCAAGGAGTTTACTTGTGGGAGTTTCCAATTTTGGACCCAGAAAAAGTGTGGAAGCTAAAATAATGGCAACGCCGTTTCAAGCTTGGGCAATCGTCCTAATCGCTTCAAGCATAACCTTCCTAATCTGGATCGTCAGCGCACCAGTCATATCTGCAATGTACACGGCCACGTCAGGACAAATCAGCGATGAAGCACAAGGCGCGGCTAACATGATGCGCCTAGAATTCATTGTTTTTCCAGTCATCATTACTGTTGGCTTAACGATTTGGGCTGCCCTAGTCACGACAAGACGACAAGCAGTTACGACTCCTGGGGGATGGTACTAAATGTTCGTCGCACGAACAAGGATTGGCTTTACAATGCCTAAGCCACAGTTGCCTGTCAATGTCATTCAGGTGATTGTGGTTGCTGGCTTAACCCTTCTAGGTCTAAGCTTGCTCTGGATTGTCTTAACATTACCCGTTAGTTCTGCTTTGGCTTCTGTCATAGCGCAGAACCTTTTCGACACTGACATGCTGTTGACTGTGCAGTTCATTCAGGTCTTCATCGAAGCATTCCCGTTGCTTGTCGCCGTATTTGTGATGGCGTGGGGTTGGGTTAGAACTGTGGAGGAAAGGGAAACTGGCTACTCGCATGTCTAGGATGATAAGTATGAAAAAACCAGACTTGAAAAAGCTGTTCACGGTTTCGGTTTTGGCGTTGCTGCTGGTGAGCATGTTTGTGGGTGTGTGGCAAATCAAACCTGCACAAGCAACACCCTCCTTTACTTCAGGATGGGAACTCAGCGCAGGTTCAGACATCACAGACACTGACACATGGAACGGCACACATCTCTCTACAAGTTATTTGACAGTGAACAGCACAATCGTCAAGTCAGGCACCTATTCGCTGAAGTTTAACAATTCGGCGGGCGGGTCAGTTCAAAGTTTTCTGAACTCTACTTTTTCCAGCAAGAGCAGCGCTTATGTGGGATTGGACTGGTACTGTACGGCAGTACCGACAGCAGTTAATAAAATGGTGAATTTTGTCGGCATCGGTTCAGCAACAGGCCACTCTTTCCAATTCAACATAGGTGTAGTGTATAATGGGTCTGGAGCCATTTGGAGACTTTGGGATGAACAATACAATTCTGGTACTAATCAATCGTCAGGCGACTATGTTGTTGCTGACAGTTGGTATCGACTTGTTTTCAATGGTAGTAATGTTTTGTCCGATAAAATGAGTTTGTGGGTTAATGGTGTTCTCACCGTCACAAGTGCATGGCCGAATTTGGGAAACGAACAGTTCACTCACATATGTGTTGGTTCATTAAACACTGGCGGAGGCTACGGCAGCAATTATATTGTCAAAGAATTTTTCGATAACGTTGTCATTGGCGCGTCTTATGCTGACGTGGAAGCTTGGGCAGATTATAGTGCACCAACGTTTTCGGTTGAAAGTCCAACCACCACTAAAGCAGGAGAATCCTGCGATTTTGCTTGCAACATAAGCGACGATGTTGAAGTGGATTTCGGCATTTTTGGAACAAACAACACTGGAACTTGGATAAACGAAACAGCCTTCGACATTTCAGCCGTTTCTGGATGGCTCAACGTGACAAAAACCTTGAATGCCACGGGAGGCAGCATTGTTCAGTATAGATGGTATGCTAATGACACAACAGGCAACTGGGCAAGTTCCGCAATGCAAAGTTTAACATTGGATTCTGAAACCTATTATTTGACAATAAACAGTCTACCCGTCTCAGTCACGTACACGATTAACGGAACAATCTCAGGGGCATCCGTAACCGCCAGTTCAGGTTCTCCCACGGATATTCAAACGGCAATAAACACTATCGTAGCCACTGGCGGCGGAACGGTCTATATTCCCGCGGGTGACTTCACTTTTAATCCTCCTCCTGATGGTGTGGGCGTGACTATTCCCTTCACTAATGTGTCCATCAACATTATTGGAGCGGGGATAGGAGTGACAAATCTGACGGAAACTATAAACACTGGCAGTTCAACCATGTTTAAACGCACTTGGTCAGGCGAAAACTACAATGCGTCTGCTGTGCGGTTTTCAGGAATCACTTTTAACGGTTTTGTTGAAAATGAAACAGTTACTAGCAACACGGCCATCAATATAGGCTTCACAAAAGATTTTCGCATTGACCACTGCGCATTCTACGACTTTGCTGGATTCTCAATAGTTATAGCTGACAATACAGGAGGAACATATCATCTCTTATGCACAGGACTCATAGACCACATCACAATCGACAATCCATATAAAGCTCGCAATTATGCTCTAGGCATTTCTAGCCAATGGGCTTACGGCATCGG
>Ga0315279_10005927_pt1 | contig 15616 bp, 16 predicted proteins | sample YL17G06_20_MG_FD_203694 | JGI IMG/M metagenome (GOLD analysis project Ga0315279, IMG submission 203694) | Sediment microbial communities from Yellowstone Lake, YNP, Wyoming, USA - YL17G06_20 | ecosystem: Environmental > Aquatic > Freshwater > Lake > Sediment | place: USA: Wyoming | collected... | reverse complement strand
CAGACGCTTCAGCTTCATAGGGTCGTGCATGGCTTGTTCCCTTCCTGGTGCTATCGCCAGCATAGCATACCAGCTATGATTTGGTAACGGCGGCCCAGTTAGGGCAACCGGTTCACAGGCGGTGGGTAACTGCTACCTGCGGGTTTGAAAGCCTGGCTTGTGTCGAATTGTTCTGTTCATGGCCATCAAGGACCCGCGCGAGCCTTTCACCCGGATCACGGCGGATGAGGCTAAGGAGATGATGGCACGGGGCGAAGCCCAGGTGATCGACGTGCGCTCGTCCAACGAGTACCGGCGGGGCCACCTGCCGGGCGCTAAGCTCATCCCCGTGGACACGGTGCTGACGCGCCGCGAGGAACTGAACCACGACAAGGACCTCATTTTCGTGTGCGCCGTGGGCCAGCGTAGCGTCTTGGCCTGCGAGATGGCTGCGGCTGTGGGCTTGACCCGCCTGTATAATCTGGAGGGCGGCACCCGGGCCTGGGCCAAGGCCGGCCACGAACTGGAGATGTGAGCCAGTTGGACGAGAGGGAACGCGCCATGGAGCCCTTCGCTCTGGTGAGCGACACCGCCCACAACCTACCGCCGGGAATGGTGGATGACCTGCGGGTAGCTCAGGTGCCCTTAACCATCAATTTCGGTGTGGAGGGCAGTCTGGACGACGGTGTGATGGGCCTGGAGGAGTTCGCGGAACTCCTGGACCGCTACGAGAAGGGGAAGGGCTACCCCACCACCGCCGCGCCGCCCCCGTCGCGCTTCGTGGGCGTGTTCACAGGCTACATTAAGGAGGGTCTTTCCCGCATCCTCACCGTCACCCTCTCCCACAAGCTCAGCAAGACCTACGACTCCGCCGTGCAGGCCGCGGATATGGTGGAGCAGGCGTACCCCGAATCAGAGATCGAAGTGGTGGATTCCCTCGGTGGCTCCATGTTGGAGGGGATGCTCATCCTGGAGGCAGCCCGCGCCCGCGACCTGGGGCGACCGCTTCAGGAGGTGAAACGCCGTCTGGAGGAGATGCGGGGCCGCCTGAGCATCCTGGCCACCTTCGAGACCACCAAGTACCTGGTGCGCAGCGGTCGCGTCCGCTCCTTCCAGCACTTGCTGGCCAGCGCCCTCAACATCCGGCCCATCATCACCGTGCGCGACGGCGCCGTGACCCTTTACACCCGCATGCGTGGGCGCATGGACAACGCTCTGGACCGCATCGCCGAGGAGGTGCAGCGCACCTACAGGGCGGGGCCCATCTCCGTCATCGAAGGCATCGCCCCTGACCTCAAAGAGAAGCTGGTGGCCAAGCTCTGCCAGCGCCTGAATCTGACCCGCGAGCAGATCCTGGAGACCAAGATCGGCCCTAGCATCCTGGTGCACACGGGCAAGCGAGCGGTAGGCGTGGTGTGGGAGCAGGCGAGGTCGCGCCAGCGCAAGCCGCAGAGGCCCTAGATTGGCCCGGCTCTTTCTCTTCGACGTTGACAACACGCTCCTGAACTCCGGCGGCGCCGGCGCCAGGGGCATGACTCTGGCCTTCCAGGAGCTCTTCGGCGTGATCGATGCCTTCGCCGGCATCGAGTACACCGGCCGTTCGGACATCGCTATCTTCCGCGACGCCGCCCTGGCTCACGGCCTCAACGTGGACGGTGAGTTTCCGGAACTGCTGGCTCGCTTCCAGGAGACCTACTTCCGCCTCCTGCCCCAGGCCCTCCGCCAGACGCAGGGGCGGGTCATGCCAGGCATGCCGGAGGTGCTCGCCGCCCTGGACACAACGCCCGGCGTCCATCTGGGGCTGGCGACGGGCAACTTCTCTCATTCGGCGCGGCTGAAGCTGGAGTACTACGGCCTCGGCCGCTTCTTCCGGGCTGGTGGCTTTGGGGAGGATTCGGACGAGCGGGCGGAGATCGTGGCGCGGGCCATCGAGCGGCTGGCGGCAGAGGCCGGCGACGAGGGCCCCCACCGCACCTTCGTCATCGGCGATACGCCCCTGGACGTAGACGCCGCCCTGGCCAATGGCGTGGCGGCGGTGGGCGTGGCGACGGGCACCTTCAGCGTCCAGGCGCTGAAGGACGCCGGCGCGACGCTGGTCTTCCCCGACTTCTCCCGCTGGCAGGATGTGGTGGGCGTCCTTCTAGGCTGATGCCCTGCTCGTAAGAGAACACGGCCTCCTGAACCGCCCGCCGGTCCCTCACCCCCTCACGCTGAAGCTGCCTTAGGAACTCCTCCCGTCGGGCCAGCTCGGCCAGCAACGCGTCTGCCGGCATCCCTGCCCAGGCGGCCAGGGCCGCCACCTGCTCCGGCGATTCCAGGACGCGGAAGCTGTCGTCCTGGGGGTCCCACGTGGCGATGGTGGACAACCGCAGGTCACTGGCCGCGGCGCCGTCGGGTTGGAGGAAGGCCACCTCGTTCATCCGCCGCAGGACGCGGCCGTTGCGGTGGCCCAGGTAGATGGTGGCCACGAAGGTGAGGTGAGCGATGTGGTGGCGCGGGATGCGCAGGTCGTTCTCCAGGATGTTCAGCACGCCAGCCACCGTATCGGCGTGGGTGGTCGTGCCCAGGGAGTAGCCCTGAGCCAGCAGCTCGAAGGTGCGGCGGGCGTACTGCCCCCAGGTGTAGACCGGCAGGTGGTCGGTCATCTCGTTCACCAGGATGTAGGTAGAGTACGAGTCGTTCAGGGGTGGCAGATCGAAGCTCTCGCCGAGGCCGCGGGTGAAGTAGGCCACGGACTGCGCGGGGGCGAAAGCCAGCAGGGCGGTGAGGATGGCCGTCTTGCCAGCCGTGGGCGCGTCGGCGGCTATCATGAGCGACGCGCCCCGCTGCAGGCCCAGCCAGAAGAGAGCGGCCAGGCGCGGCGACATGCTGCCCCGGTTGATGATCTCGATGATGGACAGAGGCACCGGCGGTGACCAGTGCCAACCCCACCAGCTCACCGGCTGGTTGACGGCCCGCATCGCCCTCTCGCTTTCCAGACGGTTCCCTATTACGAAATGATAACTCAGGTGCCTCGACGGGGGCTACTTGAACTCAACCCGTCGTTGACCGTATCTGTAGTGTTTCACTCCAGGTGAGATACAGAGGGTCAGACCGCCTCTGTTCGCTCATCCTGAGCCTGTCGAAGGATGGACGGAAACCTCATGGTTCGGCAAGCCTGCCTGCCGGCAGGCAGGCTCACCATCAGCGGCCCCAAGAGGGAGGCTGCGATGCATCGACCGCAGCCGTTAGCACCGACATAAGGCAAGCCGCCACCCATGATCTCTCGCATGTCTTGAGACGCCACCGTTTTCGTTGACCGTATCTGCGCCCGTGTGATACACTCCAGGCGTCGGCGCTGGGGCGGACGTCGGCGGTTGGTGGTCGGTGACCTGTTTCTCTGGCATCTCCCTCGTGGTGGGCGTAGCCGAGCGGTTTAAGGCGCCAGGTTGTGGCCCTGGAGATCGAGGGTTCGAATCCCTCCGTCCACCCCACCGGCTTGACATAATCACTCTGGCCTTCCTGCTATTGCCGCTGCTGATGCTGGCCGCCTGCGGCGGCGGAGGAGGCGGAGGGAGTGAGGCCTCCCAGCTTCCCGAGGGCTTTCCTAAGGACTTTCCCATCTACGAGATGGCGACGATCACCGCCGCCAGGCGAATGACCGCTGAGGGCGGCATCTACGTTGTCGGGATGGAGACCAGCGATCCCGCCGACGCTGTCCGGAGCTTCTATGAAGCCAGGCTGGACGTGGCGCCCTGGGAAGTGACCAACGTGGTGGAGATCGCTGAGAAGGAGACCGTCGTGGTCGAGTTCGCGCGGCGGGAGGGCGGCGGTCAGGCGGGGACTGTGGCCATCGAGCAGAAGCAGGAAGACGGGCAGAAGACCAGCATCACCATCAAGCTGCCCGCAGGGCCTTAGTTAGATAAGCCGGTCGATCATCAGGGTCGCCAATCCCAAGAAGACTAAGCGCGATCCCAGCGAATTGAAGGCTGAGGGCGTCGAGACCAGTTCGGGTTTCTTTTGCACCCGGTTGACGCGTCGCCACGAGGGACGTACTCTCAGGGATGGACAGACCTGGGGGGCTTTGCGCCGCTCAGGTGTCAGCGAACGAATATGGAGAGCGACCAAGACGGCTGCCATAGCCGTCATACAGACGAGAGCGGGGGAGGTGCTTCGCTTCTGGTGAGTCGCCGCTGACGCGGATCTTCGCGCGGCCGCGGCTCGCCCGCGGCAGACCACCTCCCGCATAAGTGCTGTTTGGGAGGTGGTTTTCTATGCCATTCCTCAGCCAACTTCTGGGCCGTCCCGTTCTTGACCCAGACGGCGCGCACGTCGGCACTCTCCGCGATCTGCTTGTCCTGACGGAGGTCCCCTACCCTCCCGTCCGCTCCGTTGTTGTCCGCAGCGCGCGGCGCCTCCACGCCGTCCCCTGGAGCGACGTCAGCTCCGTCACACCCCGAGGCACGGCACTGCGCCGGGCGTTCGACCCCGAGGCATACCCAGCACCAGGGACCGACCTTATATGGCTCGCTCGGGACGTGCTGGACAAGCAGATCGTCGACACGGCCGGCGTCAAGTTGGTGCGCGTCAACGACCTTGCCCTCGTCCCCATCAACGACGAACTACGGCTGGGCGGTGTGGACAGCTCCACTGCTGGTCTGCTTCGGCGACTCGGTCTGCCATGGCCGAGTGGTCTTCTCGGTCGCAGCCGCGTGCGCCTCATCGACTGGGAGCAGGTTGACGTGGGGCCCGCCATTGACGAGGTGCGCCTGAACGTTACCTTCGACCGGCTGCGCCGCATGCGCTCGGCCGACATCGCCGCGGTCATTAGCCAGATGTCGGCCGGCGAGGCCGCCGACGTGCTGGAAGCGTTGCAGGAGAAGACTGCGGCGCGCGCTCTCGCCGAGCTCTCTGAAGATCACCAGGCCGCCGTGCTGTCGGCGATGGAACCCGAGGAGGCGGCCGACGTGCTGGAGGAGATGCCGCCCGACGACGCCGCCGACGTCTTGGGGGATGTCGAGAAAGAGCGGGCAGAGGAGCTCATGCGCCTGATGGAGCCACAGGCCGCGCAGGAGGTGCGGTCACTTCTTGCCTACCCGGAGGACACGGCCGGCGGCTTGATGAATAGCCGGATCATCGCGGTTCAGGAGACCGATACGGCCGACGAGGTCATCGCGAAGCTTCGACGTACCGCCCCCCCGGAGGACGAGATCTACTACCTCTACGTCGTAGACGATGCTGGCCGCCTCAGAGGCGTCCTCTCCCTGCGCGACCTCGTCGTCGGGCAACCGAATGCGCGAATAGCGCAGATCATGCGGAGCGACGTCAAGTACGTGCGCCTGGACGACCCGCAGGAGGAGGTGGCGAAGATGCTGGTCCGGTATGACTTCCTTGCCGTTCCCGTGGTCGATGATGAGAACCGTCTCAAGGGGGTTGTGACGGTCAACGACGTTGTGGATCTGGTGGCGCCGCGGTCCTGGCGCAACCGTCCTCGACGGATGCTGGGCTGAGCTATGGCGGAGCAGGCCGAGCGCAAGATCCCCGTAAGGGCTGCCGCCGTAGCCCGTCTGAGCGGGCTGCTACGGCTGGGGCCTTTTCTGGCCGTCATGGGCCCGGGCATCATCACGGGCGTCGTCGACGACGATGCGACGGGCATCGCGGGCTACGCCCTCGCCGGCGCGCGCTTCGGCTATTCGTTGCTGTGGGTCCTGCTCCTGACCATCGTGGCGCTGGCGGTGGTGCAAGAGATGGCGGCACGCATGGGCGCCATCACCGGCAAAGGGCTCGCCGCTTTGATCCGGGAGCGCTTTGGGGTGCGCACCACCGCCCTGGCGATGGTAACCTTACTCGTGGCTAATGTCGCCACCACGGTGGCGGAGTTCGCGGGTGTGGCCGGCGCATCGGAGATCTTTGGGGTGTCGCGCTACATCACTGTTCCCATCGCGGCAGTGCTGGTTTTCCTCGTCGTGGTCTACGGGTCCTACCGGCGAGTCGAGGTGGTGCTGCTGACGGTCTCCCTGGTCTTCGTCTCTTACATTATTACTGGCTTCATGGCGAAGCCCGACTGGGGGGCGGTAGGCGGCCACTTCGTCGTCCCAAGCTTTCACTTCACCCTCCCCTACCTCACGATTCTTATCGGCGTCATCGGCACCACCATTGCGCCATGGATGCAGTTCTACCTGCAGTCCAGCGTGGTCGACAAGGGCCTGGGCGAGCGGGAGTACCGTCTGGAACGCCTGGACGTGTACGTCGGCTCCTTCTTCACCAGCTTCATCGCCTTCTTCATCATCGTGACCACAGCAGCCACCCTGTTCGTCCACGGCAAGCCTGCGGACAGCGTCACCGATGTGGCCCAGATCCTCCGACCGCTGGCGGGGGACTTCGCGGCCAGGCTGTTCGCCATCGGCTTGCTCAACGCGTCGCTCATGGCGGCCGTGGTTCTGCCCCTCAGCACGGCCTACGCCGTGTGTGAGGCCTTTGGCTGGGAGCGCAGCGTCAACCGGCCGCTTCGAGAAGCGCCTGCCTTCTTCGGCCTGTTCGCGGCACTCATCGGAGTCGGCGCTGCGGCGGTGCTCATCCCGGGCGTGCCGTTGCTGACGCTCCTCTTCCTGCCCAATGTGGTCGGCGGCATCCTTCTGCCGGTGATCCTGGTCTTGATGCTTATGCTGGTCAACGATCGAAAGATCATGGGGTCCTGGGTAAACTCTCCCCTTCAGAACGTCATCGCCCGGCTCACCACCGGCCTGCTGGTCGCCCTGTCGGTCATCTATCTCATCATCGCCATCCTGGAAGGCGTGGGCGTGCTTACGGGGTGAAAGCCAGGGGTATCCCGATCTAGGTCAAGCGGCCCCGTCTTGGTTGTGGCTGTCCTTGGTCTATGATAGACTTTCAGCGGCTCAGTGGACACTGTGGCGGCGCGGCTTTGGCCCGCCGCCTCTTGGGGTGGCCCCCGTAGCTCAATGGATAGAGCGCCTGGCTTCGGACCAGGTGGTTGTGGGTTCGAGTCCTGCCGGGGGCGCCAGCTATCTCTGAAGGCGGACCATGGACGGTAACAACCGACGTCAGCCGTTGCCCAACCGCTCTCGCGTGGTGGGGGCGATCATCTGCGGCGGTAGCGTGGCCCTCGGGGCCGCCCTGGTGACGGGGGTGCGACGGCGCAGCTACTGGGCGGTGGCCTTGCCTCTGCTGGTGGCCTCGCTGGGGGCTCTTTCCATCGCCTTCTGGATCGGCTGGACGCTGGTTATGACGCGGCTACCGTCTCTGGAACCAACGCTGGCCGCGCGCCAAGCACCTCGTGGTACACGGCCTCGGTCTCCAGCGCCGCCTTCCGCCAACTGAACTTCTCCAGCACCCGCTCGCGGCCGGCCTGACCCATGCGACGGCGCAGTTCGGCGTCGCTCATCAGCGTGCGCATGGCCCGAGCTAGGGCCGGCGCGTCGCCCGGTGGCACCAGGATACCGGTGACACCGTCCTCCACCACCTCCGGCAGGGCGCCGCCGGTAGTGGCCAACACCGGCAGGCCGCAGGCCATGGCCTCCCCCGCTGGCAGCCCGAACCCCTCGTACAGGGACGGGCAGGCCAGCATCTCCGCCCGGTTGTAGTGCCGCACCAACTGGGTGGTGGTGACCCGCCCGGTGAAGCGCACCCGCGTGCTCAGGCCGTATCGCCAGACCAGGCGCGGGGCCAGCTTCAGCTCCTGTCGTGGCCGGTCGACGAAAGTTAGGTGGTAGGCGGTCGTGTCGCGCAACAGGCGGAAGGCGTGGAGCAGGTGAGCGGCGCCCTTGTTGCGGTCCTCGGAGTTGCCCACGTAGATGATGTTGTTGGCGTCCTTGGTGATGGGCAGTGGCCGGAACATCTCCGCGTCGATGCCGTTGTAGATGACGCGCATCTGCTGGCGAGGGACGCCAAAGGCCAGCTCCACCATGCCCGCTGAGGCTTCGGAGACGGTGATGATGCGGTCGAGGTGGCGGGACACCAGTTCCTGCATGAAGATGGGGTAGTAGATGAGGCGCCGCGCCTTCTCGATGGGCCCCCGTGCCTGGGCTACGGCGTTGCGTACATCGATGGACAGGGGGTGGTGAATGGTGGCCACCAGGGGCGTGCCGGCGCTCTTCATCAAAAGTAGGCCCAGGCCCAGGCCCTGGTTGTCGTGCACGATGTCGAAGCGGCGCTGGCGCGATAGCTCCAGGAACTTGGCCACCGCCCGCAGGCTGAAGGTGAACATGAGGGAGAAGATGCCGGCGCGGGTGGTGGCGAACTCGAACAGGTTCAGGGGGTAGAGGAACTCCCACGGATTGGGTCGGAGAAGGAAATCGCGTCGGCTCTCCACGTAGCGGAACCAGCTGAAGCTTTCCAGGTGGTGGATCTGGACCCCCGGCGGCATGCTAGGATAGGGCGGCCCGGCGATGACGTGCACCTCATGGCCCAGGCGGGTGAGCTCCCGCGTCAGGTAGTAGAGGTAGATGCCCTGCCCGCCGGAGTACATGCTGCCGTGGTACATGAGGAAGCAGATTCTCATGGGCCCTCCTGTCCTTTGGCCTCGGTGCGGGGCGACCACACAGATATGATGACGTCGGCCACGGTGGGGGCGCGCCGGGCGGCGAGATCGGCGGCCCGCAGGATGGCCCGCGCTACCCGCTTCGGTAGCCTATCCAGGGCCTTACCCCAGCCGGGGAGGAGCCACAGCAGCGAGACGCCGAAGCATCTTTTCAGCTCCAGCCAGCGGCCGCCCAGACGCAGCACCTGATCGTAGCTGCCCCTAAGAGTGTGGTCCTCCGGCGGCACCCAGTAAGGGCGCTCGCGCCGGTTCTTGTAGCGGGTGCGGCGGAGGGCCGAATCGAGCCAGCGGCCAACCCGACAGGAGAGGCTTTCGTAGTTGGTGAGGGCGATGACCGCTAGGCCATTGGGCTTCAGTACCCGCGCCACCTCCTGCACGAAGGCCTCGGGGTGCGCGAAGTGGTCCATGGCGCCCTTGCAGGTCACCCGGTCGAAGGACGAATCGCGAAAGGGGAGCGTTTCGGCGACGCCCCGCACCAGCAGCACCTGTCCCCCTTGCTCCCCCGCCTTGCGGCGGGCGAGGCCCAGCATGCTCTGGGAGGCGTCGAGGCCCCAGGCCTCCCAGCCCTTCCGCGAGAGGCCGATGATCTCCTCGGCGGGGCCGCAGGCCACATCCAGGATGCGCCCGGGCCACGGCCGGTCGGCCGCCTGCAGCGTGGCCTCGCTCAAGCGGTCGATGTAGAACTGCATGTCCGGCCGGTAGGGCCCGGGGAAGAAATCTTCCAGGGCGTAGTCCAGCTCGGGCTGAGGCCCGGCCGAAGGCGTCACGTTCATGCCATCCCCTGTCTGCTGTACGGTGGGAGGGCGCCCTGCGCCGCTAGGCGTTGCTCCCTGGCGAGGGCCAGGGCCCGGCGCGCCTCCGCTACTGACCGGCGATGGCCCGGCGGCGGCCACTCCTTCATCGCCCGCAGGATGATGAATGCCTCGTCGAAGCCCACCCAGGGCCCCCACCAGCGCTCGCAGCGATACTGGGCGGCGCGATTGTGGTTGGCCAGCGCCTCCAGCACGTCGCCCAGCAGGCGGCGCACAGGGCTGGGCTCCGCGCCGGCGCTGCGGGTAATAAAGCGCAGGCGGGCGTAGTCCAGGTCGAAGCGGGCGCGCTCGTAGATGGTGAATGCGGCGAAGGTCTCGATGGTCAGGCCGCGCCGGTGGGTGGGATCGACCCAGGTGACGTAGGACGAGGAGGCGTGGGGTACGCGGACGTAGACCAGGCTGCCCTGCTTGCACACCCGCCACAGCTCCTCCATGGCCTTCACCAGGTCGGGGGCGTGCTCCAGCACGTGATAGGCGTAGATCACGTCCACCGAGTTGTCCTTGAAGGGCAGCCCCACGTCTAGGGCGGCCTTGACGCCGCCTGAGGGCACCAGGTAGGGGTCGATGCCGATGACGTCTGGCCGCTGGGTGCGGCAGCCGATGTCCAGCTTGATCATGGCCCTGGTTCCCCGCCCGGTGCGGCGTACTGGAAGACCCGCGCCAGATATTCGTCCACCACCGGCTGGGGCGCGCCCTGGGCCACCACCGAGCCGTGCTCCAACAGCACTCCTCGATCGCAGAAGCACTTCACGCTCCCCAGGTCGTGGGTCACCAGGACAATGGTCACCCGCTCCCGGCGCAGCTTCTCGATGTGGGCGAAGCACTTCTGCTGGAACTCGGCGTCGCCTACCGCCAGCACTTCGTCGATAAGCAGGATCTCCGGCTTGACGTGCACGGCCACGGCGAAGCCCAAGCGCACGTACATGCCGGAGGAGTAGGTGCGCATGGGCTGGTCGATGAACTCCCCCAGCTCCGAGAAGTCGACGATCTCCGCCATCTTCTCCTGCGCCTCGCGGCGGGAGAGGCCCAGAAGGACGGCGTTGAGGATGGCGTTCTCGCGGCCGGTGATCTGGGGGTGGAAGCCAGCGCCCAGCTCCAGCAGGGGCGAGACGCGGCCCCGCACCGTGACCTTGCCCCTGGTGGGGGGCGCCAGGCGGGCGATGATGCGCAGCAGCGTGCTCTTGCCGGCGCCGTTGGCCCCGATGATCCCTACGCTCTCGCCGCGGTGGATAGTCAACGACAAGTCTTTGAGGGCCCAGAATGGCTGCTTGGCCCGGCTGGCGCTGAAGAAGGTCAGCAGATGGAGGAGCGCCGTCTTCAGCTCCCCCGCTCGCTGCGATTGGAGGAAGTAGCGCTTGGAGATGCCCTCCAGGACGATGGCGTCTTGGTCATCATAGGGCGTCTTCAAAGTGTCCCTCGAGGGTCTTGAATACCAGAGCGCCGGCCACCAGGGTTACGGCGGTGAAGACGAGGGCCGGCCAGATGTCGGCCGAGGGTAGCTGGTTCTTCAGGAAGAGGTCGCGCCAGGCCTCGATGAGGGAGGTCATGGGGTTGATGAGCAGCAGCGGCTTCACGCTCTCCGGCACGCGACTCAGGGGGTAGAGGATGGGGGTCAGGTAGAACCAGAGGTTCAGGAAGACCTCCGCCAGGTGCTCCAGGTCGCGCAGAAAGACATCGAAGCTGGCCACCACCAGGACGGCCCCCGCCAAAAGCAGGAGCTGAATGGCGATAAGCAACGGGATGCCCAGTAGCCACTCCGGGCCGGGATGGCGGCCGGAGATCAAGAGCAGGAGCATGAGGATGGGGATGGACAGCACGAAGTGGATGAGCTGGTTGGTCACCGTCGATAACGGCAGGACGAAACGGGGAAAGTAGACCTTCTTCAGCAGCGCCGCATTGTTGGCGAAAGACGGCGCCGAGAGCTGGATCGACCCCTGGAACCAGCCCCAGGGGAACAGGGCCGAGAGGAGGAACAGGTGGTAGGGGGCGTCCGCCACCGTGATGCCCAGCACGCGATTCAGGGCGAAGTAGAGCACCATCGCCAGGAACAGCGGCTTGGCCAGTGTCCACAGAAAGCCCAGGACGGTGCCCTGATAGCGCAGCTTCACCTCGCGGGCGGTGAGGAGCATCAGAAGCTCCCAGGTGCGGGCCACCTGCGACAGGTCGAGCCGGGCACGGGCTGCCGCTGCGATGGACGCCAAGCTGCCTCCTAAGCGCTAAAAGTTCAGTGTGTAGACTAGCAGGTCGCTCCTCCTGAATCAACCGCGAGCCGGGGGCTGATCCCCGCTCTCGCAGACCTAAAGGTCTGCAGCTACGAAACGGGGAGCATCCAGGGTCGTAGCTGCAGGGCTTGAGCCCTGCATCATGCGAAGCCCTCCGTTTGCCTTGGCCACCGCCCAGGGCTAGAATACGCCTAGCCCGACTCGGCGGAGGTCTATGGCCAAGGACAAGCTCAAGGGCCTGATCCTCAGCGGCGGCAAGGGGAGCCGTCTGCGCCCCTTCACGTATACCGGCGCCAAACAACTGGTGCCCATTGCCAACAAGCCCGTCCTCTTCTACGCCATCGAGGACCTGGTGGGCTGTGGCATCCGTGATATCGGCATCGTCGTAGGCGATACGCGGGACCAGGTCATGGCGGCGGTAGGCGACGGCAGCCGCTGGGGGGCCGGCATAACCTACATCCAGCAGGACGCGCCTTTGGGCATCGCCCACGCCGTCAAGGTCGCCGCTGACTTCCTAGGGAGGCGTCCCTTTGTCCTCTATCTGGGCGACAACCTGGTGCTCGGCGGCATCGCCTCCTTCGCAGAGCGCTTCCGCCGCGAGCCCAGCAACTGCCAGTTGCTGCTCCACCGGGTGCCCAACCCCCAGAGCTTCGGCGTGGCCGAGATGGTGGACGGCCACGTGGCGCGGGTGGTGGAGAAGCCCAGTCGGCCGCCCAGCGACCTGGCCGTCATCGGCGTGTACATGTTCGACGAGCGCGTGTTTCCAGTGGTGGAGCAGTTGCGGCCCTCGGCGCGAGGTGAGCTGGAGATCGCCGACGCCATCCAGCACCTAATCGACGCTGGCCTGGCGGTGCAGGCCCAGGTGCTGGAGCGCTACTGGATGGATACCGGCAAGATGGGCGATATCCTGGAGGCCAACGCCGTAGTGCTGGACGCGCTGCCCGCCGTCAACGAGGGCAGGATCGACAGCGCCTCGCGGGTGGAGGGCAAGGTCATTCTGGAGGCGGGGGCGCAGGTGACGAACAGCGTCCTGCACGGCCCGCTCATCATCGGGTGCGAGGCACGGGTCGTGGACTCGGAGGTCGGCCCGCATACGTCCATCGACCACCACTGCCTGGTGAAGGGCAGCCGCATCGCTGGCAGCGTGGTCATGGAGAACACGGTCATCGAGGGCGTGGGCCCGCGCATCGAGGCGAGCCTCATCGGGCGCTTCGTGGAGCTGTGGGGCGATGGCACCGGCTGGAGCGAGGGCCGCCTGTCCCTCACCCTGGGCGACCACAGTTGGGTGAGGGGGTTTGCTTAGCCAGTGGAGCGGATCCTGGTAACGGGCGGGGCGGGTTTCATCGGCAGCCACTTCGTGCGCTGCCTGCTGCGCCAGCACCCTGAGTATCAGGTCACGAACATCGATAAGCTCACCTACGCCGGCAACCGTGACAACCTGCGGGACGTCGAGGATGATCCCCGCTATCGCTTCGTGCAGGGCGACATCTGCGACGCCGCCCTGGTGGACGAAGTGGTGGCCCAGGCCGACGCGGTCGTCAACCTGGCCGCCGAGACCCACGTAGACCGCTCGCTCCTGGACGCTGGCGCCTTCATTCAGACCGACGTCTATGGCACCTACGTCCTCCTCTGCGCCGCCCGCCGCCACGGCGTGCAGCGCTTCCTCCAGGTCTCGACCGATGAGGTCTACGGCGAGGTGCCTGAAGGCCGCTTCTCCCGCGAGACGGACGCCCTGCGCCCGCGCAGCCCCTACGCGGCCAGCAAGGCCGGCGGCGACATGCACTGCCTGGCGTTTTTCGCTGCCTACGGCCTGCCGGTTGTCGTCAGCCGCGGCGTCAACACCCTGGGCCCCAACCAGCACCCGGAGAAGTTCGTGCCGCTGTTCATCACCAACGCTCTCCAGGGCCAACCCCTCCCCCTCTACGGTGACGGCCGCCAGGTGCGCGACTGGCTCTTCGTGGAGGATCACTGTGAGGCGCTGGACCTGCTCCTCCACCAGGGCGAGCCGGGCCAGGCCTACAACATCGGTGGGGGCAACCAGCGGCCCAACGTCCGGGTGGCGGAGGCCATCGTCGACCTGTTGGACAAGCCGCGCGACCTGATCCGCCGCGTGCCCGACCGCCCCGGCCACGACCGCCGCTACGCCCTCGACTGGTCGAAGCTACGGGCGTTGGGCTGGTCGCCCGGCCATTCCTTCGAGGAGGCGCTGGCCAAGACCGTCGCCTGGTACCGCGAGAACGAGGAGTGGTGGCGGCGGGCGCGCGCCGGCGCCTACCAGGAATACTACCAGCGCCAGTACGGCTGGCGGCTCGAAGCTGGCGCCGCGGCCGCGCGAGAGGAGGGGCAAGGGTGATCGAGGGGGTAGAGGTCAAGCATCTGGTCAAGCATGTGGACGAGCGCGGCTTCCTGATGGAGCTCTTGCGCTCGGATGAGCCCATCTTCTGCAAGTTCGGTCAGGCCTACGTGGCCCTCAACCACCCGGGCGTCGTGCGGGCCTGGCACTGGCATCGCAAGCAGGACGACCACTTTGTGGTGGTGAAGGGCATGGTCAAGGTGGCCCTCTACGACGCCCGTGAGGGCTCGCCCACCCGTGGCCAGGTGGATGAGTTCTACCTGGGTGAGGACAACAACGTCCTGCTGAAGATCCCCAGCGGCGTAATGCACGGCTACAAGACGGTGGGCGCCGAGCCCTCCCTCCTCATCAACTTCCCCACTGAGCCCTACGACCGCCAGGAGCCGGACGAGTACCGCCTGCCCTGGAACACCCCGGAGATCCCCTACGACTGGCAAATCAAGATGGGCTGAGAGGGGCGGATGCGCATCCTGATCACCGGCGGTCGAGGCCAGCTCGGCCGTGAGCTGCGGGCGGCCTTCGCCGCGCACACGGTCTCGGCGCCCGGCCACGCCGAGTTGGACGTGACCGACGCCGGCGTCGTCGGGCGGGCGGTGGATACGTTCCGGCCGGAGCTGGTCATCCATGCCGCCGCCTACACTGACACCCGCGGCTGCGAGGCCGACCCCGCCCTGGCGATGCGCGTCAACGGCGGCGGCACGCGCCACGTGGCCCTGGCCTGTCGCCAAGCTGGCGCCGCCCTGCTCTACGTCAGCACGAACGAGGTGTTCGAAGGGGCCAAGGGCGAGCCGTACCTGGAGACGGACGAGCCGCGGCCCATCAACGCCTACGGTCGCTCCAAGCTGGCGGGCGAGGAGCACGTGTGGTCCTTGCTCCAGAAGTCCTACGTCGTGCGGACGGCCTGGCTCTACGGCGGAGGCAGGGACTTCCCGGCCAGGGTCCTCCAGGCAGCGACCGGCGAGCTGCCCATGGTGACGGACGAGGTGGCCTCGCCCACCTGGGTCTGCGACCTGGCCCAGGCCATCGCCCGCCTCGTCGAGCAGGACGCGCCTCCCGGCGTCTATCACCTCACCAACGGCGGCGGCTGCTCTCGTTTCCAGTGGGCGGAGCGGGTGCTGGCCCTGGCTGGTCGGCAGGATGTCGTGCTGCGGCCGGTCACCCAAGCTGAGTACGGCGCACCCTATCGCAAGCCAGCCTTCTCGGAGCTGGCGAACACGGCCGCTGCCGCTTTGGGCGTCGTCCTCCGGCCGTGGCCGGAGGCGCTGGCGGAGTACTTCGTGAGCGCGCCGGTGGACCGGTCAGCCCGGGCGCCGCGCTAGGGGGAGGCCGTGAACGCGGAGCAAGAGGCCCCTTTGGTGGCAATCCTTACCGTTAACTACAACGGCGGCGGCCACATCGCCGACTTCCTGGCCTCGCTGCGGGCGGTGACGTATCCCAACTTGGTCCTGGTGGTGGTGGACAATGCCTCTTCCGACGGCTCGCCCCATGAGATAGCGCGCCTCTTCCCGGCGGCCGTGCTCATCCGCAACGACGAGAACCTGGGCATCACCGGCGGCCACAACGCTGGCATCCGCTACTGCCTGGAGCACGGCTTCGACTACGTCCTCTTTCTGAACAACGATACGGTGGTGGAGCCGGACTTCCTCGACCGTCTGCTCGACGGCACCGATGGCCGCACCATGGTCGCGCCCAAGGTCTACCTCTACGGCCGGGC
>Ga0315279_10005925_pt1 | contig 15617 bp, 17 predicted proteins | sample YL17G06_20_MG_FD_203694 | JGI IMG/M metagenome (GOLD analysis project Ga0315279, IMG submission 203694) | Sediment microbial communities from Yellowstone Lake, YNP, Wyoming, USA - YL17G06_20 | ecosystem: Environmental > Aquatic > Freshwater > Lake > Sediment | place: USA: Wyoming | collected... | reverse complement strand
CTCGCCGGTCATTTGAGATGATCTCTTTTCGCAGGCGCAGGAGTTCCCTGAACGCCCGCAGGATGACGCTGAGCTTGGCGCCCGTCTGCCGGCCTGCAAGGCGGGGGCGGTGGCTGACGGGCACTTCCGTCAGCGTGTAGCCCTTGCGTACGGCGCGGGCGAGGATCTCCGCGTCGATCAGCGCGCCGGTGGACTTCATGTCGATGCGGTCGAATATCGCCCGCCGGTAAAGCTTGAACGCGCTGTCGACGTCCCGGCATCGAAAGCCCAGCAGCCGCGTGACGAGCCGTCCCCAAAGCCAGGCGTTGAGCCGGCGGATCAGACTGTCTTGGCGGCGCCGGCGGCAGCCGCTGACAATATCGTAGCGGTCGATCAACTCCAGCAGCATGGGCAACTCGGCGATGTCGAACTGACCGTCGCCGTCGGTGTAAAAGACCAGTTCCTTCGTGGCTGCGCGAAACCCGCTGGCCAGGGCCGCGCCGTAACCGCGGTTGGCGGGGTGGTGCACGCCGCGGATGCGCGGGTCCCCGGCCGCAAGTTCGTCGATGATCGCCCCGGTGCGGTCCCGGCTTCCGTCATCGACGAGGATCACCTCGAAGTCGTCGCTGACCTCCGGCAGCAGCGCCATCGCCTCGCCGACGACGCGGCGGACGTTGTCCTGCTCGTTGTAGCACGGGTAGAAGACGCTCAATGCGTACTTGCGCCGCGGCTGGTTGTCTGCTGCCGTCACGCGGTCTCTCCAGGGCCGGCCCGGGCCTTCGGGCCCTTCTCAACCAGCCAGAATACCAACCCCGGCAGGGAGAGCAACATCGGAGTCAGCCGCGCCAGAAGCGCCAGGGCGAGCACCGCCGAGCCGTCCGCGCCCGGCCCGGCCGCGAAGAATAGCACGTACATGCCCTCGACAAGCCCCAGCCCGCCGATGCTGACGGGAATGGCCGCAATAATGTAGATCACCGGCACGAAGAGGAAGTAGAGCGAGATGGCGGTGGGCAACTTCAGGGCCAGGCCCAGGCAGGCGATTCCTCCGGCTAACAGCAGGTGCACGCCGAGGGTCATGGCGGCGACGACGGCGGCGTCCCTCGGGCATCGCGGCAGGCGTTGGAGCGTGGCAATGGCAAGGCGGAAGTTTTCCGCCCTCGGCAGGCGGGCTATGAGTCGGTCGAGCCCCGCCAGCCGCCCGACGCGACGGCTGAAGAGCACCAGGCCGGCGACAATGATGACCGCCAGGATCGCCGCTATCGCCCCGGCGGCCCTGTGCGTCTGCTCGCTCCGCCAGGTCGCCAGGCCCATCACCCCGGCCAGGACGGCCATGCCCGCCAGGCCGACGAAGCGGTCGAGCAGGACCGTCGCCACCGCCACCGTTCGCCCGCGGGTCCGGCGGGCGACCAGGTACGCGCGGACCACGTCGCCGCCGGTTGCCCCCGGCAGGAAGAAGTTGAAGAAGTGCCCCACGTACATCAGCCGGATCGTCGCCCAGAGGCCCACGCCCAGCGACTCGCGGCGCATCAGGTACCACCAGCGGACGCCCATTAGGGTAAGCTGCCCCGCAATGATGACCGCGGCGAGGATGAAGAAGGCCGGGCGAAGCCGCCCCAGGACCCGCGACATGCCGGGGTGAACCGCCGGCCCGTCGGCGGTGCGGAACTCGGCCGCGGGATGCCAGGCCGCCTCCCGGCCCGGCAAGGCCACGAGGACCTGCCCGTCGCGCTGGTCCAGCGCGCGCAGTTGCCGCCCGTCGAGGCCGACGACATAGTCGTCCCACGACACGCCGGAGACCACCCACCAGACCAGCCCGGCCGTCACGGCCAGCTTGGCCAGAAACGCCGCCGCTTTGCCAACACGATTGACCACCGTCGGTTTCTCCCGGGCCCCAAAGGCCCATCACCCTTATATCGGCACGTCGGGGGGATAAGCAGCAAGGATCGGGAGTCCTGAGTCCGTGGAACCTGCCTGCCGGCAAATAAGCAAGCTGATTGGCTATAGGTCTTATGGGACCTATTGGACCTATGAATCTTCCGCACACCGCAAGGCCGGGGTTTGGGTGGGGCGGTGGGCGGGCTACTTCGCGGCCGGCGCGGTCGTCGGCTGGGTGGTAGGTTGGAGCTTGAGTTTGCCCTGGCTGACCAGTTCGTCGCGCCGGGCGATGATGGCCTTGGCGCGGTCCATGGAGGACATGCTCTCAAGCTGCTTTCGCTCTTGGGCTGTGAAGGTGGCCACCACGGCCCGGACCCAATCGGCCCGCACCCGGTATTCCTCTCGCTTCTGTTTGTCCAGCGCCAGGAAGGCCGAGTAGCTCAGCAGGAGCTTTTCCTGCTGCTTGGGGTCCTTGTCAAGGAACGCCAAGGCCATGCCGCGGAACCGCTCGCGCTGTTCGGGCGAGAGCATTTCCCAGTCCTGGCGGTTGTGGTTCATTGACGCGGCGAGGCTGGTTCCGGCGCTCATCTGGAGGCTGAGCTTGAGCCTCAACTGGGCGGCAAGGCTGCCTCGCGGGGGTCGCGTCAGCACGTCGGTGCCGATGTCGGCGGCCCCGGCGTTGTCGGCGGCCTGGGCGACTTCGGCCGCCGCGGCGGCCTCCTGGGCCCGCGCGATTCCCGCCGACAGCGAAACCGCCGCCGCGAAAACCAGCGCCACTGCCACCGAAAAAATGTTACAAACACGCGAACTCATTGCTGCCTCTATACTCCCTGGTCCTTGCTGTCCAGTTGCTCGATGTCTTTCAGGGTCTCCAAGTCCGCCACCACCTCGTAGTCGCGGAAAAAGTCCAGGTTGCGAATGATCTCTTCCTGCAAGGCCGGACGCTGATCGGCGGGGACGGCCTTGAATGCCGTCGACTTGGCCAGTTCCGGCTCGATAATCACATTGTTGCCGCCGGCGACGCCGGGCGCTCGGTGCCGGCCGTACCAATCTCCGCCGCCAAAGACCGCCAGGCCGACAAGGATAATCGCCGCGGCCGCGGTCGCAGGGGCCAGCCACCGCACCACGTGCAATACCTGCCGGCGACGCGCGTGCTTTCGCACAGCCGACATTATCCGCCCGGTCAGTTCCGCCGACACCGGCGGGGCCGTGTAATGGTCCAGCAGGCCCTCGACGTCCTGGAAATCCCGCCGAGTCTGCCGCCACGCCGCATCGGCCTCGACGTTGTGGGCGACCTCGACCGCCGAATCGCCCTGCAACTGGCCGTCCATGTACGCCGAGAGGTCTTCCAATTCGCTCTCGGTCAGTTCCCGCATGGGGATGCCGGCCAGGATTCGCCTGGCCAGGCCCGGCGCGGGCGCCGGCGCCGCGTAGCCGTCCAGCGCCTCGTGCAGGACGCGAAGCTCCCGCTCGGCACGGCGCCAGACGGGGTCGTCCTGGACCAGCCGCTCGACCTCCGCCGCCCGCCCGAGCGGCAATTCGCCGTCCAACCAGGCCGAAAGGTCTTCGAAATCAGATTGTCCCAATCGTCCGCTCATGTACTCTTCTCGTGTCCCTGGGCCCGGGCCTTCGGGCAACCTGGCCCGGGGGCATCCGAGAGACAAACCATCATAAGGCTCGAAGGTTTCGCGAGCTTTCTCGGATGCGTCGCCCACCGGTGTGGGCGCCTGGCCTGTTATCTCGTCGGCCAATATCCTCGCGCCCTTCATTTTCTATAAACATGCTGTCAATGAAAAAGAGTCGCGGGAAAAGTGAAAAATAGATATTCTTCAATGACAGCTTTCAATTGTATCCCCAATCCCTCTGCCACCCGACTTACTCACAAGACGTGATTCTCACTGGCGGACATAGCGCATAAGGGCTTGGCGCAGGTTGCTGCGGGCGCGGCTGAGAAGGCTCTTCACGGCCATCGTCGAGCAATCGAGGATTACGGCTATATCATCATAACTCTTTTGTTCATACTTATTTAGAATGATGGCCACCTTCTGGTTCTCAGGCAGTTGGCTTATTGCCTCGGCCACCTTTTTCCGCAGTTCCTCGGCGTCCAGGCGGTCGTGAGGGGGTGTCAACCGCTCGTCGGGCACGTCGCGGTAGAACGTCTCGCCGTCGTCGGAATGCACGGTGTCCAACTGCATCGGCTGGCCGCGGCGCTTGGCCCGCAGGACGTTGAAGGAAAGATTGGCCGCGATCCGGTACAGCCACGTGCTGAACTTCGCCGTCGGCGTGTATCTCTTGGCCGTGCGATAAACCCGCAAAAAGACCTCCTGCGTGAGGTCCTCGACCTGGCCCGGATCGCCCAGGAAACGGTAGATCAGCGTGTTGACCTTCGGGGCGTTGCGGTTGACCAGTTCCTCGAACGCCTCGTGCTCGCCCTTCTGGAAGCGGAGCATCAGCTTCACGTCGTCGTCCTCGCGGGCCCATCGCGTAAGCCCGGCCTCGTCGGTCTTGGGCTGCAACCGGCGGTCATTCGAAACGGGCGGTTTCCCGGTCTCTTTAGCCACGAGTGTACTACCTCGTTGATTCCTGATGTTTTGCGGACTGTCGCAGTTGACCGCACGCGGCCGAGGCGCCCAGGCCCCGGCTTGCCCGCAGATGGGCGTTGGCGCCGCGGCGGCCTAGCCGCTCGACGAACGCCTTGCACGCCTTATCATCCGGCGGCGCGAACTCCAGGTGCTCGACAGGATTGTACCTGATGACGTTCACGTTGCAACGAAGCTGCCCGGCCAGGCCGGCCAACTCGTCGGCGCAGGCCGGCGAGTCGTTGACGCCCGCAAGCAGCACGTATTCCAGCGTCACCTCGCGGTGGCGCACCTGGTAGAAAGCCTTTGCGGCCGAGATGACGTCGGCCAGGGAGTGCCTTGCCGCAAGCGGGATCAGCCGGCGGCGAAGGGCGTCGTTGGGCGCGTGAACCGAGATCGCCAGCGTGATGGGGATGTCCTCGCCGGCCAGGCGGCGAATCTGCTTGGGCAGGCCCACCGTCGAGACCGTGACGTGCCTGGCCGACAGGCCAAGCCGCTGCGGGTCGATCATCGCCCGCACGGATGCCACCGTGGCGTCGTAATTGGCCAGCGGCTCGCCCATGCCCATGAAGACGACGTTCGTCACCCGCCGCCCAGCCGCCGCCTGGAGCCAGAAAACCTGCTCGACAATCTCCCCGGCGGTGAGGTTGCGCTTCAGGCCGTCCAGCGGCGTGGCGCAGAAGCCGCACCCGATGGCGCATCCGACCTGGCAGGACACGCACGCCGTAAGCCTTTCGCCGGCCGGGATCGCCACGCACTCGATGCGCTCGCCGTCCGCCAACTCCAGCAGCAGCTTGACGGTGCCGTCCGGCGCGTCGCTGCGTCCGGCCAGGCGGGCGGAAAGTATCACCAACTGCCCGGCAAGCTCAGCCCTCAACTCCGCCGACAGGTCGGTCATGTCCGCCAGGTCCGTAACGTGCTTCTGCCAGACCCACGCGGCGACCTGGCGCGCGCGGAACGGCGGCTGGTGGAGCTCGGCCAGGGCCCCTACAAGCTGCGCGACGGTCATGTCCAACACGTGATGCTTCATCTTGTGCAAAGGCGGCGTTTCTTGGCCTGCAACTTCTCCATCTCGCCGGAGGCGAACAAGCCTTCCAGCGCGGCCAGGTCAGGCACAATCCGGTCGCTGTAAGCCCGCACGACCCAATTGGCCGCCATGGGGGTGATGGTCACCACGGCCGCGCCGGAGCGGTGCGCCTCGTACATCTCGATGGCGGTCCCCATCGACGCGCTGGGCAGGTAGGCAATCAGCACGTCGCAGTCGATCGCGCGGGCCACGCCTTCATCGAAAGTCTCGATTATCCTCGGCAGATCGTAGGTGATGCTGTCGGGGTGATTGCTGTAGTGGCAGTAGACCTCCGCCCGCGGCGCGTAGCGGTCCAGCAGCCGGCGGATGGGTTCGCGCCAATCCTGGCGGTGAATCTCGGCGGCGACTTTCGAGCCTTGAATGATCCCGGCGAGAAATACCTTCATGGACACCTCTTGGCCTGCCGGGCCAAGGCCCGACGCGTAAAGAGGCATTGTACCATGCCGACCGAGTTTTTGGGAAAGCCTTCGGCCCGGGAGAAGCCGAGAGAAGAAGTTCAACGCAGAGCACTTGGCGCGGGCTTCGCCCGCAAATGATAAATGCTCAAATGATAAATGCCAAATGGCCAGTGGCAGCCAAAAGGCCTGCCAGGAGTTACGTACCGTTTCTTGTCAAGAAAACAAGATAATACACCTTTGCAGTGCGGTAATCCGTTTCTTTTGGTTGCGGCCAGCGGCCGCGCTGGGATCTCTGCGTGCTCTGCGTTGAACCTATCGGCTACTTGGCGCAGGCCTTGGCGGCTGATTTGCCGGCGAAGACCCAGTGCAGCAGGAGGATTCCCACCCCGATGACCAGCCAGACGTCGGCGACGTTGAAGATGTATGGGTAGTTCAGGCCCATCACGTTGGCCTGGGAGAAATCCAGGAAGTCCCGCACCTGCCCCACGATAGGCTTCGAGAGGTTCGGAATGTCCACGCCGGCGATCATCCGGTCGTAGAAATTGCCCAGCGCCCCGGCAAGGATCAGTCCCATGGCGATATGCGTCCAGCGGGCTTTCGCGGAGGAAACCGCGAAGAACCAGCCGACCATCAGAATCGTAAGTGCTGTGGCTGCCGCTACTACCGGCGGCGGCATCGGCAGGCCGAAAACCACCCCCGGATTCGTCGAAAGCGACAGCCGCAACCCCGCGCCGACCTGCCGGTGAAGGTCCAGGGCCTTGAGAACGTCGCGGGAATCCACGTCCTGGCCGTGCTCCAGCTTGATCGCCTGCACGCGGATCGGAACGTTGGGATCCGACAGGAGCCAGGCGAAAACCGCCTGCTTGGACCACAGGTCAGCCGCCAGGGTGAAAATCGTGACGCCGAGGAAAACCGCCACGCCCGCAGCGCTGCGCCAAGCAAGCCTGCCAGGGCCGGGGTCCTTGTATGGGTCGAAACGGTCTTTTCCGGCACCGGCCAAGATAGATCACCCTATCCGAAGATAAAACGACAAAGGGAAAAACCGCATGAGCGACCTGAGTTTCTGGCACGAGCGAATGTCTGATTCGACTGCGATGTCGTCTTGCCGAATCGCGAGTCTTTATTGCGGATTGCGGATTGCGGATTGCGGATTTCCTTCTCCCAAGAGCCCAGGCCGAGACAATCCGCAATCCGCAATCCGCAATCCGCAATAAACTCCAGGCGGCCAAACAATGGTATCACCTTGAAAAGGATATACTTAAGGACAGCCCGCCAAGAATGTAAGTCACAAAACCGCCTACTCGCCGTAACCCGGTTCTTCATCGTCATGGTCGGCTTCGCGGTCTTCGGGCTCGTAATCCCGTTCGACATCGCCATCGGCCTCGGCCTCTGACTCGGCCTCGGCCTCCTCGTCCTCTTCCTCCGGCTGCTCATCCGTAGCGATCCTGTCGCCGGCCCGGACGAGGCCCTTTTCGACCATTCGGGCATATTCGATGCTGTATGGCGCCCATGGCCTGGCCAACAGCCTGGCCTTGGCGATCGGCTTGCCCGTACCCAGGCAAACACCGTAAGTGCCTTTATCTATTCGACTAAGGGCCCTGTCTATATCGGTCAGCATGTTCCGTTCGCTTTCGAGCAGGCCCAGCGAGAACTCCTGCTCGAAGTTGTCGGTTCCGGCATCTGCGGGGTGATCGGAAATGTCCCCCTTGGACTCCTGGCGGTCGGCGCCGAGCGCCTCCGCCTCGATTCCGGTCATGTCGCCGACCAACTCTCGCCTCTTTGCCAGGAGCAACTGGCGGAACTCCTTGAGTTCCTCCCTCGTCAGCGGCGAGCGAACTGCCCGGTCGGACCCGCCTGCCGGGGGTGACTTGGCTGGAGTCTGTCCGGCGGGTTTCCTGGCCTTGGCGGGACCCTTGGCGGCGCTCTTGCGGGCCGACTTGGCGCCCTTACCGCCTTTGGCGACTGGCTTTGCGGCGGCTTTCCCAACGGCCTTCCTGCCGGCGCCTGACGCGCCGCCGGCCGAGGCCTTAGCGGCCTTGCCGGCCTTGCCAGTTGCGGGTTTACGGGGGCTTACTTTCTTGGCCACTGAGTAAAATCCTTTCCGTTTTTACATAGCCCACGCGGCGACACCCATGCCACCGCGGCCCGACGGCCCGAATACAAGCCGGCAAGTATAGGAACACCGGCGGCGGCTGTCAATACCCTTACTTCCGCGCGGGATCGACGAGTGCGGCCGGCTTATGGTGGCAGCCTTCTGCCCCATCTGATCGTGCGGGCGGCCGAGTGCCGCCACCAAGAATCGGCCGCACCCGCCGATGAGGTTTGGGTCTGTTTTATTATCGGCGCGGACGTGGGCGGCAGGTACAATCTTCTCGTGGATTGCATGTCCGGGTCCTGGGCGGCCCGGCGGCCGGAAAGACGCCGTCGGGCACTGGCGGCCGACGCATTCTTCCGTGTTTGCGGGTCGATGCCGAATGAGCGTTGAACTTGTCATCCTGGTGGACAATTCCCCCTCGGGCCCCCTGGCGGCCGAGCACGGTTTGGCGGTGCTCGTCAGCGGCCCCGGGCGAAGGGTGCTCTTCGACGCCGCCGCCACGGGCGAGGCGCTTCTCGGCAACGCAAAGGCATTGGGGGTGGACCTTTCGACGCTTGACGCAGCCGTGATATCCCACGGGCATTGCGACCACACCGGCGGCCTGGCGGCGGCGGTCCAGCAGCGGCCCGGCCTGCCGGTCTACGTCCATAGCGGCGCGTTCGACCGCCGCTGGTCGGACAAGCCCGGCGAGCCCCTCAAGGACATCTCCTGCCCGCACTCGATAGAGAGGCTCTACCAGTCCGGGGCGGTCTTCCACTCCGTGACGCATCCCGAGCCGCTGGAAAGCTGGCTCGTCGTCAGCGGGCCCATCGGCGGGCCCAAGCATGGGCGAGACGTCTTCGTCGTCCGAAAGGGCGGAGAACTGGTCGTCGACGGCTTCGCCGACGAGATGTGCCTGCTGGTCCGCGGCCAGGCCGGCTGGGCCGTGCTGACCGGCTGCTGCCACCGCGGCCTGAAGAACACCCTGAGAAAGGCCAGGTTCCTCACCCACGACGAGCCGCTGATCGCGCTTGTCGGCGGCCTGCACCTGGCCGACAACGACCAGGCCGGCATTGCCGAAGCCCTCGACCTGCTGGCCCAGTACGCCATCGCCGACGTGTACCCCTGCCACTGCACCGGGCCCGGGGCCGTCAAGAAACTCCAGCAGGCCCTCGTCGGCCGTGTCCACCCGCTGGCGGCAGGCTCGAGGGTGATCTTTTAGCGGGGCGATAGCCAGTAGCCGGTTTACCCCGAACGAAGTCGAGAGGTCGCCAGTAGCCGGGAAGAGCAAGCGGGTTGCTGAATCAAACCGAAAGGGTTCTCCCCGTCAGTTGGCAGGTCGCTCGCCCGGCGCGAGCAATTGTGCAGCAGCCTGCTGCACAATTGCCGGCGGGCTACGGGGCACTCGCCGACGTTGCCTTGTCCTACGCGATAGCAGGCACAATATCCCCGTACCTGCCGGGATACCCTTGCAGTAGTGTCAAGTCAGGGCGACAATCCAGCACCCCAGCAGGATCAGGAAGACGACGGCGCTAACGAGGAGTTCCTGGGCCAACCACCGCTTGCCGACCAGCGCGATCGCGGCGCAATACCCAACTGCGGCCAACCAGAGCCCGAAGATCGGCAGCCCAGCCGGATTGCAGTTTTGAGCCTGCGCGATCTGCCCGCGAAGAATGTGGCAGAAGGCGGTTGTCAGCCCACACGAAGGGCAACGTGTGCGCCCAGATACCTGGCAGATCAAGCATGCCGGCAAGCCCCACCGCTGGTGAGTGCCACGGCCGGAGGGACTGGGTGCCGTGGCCGCACACGCAATCAACACGGCGCCTAGGGCCAAGCTCGCGCCGGCGTGCAGCCACCGATTCGCGGTCGGGCCGATCGGAATCTGCCAGCGCCAGTGCATCTCACACGGCTTTGCGTCTAGCTGCACCGGCAACCTAGAAAAACCGCCAAGAGGAGACCGGTCCCTTGCGGATGCGGCTGGTGACCACCAAGGCGTCCACCAAGGTCAAAAGGTACAGTGGGATGAAGACTATCAGGCCCAGGCCGCAGGTGATCAAGATCAGAGGACCGACCACCAACAGGTCTAAGAGCAGGAACAGGAGTCCCTTGCCGCTCTGTCCGAGGTAGAAGTAAGGCATGCCCCACAGGGGGATCAGCCACAGGAGCACGATGGCGACAAAGCTCTTGTTGGCCGGCCCGATCTTGCCAGTCTGGGTTGGCGCCGCCGGCTGCTGCATCTGCACAATCACGGTGGTCCCGCCGCTGGCGGGGACCGCCATGCCCGCCGCCGGTGCGGCCGCCGTCTGCGGTGCGGGCTGGGAGGTTGGCTGGGCGTCGGCCGCTGGCTGCCCGCCCGGGATAACGATGGGCGAGCCGCAATTGCGGCACTTGGCTCGTTTGCCACCGCTGCCATCGGGTGCATTAAAACTCGTCGAACACCTCGGGCATTTCACTGGGATCATCGAATCGCTCTCCTTTCGGTACGGACCGGGATTCAAGGCTTGTTTCGAACATACGTTTCGCCTGTTAGGGTCGAATCCGCTTGTTTCTTCGCCGCCGCGGCCTGTGCTTGCTGGCGGACCAGACGGTATCGGTGAGAGACCGTGGCCAACACCATGGCCGCAACCACCAGGAACCCAAGCCCCGCCAGCGCGCCATACAGCAGGTAAGGCGGATGCTCCGCGCGCCAGGGCGGCGCGGGCGGAGCAACCCGGCCTTCGGCGATGGAAGCCTGTATGCGGGGCACCAGGTATTCCGCCAGCTTGGCCGCGGCGTTCTGCAGCGCCGTCTTCCCGGCAATGGCGGGGGTCATGTCGGTGGCGCCATCGATGGCGGCATTGGCCGCCAGAATCTCGCCCGTCTCCACGATAAACACCTTGACCTCGATCCTCGCCCGCGCCGAGATGGGGGCGACCTCGTGAGCCGGGCGCTCGTTCACCTGTTCCGCGAAGGCCTCGCCCGCGACGAACAGGTCGCAGCGATACTTTGAGCACAATGCCTTCATCGCCTTGATGTCCGCCTCCTTGATAATGTGCCCCATCTCGTTGCTGTAGCGAATGCTCGCGACCTCGGATGCGTCGAGCACTAGCAGCCGCGCCTCAACCAGGCGGCGAATCAACTCGGTCTCTCCGGCCGGGTCGGGGACATGCGGCCGCCCCAACAGCGTCTCGGGCACGACCACCATGATCTTGGGGTTGTACCGGCGCGGCTGGTTCTGCGCGTTGCCGACACCGAGTGCGGGCTGAGTCGGCGGCGACTGAGCGGCTTCTTCAGCGGGAGTCCTGTCGACTGCCGTGCCGCACACGGGGCTGAAGGCCCCAAAGGCCATAGCGCTCGCAAGCGCCGCGCTTCTGAGCGTCTTATTCATGATCTCGATATTCCTTTTCGTGCGACTTGGTCAGATCTGCCCCAGCAGCCGCTTCTTCTGTGCCTCGAAGTCCTCTGGAGTGATCAATCCGTCATCCGCCAAGCCCTTCATTTCCTTGAGCTTGGCCCGAATCTGATCCATGGTGGGCGCGGCGGCGGGGCCCTGACCGGCGGCGTCGCGGGCCATCTGCATGCCTGCCCCGATGCCCAGGCCGGCGGTCAGGCCGCTGGCGGCAATCCCCCCGGGCTGCTTCGCCGAATCGCGCAGGGCGTCGGAGCGTGCGGTTCGCTCATACCGGTCCAGTTCGTCCAGACCGATGGCCCGGCTGCCGGCGGCCCGGTTGATCGCTTCCTGCACCTCCGGTGGCAGGGTGATGGCCTCGATCAGCAGGTCCACCAACTCCAGCCCGTATTGCCCAAAATCTTCGCGGACGGCCTGTTTCACCCGCACGGCGATGTCTTGGTAGTGCCGGGGCAGGTCCAGGACCGTGGTCATCACGTCCGGCAGCGTCTGCGCCAGTCGCGAGACTATGATCTTCCGCAGGTAGTCTTCGATGGCAGCCGTGGTCTCGATCCCCTGGGTGCCCACCACCGTGTGCAGGAAGCTCGATGTGTCGCGTACGCGGACGGCGAAGGCCCCATGGGCTCGAAGGTTGACCATTCGGAACTCAGTGTCACGGAAGAGAATCGGCGAGGCGGTCCCCCAGCCCAAATCGGCGAAGGTCTTCAAGGCGACGAAATACACATACGAGCGGAAGGGCGAGGCGCCTAGCGACACCAGCTTGAGCACCTTGCCGAGTACCGGCAGGTTCTGAGTGGTCAGGTCGTACCGGCCCGCGCGGAAGGCGTCGGTCGGGCGCCCGTCGTGGTAAAACACGCCGACCTGCCCTTCTTGGACGATCAGTTGCGAGCCCGATGTCAACTCGGCCGTACCGTCGGGAGGGATCCGTGCCACCAGCACTTCGCCCGTGGGGTCTTGAAACTGGATCACTTTCCATGCCATGTCGGTCGCCCTCGTCTAAAACGTTAGAGAATCGCCGCGGAGGCGCAGCGTTCTGACCGCGCCATCAATGGCCTGGCTGACGCTGGCCACCAAGCCTGGCAGAGCTTCCGTTCCCGCCTGAGCCAAATCGAGAACCTGCGCGTGCACCTCGCGAAGATGGCGTTCGATCTCCTCGTCTGCCACGGGCTGGACTGCGCGCGGGCCGTCACGCCGAGTTGCCGGCGAGGCTGACAGCAACTGCGTCCGGAGCGTGTCCAGGCGTTTGGCCAGCCGGTCCAACTCCACCGCACCGGCGGGCCAGTGGTCGGCGACGGCGGTCGTGATCGCTATCAGCGGGTCGATGCCGGCGGCGAACGACTGCAGCCTGACACGCTCTTGCTGCGGTACGGTTTGTGCATCCTCAAGCACCGTGCCCTGGCGGTGGAACAGATACGCGGCCGCCAACGCCATGCCCGTGAATACCAACTGGAAAGCCAGTAACTTGTCGGCGTAGAAGGTATCCGCCAGAGAGGGCGCCAGGGCGATGCCACCGCTGACAAGAATGGCGACGGCCCAGAAGGCGACCATCCCCATGATCCGCAACCGGACGGCGTGCCCGGAGGTCTGCGCCCCGCCTTCGGCCGTCAGCATGTGCAGGAGGTAGGCGAAAAAAGCGAGTTCGGCCACGCAGACGCCCATCAACACCGTGTAGAATGTCTCTCCGCGATGCTCGGAGAGGACGAATGTGTGCAGAACGACCACAGTGATTCCGGCGGCAATCAAGTACAGCACGCCCAACCACAGCGTCGTCGCCAGCGTTTGACGCGGCATGGTTCTCCTTTTCAACGCCACCAATAGGGCAGGCCGACACCGGACAGGTCGCCCCGCCGCACCTAGTTCTTCAACGGGCGGTTTTGGGAATCGCGGTCAATGCTGCCGGTCAGGATCAAAATGCCATCCACCAAGCCCCAGACCCCGGCCGCCATGGTGCTGATTCCGCAAGTGACCACGCCCAGCACCGTCAACACGACTTGGGCTATGCCAATGCCAACGTAACCCAGGTAAAACCGGTGAATGCCTAAAAAGCCCAAGAAAATGCCCAACAGGCCTGCGACGAGCTTGGACTTTACAGGGATGCCAACCGGTGGCGCGGCTGCCTGGATTGCCGTCGGAACGGGGGCTGCCGGCCCAGTTTGGATTATGACCTGGATCGGTGCCGGGCCTCCCTCTGGCGGTGCCAGGCCGACGTTGGGCGGCGCGGCCACAGCGCTGCCACATCGACGACATGTTGCAGAACCTCCCGGGACAGGCGCGCCGCAGTTTGCACAGTTTGCCATGGCCTACCAAACCTTTCGACAGGAGCCCGAGGCCTTGTAAGACGCTCAGATCTCATCTCACGTCCTCACAGCATCGCGGATTCCCTATCACAGCCCGTAGCCCACATCACTGCTGCTCTTATCAATTATCTACTATATCGTGCATGCATTACGGTGCAAGTTTTTTCTGGATGTCATCTCAAGCCGACAGGTCTTGCAGGCCCGCGGGGGCCGCTATGTGCCGCCGGCCTTGGCGGCCTGGGCCAGCGTGCGGCCAAGTTGGCGCAGTTCATCGCGGCTTTTGGGGGACGCCATTGGCCCGGTGAAGAGGCTCAAGGGCACTCCCGCCTTTACCACGACGCCCGGCGCCGGGACAGTTGCCCCGGCCGCCCGGAGGCAGTTCTCGATGGCATGGACCGTCCGTCGCCCGCCGTAGGCGGAGTTTACGGAGAACGCCCCGGCGACAACGCCCGCCAGCGTCTGGCCGGTCAGCTTGTTGAGGACCCCGAGGATCGGCCCGGCCACCCCGGCCCGGATCGCCAGGGACCCCGCGTGACAGGGGCTGCCGACCACGACGATGTCCGTGCCGGCCAGGTCCCATTGCGGCATCTCGCCCGCCGGCAGCAGCCTGGCGGCGACGCCCTCGCCGGAAAGGCCCTCGGCGACGTCCTCCGCGGCGCGCCGCGTATGGCCCGTTATCGTGTGATATATGATCAGCGCGTTCATGAACCGCCTTCCGGGCCGCCGGGCCCTTCATCGCGCACGAAGTCGTTCCGCGAAATGCGAAGCTCCAGCGGCGCCGTAAACCCCAGACGAACCCTGTGGGGAAATCCGCGCGGCGGCCGCAACGCAACAACCTTGACCGAAATATCTTCGCCGATCCAGACCGTTTCTTCCGCGGCCATGACGACCGACGCCCTCAACCTGCCCGGGCCTGATGGAGCCATGCCCGTGTCGGCGCCGGCGCTGACCGGTTCGCCATCCACCACCCCCGCCGCGGTCTTCAGCGCCAGGCCGGGCGGGTAGTCAATCTCAATGGTGACCTGGCACGGGGCAAACCGACGCACAGTGACGGCGATGTCGCCGCCTATGTGAACAGCCTTGTCTTTGCCACGTGTCAAGACCAGCATCCGCGACCTGCCTTCTAATGGCGCTTCTGCCGCGAATATACCGACAATCCGCCTGGTTATCTTCTCATTTTCCCGCCGCTTCCCGGCCGCCCTGTCATCCTTCGGGTTTATAAGTCCACCCGCATTGTGGGCAGGTGTCGGCGCCGGCGGGGATGACAGAGCGGCAGTCCAGGCATAGAGTAGGCTCCGAAACGTCATCCAGCCCATCGAGATCCTCGTCGTTCCCGACCGAAACGTCATCCGGCCCAGTGACGTCCCCGTTGTCCTCGAACACATCGGCGTCCCCATCGGGCTGTGGACGGCGGGGCCGGATCGGCCGCAAGTCCGGGTTGGGCGGTACGTTCTTCCGGGCCAGCGGCGCGGCGAAGAACTGCGTCAGGCCGCACTCCGCGCAGATAACGACGTCGAAGTGGGCGTAATGAAGGAACTTGCCAAACCCGTCAACGAAATGCGGGCCCTGCCCGCCGGCCGCCGAAAGCCGGCGGACGTAAAACTCCGTGCTCGAGCAGTGCGGGCAGGATGTTGGAAGCGCCGGGGTGATGTCGTCGTCGCCGTTCATGTGAACTCTCCATTGGAAGCCCCTGTTCCGAAAAGGAGGTAATAGGTAATAGGTAGTAGGGAAAAGGATACGTCCAAAGCCCAGGGATAGCAACAGGCTTGCCGGCAGGCAGGTCCCTGGAACCCCAAGCGGTCCCCGGAATAATGCGGCTCCTCGCTGTTTAGTGTGGGTGGCTCCATCCGGATTGCGCGAACTCCTGTCGCATACGAGGATGCGTTTATCGCTTTGTCGGCTTCCAGCGGGAAGTTCGCCAGACCGCAGTTGCTGAACAG
>Ga0315279_10005924_pt1 | contig 15617 bp, 15 predicted proteins | sample YL17G06_20_MG_FD_203694 | JGI IMG/M metagenome (GOLD analysis project Ga0315279, IMG submission 203694) | Sediment microbial communities from Yellowstone Lake, YNP, Wyoming, USA - YL17G06_20 | ecosystem: Environmental > Aquatic > Freshwater > Lake > Sediment | place: USA: Wyoming | collected... | reverse complement strand
CTGATACCAGAAGATGATTCAGTTTTTTACGGGTCAAGAGAGATAACAGATGACAGAGTGGGCAAAGTCACTATAGTTTCAGATGTTCAGCTTGTCCTGGATCTGTACAACTATTCCGACAGAACCAAGGAAGCCGCAGAGCGTCTTCTTGCTAGAGAATTTGCTGAATCTGAACAAGACATAGCCAATCTTGTAGCGGAATACTTTAGAAGAGAAGGACTAATCTCGGAAAATCTTCAGACTTCAGGTGCAAATCTGAAGTCAGACCTCGTATTCTATGACCCCAAAACTCAGACAAGAGTGATCGTCGAAATCAAGGCAAACGCAAGGCTGGATGGAGTGGAGCAGTTGAAGAAGCTTGTGTCACTTCTTGGAGACAAGAACACAAGAGGTATCCTGATAGCAAAAAGCATAACGGACACGGCTTTGAAAGAGCTCAGAAAAGCAAACCTAGAATTTAAACCTCTAGAGGCAATAGAACATGCCGTACACGAAAGAGCAAGTTGAAACCTCATACAAAGCTTTGGTTGAAATCAGTGAGGCATTCAACCGTAACAAAAATCTGCAAAACCGATTTGTACTCGCAGGCGGATGGGCACCATACTTCATTACATTAGGCAAATTCGATCACACTGGCTCCCGAGACGTCGATCTAGTTCTATCTATGGAATTGATGAGAATCTACACGAACATCGAAAGACTGATGACTGAAACACTAAGATACGAGAAGACCCGATCGTTTGAATTCACAAGAACCGACGACAACATCACTTTCGAAGTCCACTTCCTATGCGAACCAGAACACGTACCCCAGAATATGCAACTCTACAGAATGCAAAGAGGCCTATCTCCCTTCATAGTCAAAGGCTGCTCGATCGCGTTTGAAGACAGCTTCCGTCAGAAAATCGGCAACACCGAGATTTTGGTCTGTGGACCTATCGCGTCAATCTCGCTCAAAATCCACGCGTTCGACAACGACGGCAACAGAATTAAAGACCCCTACGACATCTACTCAATGCTAACATCCACAGACAAGATTGAACAACACCTATTCACCTGTGCATCAACCAACCCATTTATAGCAGAAAGCCTAGAACTACTAAGAACAGCCTTCGCCTCAGAAACCGCGCCAGGACCCACTGGCGCAGCAGAATACCTCATAGCAAACCCATCCGAAAGAGCAGAATACGCAGCCAGAGTCTTCACATCAGTAAACAGCATACTAAACAGGATTCCCAAACCTTCCTAGATTCTTCGCTTTCAGACCTCAGCAATCCAAACTTGTGGATCGGCAAATTTCGTGACGGTATAGGATCAGAATAATGGGCTACATCGGCCAAGTCATCAGCATCTGGAAGAGCTGTCCGCAAGAGAGCCATCGCTCAGAAGAAGGCTAATGGCTTCAGAAAGGTCTACCCAAGAACTTGAAGAATTCACGAACAGGATACGAACACTCGACGAAAGAGGACTGACAACGATGACGTGACGGCTCAATTTTCTGGCGCAAACAAAAATTCACCTGTTCTGGAGCCAAAACGAACAGAACAAGTCGGAATCAGTGTTATAGGAGATGATTCCGAAAGTGTTATCTGTCTAAACAGCCCCGTATACGACTTGGAGAAAGGGTTCATGAAGAAACTCTTACAGAGAAGCCTCTCAACCCTCGCACCCATCCTGCTCATATCGGCGCTCTTTACAGTCCTCCCGAGCTTCGCCCAAACACCCCGCATCTACGTCAACCCATCAGCAATCAACTACTCAACAAGCACAACCAATCTGGGCGACAAGTTTAACGTAACAATCTGGGTTGAGAACTCACCGCCTGTAGGCGCATGGCAAGTTTACATGGAATTCAACGACAGCGTGATCAACGTAACCCGCTGGTTCGAGCCCACGTGGGATCCATCGTACATGTTCTACGCGAAGACGACAAGCGTCATGCCCACCCCGCCGACCCCGATGTATCGTCATATCTCAGCCGGCAGGGGCAGCGTGATGGTGGCAGCAAGCCTGTTCCCACCGCCACCAGCACAGCAGCCGAGTAGCGGAACCAAGAAACTCTGCATCCTAGAGTTCATGGTCACGGCGCTTCCACCCAAGCTCGGAAACCTCACGAGCGTTCTCAGCATAGACCAGCCCTACACTTACCTTCTAGACCCCGATGGTTTTGAAGTTTCTCCCTGCACGAAAGAAGACTGCTCTTACAGCATCACGTGGGATCCTCCGGCAAGCCCGCACATGGGGATTTACCCGCATTCTATCTTTTTTGACCCTTACGAAAGTGCGGTTGGCCAAAAGTTCAACGTCAGCCTCTACGTCAAGAGCCTGTCCGAGCTGTGGTACTTGACTACGGCGTCGTTTGATCTTGTCTATGATGCGTCCATAATCGATGTCGTAGATCATGAGGCGGATGTGGCCTTTGACGGGCTTTGGGGCGCGTCGTCAGTGTCGCAGGCGTACGGCAGGCTATCAATAAGCGCGAGTTCGCCGTCGACGAACCCGAGTGGTGACGTTCTGATTGCTGTCGTGACGTTTACGGTGATGCGTCAAAACCACTGGCCAGACGGAACTCTCGTGGCTTACTTGACGTTTGAGAACGTTTTATTGTACGATCATGTTGGTGCAGTGCCCACGGGAGCTTCTGAGTCATGTTTGGTCGAGGTTCCTGCTTTGCTCAGCACTACTTTCCGTCATACGCTGACGATAGGTGCTTCGTTTGGTGGGACGACTCTTCCGTCTCCTGGGAGCAGGGAGTACGATGAGGGGTCTCTTGTGTCTGTTGAGGCTGTTCCTGACCCTGGTTTTGTGCTGGTTCACTGGCATCTTGACGGCATCAACGCTGGCAACGATAACCCGTTCGTGGTGACGATGGATCAGAATCACAGTCTGTACGCGGAGTTTGTGTCTCAACTTGGTCGCAACTTGGCTGTTTTGAATCTCACGTGTGTGAGGGCTATTGTGGGCTGGAACTGCGTGGTGAACGCGACCGTGACGATTGCTAATCAGGGCGGCTACACGGAGACTTTCAACGTTACATTCTACGCTGGCGCAACAGCTATTGATCAGATCCAGTTGTGGCTGCCGGCTGAGAGCACTGTCGTGGTTCTGATGGTTTGGAACACTTCAGGCTTTGCGAGGGGCAACTACACGATGAGCGTGTGCGCTGGTCCTGTGCCGGAAGAATCGCGCACGGACGACAATTTCATGGCTGACGGAGTCATCTGTGTTGCGAACCCAGGCGACGTTAACGGTGACGGGAAAGTGGATGTCCGAGACCTTTATGCCGTGGCGAGAGCGTACGGCTCCAGTGAGGGTCAGCCTAACTGGAATCCGGCTTGCGACATAAACTCGGACGGGAAGGTTGACACGAGAGACTACTACATCACATGCAGAAACTACGGAAAAACATAACAGAACACTGTTATCCCAGATAATCTTTCTTTTCTTGGATAAACGAGTTTTGCAGAGATCAGAATTGAGAGAAAGGAAGGGGATTTTAGCTTGTTGGGGGTTGGGGTGCTTGTGGTGGTGCTGGTGGTTGTGGAGATGTCTGTTTTGGTTTTCTTCTGCGGAGCACGAGTGTGGCGGCGATTATGATTACTATGGCTATGATGCCGACTACTAGGATTCCGCCCAATTTTTGTGGGTTTAGGATGTCTGGCGTCGGTGTTTCGGTGGTTAGGTAGACTGTTAGTGTTGGGTCGTGTTCGACGCGGTAGCCGCTGTAGGTTGGGTAGGCTATTACGTAGAAGTAGTTGGCTCGGCTCATGTTGGTTATCGTTGCTAGGGCTCTCATGTACAGTCCTGGGAACATGTGGACGACGACTAGGGGTAGGACCTTCATGAGTCCGGTGTGGTAGGAGAATAGGCCTGCGTTGCCTGCGTAGCCTGCTGCTTTGGCTGTTCGTGCTGTTGCGTTGTAGGTGGTGTAGTCTGTTTCTGTTGGATCGGCTGTGTAGTTGAACAGGTTGTAGGTTTTCTTGGTGCCGAAGTTGGCTTCGGAGATTTTTTCTCCATCATCAGCATACGTGTCTATCGACGTGTCGCTGATAGCTGTTTCTGTGTTCGTGACGTTTTGTCCTGTTGGTGTTTGGCTGTAGGTTTCGCGGTCGGCTAGGATGCTGGTCTGGAAGTTTACGATGCTCATTTTGATCTGGTTTTTCTGGATGAAGTCGTAGATGGTGTCGCTGCTTGTTTTCAGGTTTCCTATGTATGTTCCTGTGCTGTTGAAGTGGAACAAGCCCCAAAGCAGGTTGCGCATTCTTCCGATGATGTGGTTCTCGGTCAGTGTTGCGGTGTGGGCGGTTGGATCTATGGTTAGGTTGTACGTGAAGGTCAGTTCGTCGTAGACTGTTATGGCTGCAGGTTGGTTATGTTCGTAACGTGGGTCAGCGGGGTTGATCCATGTTTGCCACCAGAGAGCGGTTAGGTTGATGTATTTCATGCCCCATGACCATTGGAGATTATCGTCGGAATGCGTGAGCGGGAAGGTTTCGGTTTTGCTGTTGAGGAAGGGTAAGATGGCGTTGAAGGCGCTTAGGTCGAAGCCTAGGCTGAATGATGCCCAGAGTGTGTCGTTCATGTCTGGCGAGTCGGGGTGAATCGAATTTCCGGTTTCGTTGAATGCGAGGAGCATGAGGAACGTTGAGGCTAGGATGACATCTCGTGTGCGTTCGTTGGTCTTGTAGTGCATGATGAAGCTTTGCATGGGTATTCTGAGGGCTGCTTCGTTGCCGAATGTTACGTTGTCCAGTCCAGCGTAGAACAGGTGCAGTCCGCTTGTGTTGATGTAGTTCGTGTACAGGTAAGCATGGTAATTCTGGGCTGCTGGTGGAACGGTTATGTTGTTGTTCGCTGCGTAGGTTCTTACATAGTCGAAGAAGTCAACGGTCTTCGAGAAGCTGTCTTTGAGGAAGTCTTCCTTGGTTAGAGTGGCTGCTGCTCTGACGGACGGTGCTATAATGCTGAATAGTGCAATGCTGACTAGCAGTATTGCTGTTAGGTTTTTGATCTTCATAAATACTCTTCTTCCGGTATTTTTCTTGTCCTTCATGGAAGGATAGAGTACGTATTAAAGCATTGCGAATTCAGAATCCAACAACAAGGAACGCTACTATTCTTATGCGCACAGAGAAATTTCAACCTCCTACAAAGAATATACGGTTGACTTTACTCCTCTACCTATCTAAGAACTAGGCAATTAATGAATAGGTGATTCTTCGCTTCTAAGCGTGAGCCTAGTGTTGAAGAATCAAGATTATGCTTCGAATTTGTAATAGTGAGAAGTTTTATATGGAGGTCGGTTAAGCAGTTCATCGAGAAGCTAGGGTCATTTCACTTGATTTTCCTCAACCCATGCGAATCAAAGTGCGATGAGTTCGTTTCTTGTGTGCCTATGCTAGTTAATTTCTATGTGGTACAGCACATTGTTTCACAACGTTTATAATAGAGTTATCAATCTAATTGTATAGTGAAGGGAAAGGCAAATTTGGCGAGTATTGCTATTGGTTTCCAGAAACCATCTGTAAGCCAATGAAAAAGGTGATCCCAAAAAGGTTTGCACCCTTCAAATGCGTCAAAAAAGGAAGGAGGAAAAGCTGTTTGAAAGAATTCATGACTCTGGGCAAACTACCACCCTATGCTGCAGTTATCATCATTACCCTTCTGATAACAATACCTTCATGGGCGTGGGCTTTTGATGTTACAAGAGATAATGTGAGATTCCGTGGAGACTTCAACGGTAGCGGCACACAAACAAGCAGGGTAGGTGATTCTTTTACCCTTAGGGCAACCAATCCTGGGCCTGGGATTAGAGCAGCGATAGTAAGAGTTACGAAACCAGATGGTACTGTGATAGAACACACTACTAACTTGCTTGTTGGGGATAACGAGCTCGGTACATATTTAGCCGACATTCCAGGCACCTACTCTTGCGAGCTCCGTGTTTCTCAATCTCCGGAGTATACCATATTGAACGGCACCTTGTTCGCAATGTCAGAAAGCGTTGGCGGCATCGTCATTCCCATTAATAGTTTTGATCTGCTGGCTCCTTACATTGGTTTCGCCTCAACAATCCTAGCTGCAACCGTTACCATGGCAGTCTACGTCAAGCGTGTTAGGCGCAGAAAAGAGAAACAATAAACATCATCATACTCAACTGAATCTTTAATCCTCCTTTTTTCTCTGTATCTTAAGCATTTCTACACGTCTCGGTTCCGAGTAGTTCATCCTATTCTAGAGTTTCTTATATGTCAGTCTGTTCCTAATTTTTCTCAAGCTCTTTCTAGGTTGTGCCATATTTTATCTCTTCGGGAGGATTATCATGACTATTACGAATGTTCCTCTCGGATCCTCTCTTCCAGAAAGAGATGCTCCATAATGCTTCAAGACCAAACCTGAACTTATGGTGGGTATCCTGTGAGTGGTGGTTCGATGTCCATTTGCCAGAAGAGCGCTATCAACTCGCCTCTGTGGTGGACCTCCTCTTCGAACACGTGAACCAAAATGTCTTCAGCCGCAACCTCATCAACCTTTCCCTCATCCAGCGGCACCTTGTATTTCTTGACAAGCCCTTCAGGCGACAACGATCTGAGATAACCGTGCATTCGCTTCTCAACCTGTTCCATGTAAGCCCTCATTTCCTCAAGAGTCCCGTATTCATCAAACTTCTTCCTTGAAAGAAGGCTCTCGTTCTGCAGAAAATCCAACCAGTAATCAACCGCGTTCAAAGTATGAACAAAAATATTTCTGATCGAATGAAAACTGGCTTCCCTGTTCTTGGTAAGCTCGTCCCAAGACAGCTCTTTGAACTTGTCGAAGAAAGCATGCCTCTCCTTTTCATTGTACTCAAGAAGCTTCCTAACATCAACCAACGCGGACACCTAAACCAGGCGAAAGACAAGACCCGATATTAGAACCTGCTGGACCTGACGCATAGGTTGAATCTGACGTTGACAGAGCTGAGGAGCGAAGAAAGGCTTGCTCAGAGCAGACGCTACCTTCATTATATATGCTTTGAACATTTGGTTGAACTTGGTTAGGATGGTTTTGTAAGGCTTATATGAGACTATGCTCATGAGCTATCCCGTAAACAGACAGGAACCATGTCTAAGAAAAGAAGTACACTGTCGTGAATTGGGCGGGTAGATCAGCTTGGTATGATCGCAACGTTGGCATCGTTGAGGTCGCGGGTTCAAATCCCGCCCCGTCCACCGTACGTGAACCTCAGCATCTTGAAGGCAGAGTTGCTGTTGCAACAACAATCAAATCACCTTCATTTCCACCCCGAATTCTGGGAATACTTTGGTTTGAGGATGATTATGATTCTGGGAAGCTTCAGCAAGCTACAGAGGGCTTTTCCGCAAATGTGTAATTTGGAGATGTATTTCAAATTCATAAAGAATATCTTGCTTTCAAGACAATGGAATCTACGATTATTATGCCAAAAGAAGCTAAATCAAAAGAGAAGAAAGAAAAGAACCTGGGTATAAGAGTTGAAGGTAATGCCGTCAGAACGCTAAGGAGTCTAGGCAACGAAGAGGCATTTCATTTCTACGAAACTATGGGCAAACCCACTGGGCAATGTGCTAAAAGCCTTCAGGAGTTTCTGGACAAAATCGAGTCTGTCAAGCTTGAGAGTTTGGTCTTCCACCACGGAAGAAACGACTTCAAGAATTGGATAGCAAACACCCTAGAAGACCCCAAATTGGCGCAGAAGATCGAGATGATTCCAATGAAACACAACAGCCAGATCAGAACAGAAATCTGCGCAACCGTCAAAGCACGCCTAGAAGAACTGGAAGGCATCTCGATGCAAGTCCACGAACCCGCAATCGTCTACGCGCCGCGTTCCAACCAAAGATTCTCCCATTAAGGCTGATTCACTGACGCTGCAAGAATACACAAGAAAACGATATGAAAAATACAGCGTAGCCTAAGAAGATCGGTTTCCCTATTCTTCTTCTTCGTCCAACCTGCTTCATTTCTGCAGGCACTGCACAAGTTGTACATTTAGCCTTTAGCGAACAGGCATACACCGTTGGATTCAACTTTACTCACCGAGCTGGGAGCATTTTTCTCTATCGAAGTATTCGATTTCATCTTTAATCTCGATTTGGAAGCCTGAACTCGAAAGGAAGTCTATCACTTCATGAACGTAGTCTGCATGGGCACCATAAGAGACTTCGAGAAGCCCATGTCCGCCAGCGCACGAGACAACCTCAGCGCTTGTCTTGTTTGAAGCTAGTTCTTTCAGAATTATCAGAATTGCGGCGTCGCTTTCTACTCGGAAGAAATAGTGTTCGCCCATGATGACACCCATACGCAATTCGCCAGGTTTTCCATGCTTTCTTGCGTATATGTCGCCGAAACGATCGCTCAGAGCATCAAACACCGAGTTGAAAGAATCTGCTATGATGCACTCCAAGTAATGCGAGGTCACTTGCACACCATCCTAGAGCCTTCGTGCCTGCTGACCACTTGCGCCTTCTCTTTTGTACTTTCCACGTAGAACTCGACGTAACTGCAGTCCACACACCTGTATCCGAAGATTCTCTTGCCGCGTCTGAGAACAAACAAGCTTGTTCCACGTGTCCAGTGTGGAGCATTAGTCAGATAGCCAATCCCCATGTCTCCGCCACACTTAGGGCACTTCTTAACTTCAACAACGTTCACGGCTTTATCAAACTCCAAGCGCATTAATTGATTCTATTGCAAACCATGGTATACTTTCGAATTAACTTAAAACTTTCGAAAACCCTCCAACTTCAAATAGCAAGAACAATATTCTAACACGCGACTATCCTAAAGAAGCTTTTTAACATGCAAAAAACACACACTAAACCCGATGCTAGACCCTCATAATGTCGACTTCAAGAAGCTCGGTTTCCATGCTGGAATAGAGGTTCACCACCAGATCCGCTCAGACAGAAAACTGTTCTGCCGCTGCCCAACTATACTTGAAGAAGACCCAGAGAACATGGACTACACGTTCTACCGCTATTTCCGCCCTGTCTTGGGCGAGATGGGCGACTTTGACCCAGGCATGCTCGTCGAATTCGAAAAAGGCTACAAAGTAATCTACTACGCCTGCGAACGGAACACTTGCACGTACGAGATGGACGAAACCCCACCGTTTTATCCCGATATGGATGCCGTAAAAAAGGGCTTCATTCTAGCCTTCTACTTCAACTGTTCCGCGCTGGCAGAAGAAATCGTCGTTAATCGTAAACAGTATCTTGATGGTTCCATAACGACTGGTTTTCAGCGAACCTTCATCATCGGCAGAGACGGCTGGGTTCCCGTCAACGGCAAAAAAGTCCGCATAACCAACCTCTACATTGAAGAAGACGCCGCCAGAAGAGTGAATTGGAAAGACACAGCCGACCGAACCGTCTACTTCAACCTCGACCGCCTAGGAGTCCCGCTGACTGAGATCATAACCGACCACAACGACGTAGAAACACCCGAAGAACTCATCGAGTTAGCGAAGCAGATCGGCAGAGTGTTGAGAATAAGTCGCATCGGCAGAAGAGGCTTAGGCACCGCACGCCAAGACATCAACCTATCCATAAACGGGGGAAACAGAGTTGAAATCAAAGGCGTCCAAGACCTCCGAATGTTCGACAAGCTATGCCGCCACGAAGCCTTGAGACAACACGCCCTGATCCAGATAAGCAAAGAAATGAAAAAACGCGGAATAAAGAGAGAAGATTTTGAACACACCTACGTTGATGTCTCCCACGTTTTCGAACTTGAAGGCGATGGCAAGGTTTTTGTCACGATATTTCCGAAGATGAAAGGAATATTCGGCACGGAAATCCAACCCTGCAAGGACTTCGGCGAAGACATGTTCGAAAAAAGCATGCTTATAACAGGCGTTCCCCGCGAGGATCACTTTCACAGCGACGAAATGGAAGAGAATGCAGTCCGCAAGCGTTCAGAACACCCATGCAGACTGCCGATTGACGAAAAGAAATACGGTGAAATCTGCTCGATCCTGAACACTAAACCAGAAGACGCCTTCATCCTTGTCGTCGGTCCTGAACACCGGGCCATGCATGTCATGAAAAAAATCGTGGAGAGAGCAAAAATCGCTCTGGATGGCGTGCCACAGGAAACCCGAAGGCTCCTGCCCAACGGTAACAGTGAATTCCTCAGAGTAATTCACGGAAAAGAACGCATCTACCCAGACACCGACACCCCACCTATCGTCATAAGCAAGGATTTGGTTGAAGAATGCAGAAGCAAGGCGGGCAAACGTCCATGGGAAATCAGCGAAGACCTACACGTCGAATACGGCTTCAACCAGAACCAAGTAGACATGCTCATCAGGGCTGAAAGAGTCGAGAAATTCTACAACTATGTAAAGAATCTGCGGCTCAGCGGCACGCTTGCCTACCGTCTGCTAATCGAGTTACCCCGCAGAAAAAGACGGGAGAGTACACAATTTAGCATTCGAACCAGCGATAAATTGGCCGAAGCCCTTTCCCGCAAACTCATAATTCCCGAACAGATCGACCCACTCATCAACATATTCGCCAAAGAACCAGACCTCACCATCGAAGAAGCGTTGAAGAAACTCGGCGTTTCATCCGTTGCTGAAGCAGAGCTAAGCAGGCTTATTCAGCAGAAACTGCGCGTTTTTGACGAAGCCAAGATTCGCTCAGACAAGGATTACAGAAAAGTTGTAGTTCCAAAAGTAGTTGGTGAGGTGTTGAAAGCGGTTAACCATTCTGTTTCTGGAAAGGAAATAGTCGAAAAGATTCACACTTTGATTGATAGGAGATAGAAGCGATGTCAGAAAGAAAAGGCAATTATGAGCCTGAAGGATACCGCGGTGCCCTACGAGAACGCTTAATCAACGAGGGAATACGCACTTGGAGCAAGGTAAGAATAGCAAAGGGCAGCGCAACCTACGAAGGAGTGTTGCTTCCCAGAAGCCAGCACACCTCAGATTTCTACGTCACACTAAAAGTGGACACGGGATACAACCTAGGCATTCTGGTAGACGACAGAACCAAGATCGAAGAGACAGGCTACAAGAAGGGACACTACCAGCTTCCCAGCGTCGACGTGAAGTTCAAGAAAGAACTGCCCAACGTCACCCTCCTGGGCACAGGAGGCACAGTGGCCTCACGCTTGGACTATCGAACAGGCGCAGTGCTACCAGCCTTCACGCCCGAAGAGTTATTCTCCGCTGTTCCAGAATTGGTCTCAACCGTCAACCTAACGCCTAAGACGCTGTATCAGATACTGAGCGAGAACTTTAGGCCTGAGTACTGGGTCAAAACCGCTGAAGCCATAGCAAAAGAAATCCAAAGCGGGACAAAGGGCATAATCATAGGCCACGGAACAGACACAATGTGCACCACAGGAGCCGCACTCTCCTACTTCCTTCGCAACCTGCCCGTACCGGTGGTTCTCGTCGGCAGTCAGCGCAGCAGCGATAGACCGTCTTCAGATGGACCGCGAAACATACTGTACGCGGCCAAGCTCGCTGGTTATGAAAACTTTGCTGAGGTCGTCGTCTGCATGCATGGTGACACCAGCGACAGCTACAACCTCATCCATCGAGCCACACGCTGCCGCAAGATGCACTCCAGTCGCCGAGACACCTTCCGAACCCTAGACGACATACCACTCGGAAAAATCGACGAGTCAGAAGTCACATGGTTCAAAGACGACATTCGCCCTCGCAGTCCGACAGAAGACTTCTACTTGGACACGAAAATAGACTCCCGCGTGGGTATGCTCTACTCTTATCCTGGCATGAGTCCAGACATTCTGGAATCCATGGTTGACATGGACTACCATGGGATAGTCATTATTGGCACAGGCCTAGGCCACGTTGGCACCGACATGTTCCCAGCTTTGGAACGCTGTCAGGAAGAGGAAATTCCTGTAGTTCTTGTAGTTGAGCCGCTCTTCGGTTACATTCACCTACGTGTCTATGAAACGGGTCGAGACATGCTCGCCAGAGGCGTTATCGAAGGCGCTAACATGCTTCCATCCGCAGCATACACAAAGCTCATCTGGGTTCTGGGACACACACGCGACATCGAAGAAGTGAAGACACTCATGCAGACAAACATTGCAGGCGAGATCACACAGAGAGAAGGCCCCAGAGGCTTCTTGCTCCTCCAAGGCATAGAACATGGTATCGAAGAAATACTCAGGAATCTCTAGCGTCCAAAAAGCTTCAAACTCATATGGTTACTGGTGACGTTAGTGCCGTAGCACTGCTGTTCAGTTTCTAGAACCATCCTGTTCTGAAACATAGCATTATGCAGAGCGTTTGCGCGTCTTGTTCTTGGTGAGGTTGATGAAAAGAAAACTGAAAATGGAGATAGTATTGGCCATTATGATGACGGCAGTAATCTCTCTTTTCACAGTCTATGTGAACAGTCAGAGTCGGGTGATAGGGGGATCAAACCGAGCTTCCACGATGAAAGCGGAATACGGCAGTTACGGTATGGCTATGGTTCAGCAAGTAGTCTGGGAGGACATTCAAGGAGACCTGAGAAAAGGTTCATTCGAAACAGTCGTGGAAGGTCTGAGAAACGTGACCTTTCACTACGCCGGAAGTGTCCCGTACTTGAACATGCTCTACGAAAACGAACTGTGGAGCGGTAAGCTAAACTGTAACGTTCCAACCGAAAACGTAGCTTCATACACTTTCAAAGTGAGGCAACTTATAAGTGAGAATGGAAAAGTCACCCACATCAGCATAAGCACCACAGAAACCAAGGTCAACCAGACCGTAGAACAGGTGTCAACCGTAAGCATAGGATTAAAGGAAACTGGGAACATCGAGTCACCTATTGTGAACCAGGTGGGAGCAGTCGTTCCTTGGCTAGTCACGAGTCTGGTGTGGATTGCTGAGGGGCTTATCATAGGAGTGCCATTGTGTTTCGTCTCCTTGGGAATAGTCATGATGATTGACAGAGGAATAGTTCCGGCATGGAGAAGGCAGTTCAAGGGCAGAAACGTGGTCAAGGCCACAGTTACGGAAAAGAAAAAGGAACCCAACAGCGACTCAAAATCCCGATCTGACGAATCATAGATTGCTTCAGCTTCTCTCTTTTTCTTGCACGATCTTAGGTTGATACGTCTTAGTGACGTTCACTGTCCTTTTATCTGTTAGAGCGTAAACTCTGTTCACGTCTTTGTTCCATCCTAGAACATACATTAAAGGTTGATTAACCCTCTTTTCAGTCGGATCGATGTGGACCCAACTATTGTCCAAAGACACTTCTATCCACACATGGTCTCCAGCCACTTTCTTGGATTTATCTTGAAGAATCGAACAGTCCACGACCATCCTAGCCTTATAGCCATTTGCCAAGAGCAAACCGTTGTAGAGCAACGTGAACTCGCCACACCTGCCTTTAGCCTGCTTAATGATGTCAATCGGCAGTTCCGCTCTGGGCTTTGGCAATTCACCTTCAGTGTATTCAAGATGACGATGCTCCCACTCCAACAATTGCTTCCAGTCAAGACCCTCAATGGAATCCTTTAAAGCAGATTTCGCGAAATCAATGAGCTTCTTCCTGTACTCAGGCGTTGCCATCTCTACATAACGCTGTCCATATCTTTTGACTATCGGATGCTCTTCTGGAGAAAGCTGGCCTTCATGGATTTCCATGCTATTCCTTCCGTGCGTGTTCTTAGCCTAATGTGTGCCATGCAAGCATTTTAAGCCTAGTTCCGCTACTGGAAATATTCAAAAAGAGTTCTAGAGGCGTGAATGATAAGGACAATCTTATAAAGATCAGCAAAGATACGTAACTAGAATCGTGCTATGACAGGTCATGAACAGAAATGTCAACAGGCTTTGAAAGACTCGGAAACGACTCTCAACTTCAAGATCACTGGATAAGGAGACTTGTGGCTTTCATTATCGACAGCATCTTGGTCAGCGTGGTTACCTTCATAATCACTATCATAGTATGGATACCGTTCATTCTGATGGCAGCCGCAACAGGCTTGCCTTGGAACCTGTTCAACCCCTTCTCATTCCCGTTCTACTCAGGAATGCTCAGCGTCTTATATTTCACCCTGTTCGAGACATACTCCGGATCGACTTTTGGCAAGAGAATAATGAGCCTGAAAACCACAAGCCTTGATGGACAAAGACCATCCTTGAGGTCGGCTTTCATCAGAAACGTCAGCAAGATTTACTGGATTCTCGTTCTGGTGGATGTGCTAATCGGTTTGGCAAGCTCAGGTAGCCCGCGGCAAAAAGTAACTGACCGCGTTGCTGGAACAATCGTTGTCTCAACCAGTGTTTCTCCACTGATACGAGCAGCTTCCAACCAAGCTGGAGAGAGGTTCTGTCCCCATTGTGGGCAGAAATCATCTGCAGACGCCAAGTACTGTCCCTATTGTGGGAAAGAGCAAAGCTAGAAAAAGTGTTGAAGCAGTTGCAGGGTTGAAGATGCGGATCGGTGCAAAAAGCTTACCTGCGAGCAGCTAGGACAATCGCTCTCACGATTAGAGACAAGCCGAGGAGCATTATTATTGTGGCCCAAAACGCAAACCATATTGTTGTTGGATCTGTTGCAGTCTTCATCATATCAATCAGGTACGTGTTGATGAGATAGTACGCTCCCATCCAGAAGACCACGTTGGATGCGGTTTCTGCTTTCCTGCGCAAGGGTGAACCTCCAACAAACCTAAGCGCCAAGAGGGCAATTTGGAAAAAGCCCAAGATTAAACTGAACTGCCCAACAGTCGTGTAAACCGTCATATGATCTTTTGGAGCTGTCGGAGCAATGAGCTTAATATGCTCCATGTTATGGACAGCTACTACGTCGAGATTGCGAAAGAAGGCTGTAATCTTGTCATAGAGGTTAGGTGTGAACACGAAGAGTGATCCGATCAGAATGAAGAAGAATCCTGCTGAGATTGCAGTGAAGTATCCTTCTCGATACCAATGTCGAAGAGCTGGACGTTCTGTCAACTTGTCTGCCTCAGCAGCAGTATTTGACGGAATGAGCATATAACATTTTTTGATTGATACATAGGTGTAGGTCTTAAATACTCGCAATTGGATAGAAGCAAATGGAATGAGCTAAGGTGAATATGATGTCCTTTTGTCCGAAATGTGGAGCAAAAGTGGATGAAGAAATGGCTTTTTGCCCAAAATGCGGTGCACCTTTGAAGGTCGAGCAACCTCAGGATCTGAAAGAGACTGGAAAGGAATTTGGCGAAGGGATGAGAGAGCATGGAAGAGAACTCAGGGAAAGAATGAGAGAAGAGCGAAGACAGCTCAGAGAACAGAGAAGAAGAGACGAGAAAGCGGAGAAAGACGAAAAAGGAGAGAAGAATGAACAACCAGAGAAATACGAGAAACGTGAATTCAGCTTCGTAGGGCCACTCATTGGCGGCCTAGTCCTGCTGTTCTTGGGTCTCATGTTCTACGTACAGCTAACTGGCTACCTCAAACCTGAGATTGTATGGGCTTTAATGTTCGTCACAATCGGCGCGATAATAATAGTCGCAGTGATTTACGGAGCAACCATGGCCGCAAGAAGGCACCCCAGAACCTAGAGAGGATATCAATGGGATTCTGTTCCAAATGTGGTGAGAAGATTCCTGAAGACGCCTACTTCTGT
>Ga0315279_10005923_pt1 | contig 15618 bp, 15 predicted proteins | sample YL17G06_20_MG_FD_203694 | JGI IMG/M metagenome (GOLD analysis project Ga0315279, IMG submission 203694) | Sediment microbial communities from Yellowstone Lake, YNP, Wyoming, USA - YL17G06_20 | ecosystem: Environmental > Aquatic > Freshwater > Lake > Sediment | place: USA: Wyoming | collected... | reverse complement strand
ACGAAAGAAATCGATAATGTAGATTTTTTAAGGGATAAATTTGTTGCCCAATCCGTAAACTGCGAAAGACCATCTACAAACCATTCTATAAAAGATGGGTATTTATGGAGGATAACTTGAACATTACTCTGTTCTATCAATGGCTGGGTTTCTTTCACTTTTGTTGTGGTTCTTTTTTTTGACATTTTGGGATTAGTACCGACGCATTATGTATTTTGTAGCGCAACCCTTTAGGGTTGCTTAAAGCAAGGCTGAAGCCTTGCGTTACATGTCAAATTATTTTATGCGTTCGCATTTGTCAGAACGCTCGCATTAAAATAGATGGCTCGTTTCATCTTGAATCTCTGCTCTCACGAAGAAATTTCTCGCTTTTAGCCTCGAAAGTGATGTTTACTTCACCTGAGCGGATTAGTCTACGAACTGATGCGTTCAAGAATTCCACGCTGACAGGCTCTCCATCCTCCCCATAGTTAACAATGACACCCCCAGGCTCTTCAATCGCATCTGCTGGAGGGACATCACGTAAAACTAATAGGAGAACATCAGGTTCAGGATCATATTTTATCTTAATGTCGTTCCTCCCTCCAATATTTATCTATTTTACTTGTCCAGTACACATTCAGAACCTTTCTGCTCTCAACCTTTTTATAAACGGAACTCGTAATAAACCATGAAGATCCCGATGAGACGTGATCGGCCTCCTCTTCTGTTTACCTGAATTACACGGGCATATGCTTATTCTTTGAAAACCTCCTTAAAAAACTGCTCTTTGTTCAACAGCTTCTGCCATTCTCGATGTCGCCTGACGCTCTCCAATCTTTTTTTTCTTGGCATATTTACAAATCGAATTGCTTCCACTGGTACTAATTCTTTTATAAGCACTTCAATCGCTTTTTTGATTACAATCTCTTCCTCTAAATATTTTGCGGTATTCATCTTAGACCCCTCTCAACAAAATTTAAATATTTTTTACCACCTCTGTATTAAGCAAATTGTGTCTTTTTAATCTTTTTTTCTGGCCTTTTGGCGCAATAAAAATTATATATAAAAAATCTGTTTTTATCAATAAGAACAATTTCCAAAGAAGCATCTCCCTTTTTTCGTGATAAAGATCGCGTAGCATGTTGAGCCAACACTTTTCTACGCTCCTGCCAATAGGTATGCCGTTTCCTTACACCAACTCATCTCTCCCTCCTTAAACTTCCGTGCCACCACAAAATCAACCATTTTCTCCACATGTCCCGATCCATATCCCTTTAACTCCAGAACATTTTCAATCCAATCTATAAAATAGATTATTACTTGCCACTCTTAAAGATTTATGCTATATAAAATCTCGATTATTTTAAATATTTAGGATTAATCACAATGCCCATTGCTTCAGACGTTAGATTAGGTAAGGAAGTAAGAATCAATCAACCGGAATTGGTCAATCTCTATGGCTGTTCAATCGGGGATCATACCAGGATTGGCGCATTCGTTGAGATTCAAAAGAATGCTGTGGTAGGTGCTCGGTGTAAGATATCGTCACATACGTTCATCTGCGAAGGTGTAATAATTGAGGACGAGGTTTTCATCGGCCACGGTGTGATGTTTCTTAACGACCAGTATCCTCGTGCTACTAATCCAGATGGTAGTCCGCAGACAGAAGCAGACTGGAAGGTAGTGGAAACGCGTATTAAATGGCGTGCTTCCATCGGTAGCAATGCCACTATCTTGCCTGGCATTACAATTGGCGAAAATGCCTTAGTAGGGGCTGGAGCAGTGGTGACCCATGATGTCATGGATTATGCCATAGTGGCAGGGGCTCCTGTAAGGGTTGTAGGTGATGTACGAGAGCGGGAGGTGAAGTGATGATCAATGTTGGTGTGATCGGTTATGGATACTGGGGACCAAATTTGGTGCGTAACTTTGTCGAAGCGCCAGGTTGTCAGGTGATCGCGGTAAGCGATCTTCGCCCGGAGCGTTTGGCCTTTGTAAAGGCCCGTTATCCTGGGATCAAGACTACAAGCGATCATCGAGATCTCTTTATCGATTCTATGATTGATGCTATTGCTATTGCAACACCGGTCTCGACCCACTTTGACTTGGCCATGCAGGCATTGCAGGCTGGGAAGCACGTCTTGGTCGAAAAACCAATGACAGCTAATTCAGAACAAGCGATCCGATTGGTTGAAGAAGCAGAGCGTCTTAATCGGGTATTGATGGTTGATCACACCTTTGTCTACACAAGCGCTGTTCGCAAAATTCGTGAGCTGGTGGAAGGAAATGAATTAGGGGAAATTTATTATTATGACTCCGTTCGAGTCAACCTTGGTCTATTTCAGCATGATGTGAATGTGATTTGGGACTTGGCAGTGCACGACCTTTCGATTATGGACTATGTGCTACGTGTGTTCCCAGTGGCCATCTCTGCCACGGGTATGAATCACATCCTCGGGCAGCCTGAGAATGTTGCCTATGTGACGCTTTTTTTTGAAGGAAATATGATCGCCCACTTGCACATCAATTGGCTCTCTCCCGTAAAGGTACGGCGAACATTGATCGGCGGAAGTCAAAAAATGATCGTGTATGATGATTTAGACCCTAGTGAGAGGATTAAGGTCTATGACAAGGGCGTTACTTTCAACCAAACTTCCGAAAGTGTTTATAAGATGCTCGTAAGTTATCGTACAGGTGATATGTGGGCCCCGCAATTGGACTTCAAAGAAGCGCTTCAGGTGGAGGCAGTACATTTCATTAATTGTATTGAAAAAGGTAGGCGCCCAATCACCGATGGGGAGGCTGGGCTGAAAGTAGTTCGTATTTTGGAGGCCGCTAGTCAATCCATGCTTGAACGTGGCCGACCAGTGAAATTAGACAGATAGGGGGCATGAGATGGTCCCATTTGTGGATTTGAAAGCACAATATTACAGTATAAAGGCGGACATTGACACTGCCATCGCTAACGTTTTAGAAAGCAGCCAGTTTGTGCTGGGAAAAGAAGTAGCAGCTTTTGAAGAAGAATTTGCAGCATACTGTGAGACACGATATGCGATTGGCGTCAACTCCGGTACCAGTGCCCTGCATCTTGCATTGCTTGCATCCGGTGTGGGTCCGGGTGATGAGGTGATTACCATACCATTTACATTCGTGGCCACTGTGGCGGCAATTTGCTATACAGGCGCCCGGCCAGTATTCGTAGATATCGACCGTCGCTCATTTACGATGGATGCTGGTCAAATTGAGAAGGCAATTACAAAGCAGACAAAGGTGATTCTTCCCGTTCACCTTTATGGTCAGCCAGCCGATATGGATCCCATCCTGAAGATTGCCAGACAGTATCATCTACTGGTAATCGAAGATGCAGCTCAAGCGCATGGAGCAGAGTGTAAAGGTAAGAGAGTAGGCTGCCTCGGCGATATGGGCTGTTTTAGCTTCTATCCTGGTAAGAATTTAGGTGCCTGCGGCGAAGGGGGTATGGTAGTGACGAACAACCCTGATTACGCACGCACCATACGTATGCTTCGCGATTGGGGCCAAGAAAGTAAATACTATCACGATTTGAAGGGCTACAATTACCGTATGGAGGGAATGCAAGGTGCGGTCCTGCGGGTCAAGTTAAAACACTTAGAAATGTGGACCGAAGCCCGGCGGAGACATGCAGCTCTCTACAACAAGCTTTTAGCCGACGGTAGTGTTGAAACTCCAGAAGAGATGCTCTATGCCCGGCATGTTTATCATATCTACGCCGTCCGAACGCCCCAGCGGGAGGCATTACAGAGGGCCCTGAACGAAAAAGGAATTCAGACAGGGATCCATTATCCGATTCCCGTTCACCTCCAGAAAGCATACGCTGACCTTGGATACCGAAGAGGAGACTTTCCCGAGTCAGAGCGGGCGGCAAATGAAGTGCTGTCGCTCCCGATGTATGCTGATCTCTTAGACGAGCAAGTAGTTAAAGTGTTCACTGTCCTGAGAGAAAGTTTGGAAACGATACGGAAGTAAAAGGAATGAATTGTAAACTTTGCGTTTTAGTTACAGGTGTTGGTGGTCGTTCGGTAGGGCACCAGATTCTATACGCTTTATTACTTCTCGGTGAAAAATACCGTGTTGTGGCGACTGATGCTGAGGCATTCTCCTTTGGCCTGTATCAACTTAACGAGAGTTATATTGTCCCCCGTGCAGATGACCCAGACTATATTCCGGCGCTCCTTCACATCATAGAGCGGGAGAGAGTAGATGTTGTTCTTCCTGGAACTCAGCCAGAGCTTCGTGTGGTTGCTGAAAACCGAAACATATTATCGGCCGCAGGTTGCATTATCATTACAAGCCCGATCGAAGTGATTCGATTATGTAGCAATAAAGAACGCCTTTATAATTGGCTTGACAAGAACGGATTCAATGTTCCAAGAACAGCATCAACTTTTGAATGGCGCACCTTGGTGGGTCAGGTTGGCTTCCCGATAGTTGTAAAACCAGCCGAAGATAGTGGCGGGTCACGTGGCGTGGTCATTTTGAAAAACAAGGCCGAAGTCGAGAGTTATCTAGATGAAAGATATAGCCGGGAGGGAGTTATATTCCAAGAGTATGTGGGGTCTGAAGAGGATGAGTTTACTGTTGGCGTCATGATTTCAAAGACTGGCGATTTAATTGATTCGATTGTGCTTCACCGAAAGCTGATTGGTTTGTCGCTGGGCACTAAACGGATAATTGATGGTCGTGTGTATATACTATCTACCGGTTACTCGCAGGGCTTCATTGTCAAACATCCCTTTATTCAAGAGTCTTGCGAGCATCTTGCCTTAGAGATGGGAGTCCGCGGGCCTCTGAACATCCAATGTCGTTTGGTTGAAAATAAAGTTGTCGTATTTGAGGCTCATCCAAGATTTTCGGGAACAACTTCAATTCGAGCTGATGTCGGATTCAATGAGCCTGATACGCTTATCAGAAACTTTGCACTCGCTGAGCACTTCGGTAGATTAACGTACCAAACCGGAGTAGCTGCTATCAGAGCTCTTCAGCATATAATTGTACCCATTGACAGAATGGAAAGCATCCCACGGGTTTAGTAGTGAAAGAACTCGGGATATGAAAACAATTCCGTGTCCGCTCTGTGGATCATCCAAGCGACGGCTAGTCTGGTATCAGGAATCCTATCCAGCTTTCGGTGGGAAGGTTGTTCCTCTTGAGAAAGCGGAATCCATTCCCTGGCTACCTTTGGAAGTTTCTGTGTGCCTTGATTGTTATCATATCTATGAATCGCAAGTCCCGGAACCAGAATTGCTGAAGTCTTTTTATACGGGAGTCTACACCAGCTCAAATCCCTCTCCTGTAATGGGGGGACCATTGCCTAAGGGTTTGGAGGCCTTCTTTCGTATGATTCAGGAAGCCGTGGGTGCCAGGCGAGGACGTGCACTTGAAATTGGTGCTTATGACGGCTATTTTCTACATCTTCTTGAACAGGATGGTTGGTCTACAACTGGCTTTGAGCCGGCGGAAATAGGCGACATCGGCAAGAAAACATTCAATCTAAACATTCGGCGTGAGTTCTATCAGCCAGGCAATCGTGAGGAATCGTGGAATTTAGTGGTTAGCCGCTATGTATTTGAACATCTCCCCTCACCCCGTGAAATGCTGGATGGCATTTTTGATGAGATGGCTCTTGGCGGTTGGTTAGCATTAGAGGTTCCGGACATGCAAACACGCCTGAGGGAGGGGATTCTTGGGTGTTTTGCTCATGAGCACCTATCCTACTTTGTACCAATTACTTTGCATGGATTGGTTGAAGAGACGGGGTTTGAGGTCAAGCACTCAGTCAACTCAGCGGATGGATTGTCGATAGTAGCTCAGAAACCCACAAGGCCTTCTCTTCGAAAAAAACGCATTTTTTCATCTGAAGTGCAACACCTCAATCAGGAATTGATTGATCAGTTTTGTAAACGAAGGACTCAAAAACGCGAAAAATTCACGCGAGAGTTGTCGTCCTGGTCAGGGCCTGACAACTTTGTCGTTTATGGCGCTGATTCACATACTACTGATTTACTGGTGGAACGGTGGCTTCCGGCTGAAAAGGTAAGCTGGATTATTGATGATGACCCCGCCAAGCAGGGGTGTGTAGCCGCTGGCTTCTCAATCCCTATCGTGTCCCGCGCACGGTTGCCTGAACCAGGCCAAGCGTTGATCGTTTTATCCTCCTTCCGCAATCATGATCAAATGTGGGAAAACTTGTTAGATTGGCGTTCCCACGGCGGAGCTGTCATGCGATTTTACCCGGAATGTTTACTCATGCAGCCCTAGGTAAGTGAGATATTATATGAGGTTAGGAATCCTTTCGGATATTCACTCAAATCCATTTGCTCTCAATGCGGTACTCAAAGATTTCAAAAGCTATAATGTTGAGCTAGTCCTTTGCGCTGGTGATATTTTTGGATATTATCCGTGGGAGGAAGAAACATTTGCTATGCTTCAACACCTAAATTGGAAGGCTGTTCTCGGAAATCATGACCGACTTATTTTGGAAATCCTGGGCTGTGCATCTTATCTGGGCGAGAAGGGCAAACAGTTCTTCCGGTCAGTGTGTTATGAAGCTGAACTTTTGATTGGGCAGAGGTTGTCATTAGATGGACGAAGATGGCTAATTAGCTTGCCTCTAACCCTGGAATTCAATATTGGAGAATGGATTATTAAAATGGTCCATGGCAGACCCGATGATCTACTAGAAGGTCGGTTTTATCCAGATAACACAGAGGCTTTTAACTGGTTTCCTGGCAAGAGAGAAATTCTCATCCTTGGACACACTCACTACCCCCTAATTAAAAAAATGGAGAACGGCGGTCTTCTACTTAACGCAGGATCTGTGGGGCAGCCTCGCGACGGAGACCCACGACCAAGTTGGCTACTTTTGGACATCGATCCAACAGGATCATCTATTCGGCAACCCATAGTTCATCGCGTCGCTTATAATCAATTTGAGGCAATGGCAATATTACAAAGAAAAAATTGGCCCAAGGCATTAATTAATGCTCTAAATAAGACATCTCAAAGGCTCATGGATCAAGGACTTTAAGTAAGATGGCTCTAAAAATCAGGTTATTTGAGGCTCGGGCAATATTTGAAAAAGGATTCTGCACAGAGAGTTGTCGGCGAAGTTTTATTGTGGTGGCCTTGCTTGATAGGTGTGACGAGTATCAAATAATGAAGAAGATGTTTGGTAGGAACTTTTTAATTGATTTGGGGTCATGCGGAGTCACTGCGAGCATGCGTATGCCAGACGGCGGTGATTCTAGGCCGGGGGTTGCGGAGTATTTATCTTTGCACCACGTATATATATTAATATGCAACAGATAAGAATATACCTTTATCTTCCAAATTTCCATCAGATGACCAACTCTGAGAAAGACAAGGTTGTGAAGATCTTGCGCCTGGCATGCGCTTATATTAATAAGTGACATCACTGAAAAGGTTAAAGGAAGTAATGTTAGAAGTTGGCGGATCTAAGCAACACGAAGAACAGGTTGATAGGCCTTATTTGCTCTCAATTATAACTCCTGCTTACAATGAGGCTAACAATTTACCTGCACTTTATAAACGTCTCAACCCAGTGCTGGATTCTTTGAAACTGGATTGGGAATGGATTATCGTGGATGACCACTCATCCGATAGAACTTTTACTCTTATTAAAGAACTTAACAAAACCGATCCACGGGTAAATGGCATACGCTTTAGTCGGAATTTTGGGTCCCACTTAGCTATCACTTGTGGATTGCACCATTCCAGGGGGAACTGCGCTATCATTATGGCAGCTGACCTTCAGGACCCTCCTGAAACTTTACCTCTCCTTTTAAAAGAATGGGAGGAAGGAGCCAAAATTGTATTTGCGGTGCGTGCTCACCGTGAAGGCGAGAAAGCGAGCAAAGTTGGATTTTCTCGTCTGTTTTTTTTCTTAATGCGTTTTGTGGTGGGTATCCGGGAACTGCCATCTACTGGGTCAGATTTTTTCTTGCTTGACCAGCATGTGGTTGACGCCTTCTGTCAATTTAAGGAGAGCAATTTAAGTATTCTGCCCTTAATCACTTGGCTCGGGTTTCGGCAAACAACCATCACCTATACAAAAGAGGCAAGGGCGCATGGACGCTCCGGTTGGAGTTTAGGAAAGAAATTAAAGCTAGTGGTGGACTCTATTACTTCTTTCTCCTATTTCCCTATCCATTTGATCTCCTTAGTCGGCTTCATTGTTTCTTTGATCGGTTTTTGCTATGCTGGGGTAGTCATTTTCAATGCTTTGACTGGCAACTTACCCCAAGGATGGTCATCTTTGATGGTTGTTCTTCTCGTAATTGGCGGTTTTCAAATGCTAATGATGGGCGTACTTGGTGAATACCTTTGGCGGGCTTTGGATGAGTCAAGGCGTAGGCCGAGGTACCTAATTGAAGCAAAGACAGGATCTTTTGCTCCAACCCGTGACTACCAGGAACACTCTTAGGGGCGTAATGAGCTACAAACTTACCTATCCTTTGTCATATTATTCCTGAGTCTATTAGCTATCCCTAGAGATTTCTGTGAACAAAAGACTTGTAATATAAAATTTGTGACTAAGCATTGCTTCTCCGCGATTCAATAAATGAAACGCTGGCTTGATAAAGGTGAAATAATGAGAAAAAGGATCATTTACCCTGAAAAACATGGCTATTGAGTGGTTGAAGGTCTCGGTATGCCTGGTTACATTAGTCAGGGCGATTATTATTGAAGCAAAATGACAATCATGACTAACCGTTCTTTGCGACACTCACTCATTTTGGGGCTGGTGGTTGGCCTCGGTTTACTGATATTACTCTTTAGCCAGCTTAACTTGAGACAGGCGTGGCAGACCTTGACCCGGCTGGACGGCCGACAGCTTTTGTTGCCGCTACTGGTGACTGTTGGCGGCATATCTTTGCGTCCTTGGCGCTGGCAAGCGATCTTCCCGGCAGACGTGCGCCCTGGTTTCTTTGCTTGCTTTAGCGTCATGTGGGTTGGTAATATGACCAACAACTTTTTGCCAGGCCGTGGGGGTGATCTGTTGCGCTGTTTTATGGTCACCCGTCAAACTTCGCTGACCAGGGCAAGCCTGGTGTTAGCAACTTTAGGGCTGGAGAAGGTATTGGATGGCCTGGCCTTACTGACAGTTGTGCTATTTTCCTTTTGGTTTTTCAGCCCCCCACAATGGCTTAGACAATTGGAATTGGCTTCTGGCCTCACCTTTGCTGGCACCCTTACAATTCTCATGCTTCTACGCTACCGCACGGCCTGGTTTCTTACGCAGATGCGATCACTATTCCAGAAGGTTCATCTGGAAGCATTAGGCGAGAAGGTGGTTACGCTCTTTGCACATTTTGCCGAGGGGTTGAGCATTTTGAGATCTTTCCAGCAAGGAACCAAGGTGATCGGGTTAACTATTGTGGTTTGGGCGGCTGAAGCGATGCTGATTTGGGGGCTTGCGATGGCTTTACAGGTCCCTTTATCACTGCCAGCGGCGGTTGTTGTCTCGGCAGTTCTTGGGCTGGGCCTGATGATACCCGCTGCTCCGGGGTCTATTGGCACCTACGAATTTTTCTCAGTCATTGGATTGAGACTGTTTGGCATTGGATCAGAAAGCGCTTTTGCCTTGACGTTGGTGATGCACACCTGGTCATTTCTGGCGACCACCGGTTTAGGTCTAATTGGTATATTGATTAGTGGGATTAATTTCTCCCAACTGATCAGCGGTCATAACAGGCAACAGGCTAAAGGTGGGGGACAAGAATTATGAGCCGGAAAGTTTTGGTTACCGGAGGGGCTGGGTTCATTGGATCGGAGTTGGTCAGTCAATTGACTATCCAAGGGGCCTATGTGATTGTAGTAGATAATTTAGTGAATGGGCGCCAGGAGAATTTACGCCAACTGCCTTCAGATTGCTATCGGCTCGTAGCATCCGATATTCGTGATGACAAGATGATGGGAACACTGATGCAAGAGGTTGATGTGGTCTTCCATTTAGCCTGCCTGGGTGTCCGACATTCGATTCACTCGCCTCATGAAAACCATGAAGTCAATGCCACGGCAACCCTAAAATTGCTATCAATGGCAAGAACTGTGGGAGTGAAACGCTTCGTTTATGTCTCAAGCTCTGAAGTCTATGGCACTGCGCAGCATGTACCTATGATGGAAGAACACCCGACTTTTCCTATGACCGTTTATGGTGCATCAAAACTGGCTGGCGAATGTTACGCCCGTGCCTTTTATCGAACCTACGGATACCTGACGATCGTGGTACGCCCCTTCAATACTTATGGACCACGTTGCCACCACGAGGGGGATAGCGGTGAGGTGATTCCTAAGTTTTTGCTGCGTTGTATGGCCGGGCATCCAATGGTCATCTTTGGCGACGGCAATCAGACCCGTGACTTTACCTATGTCAGCGATATAGCTGGGGGAATTCTGATGGCTGGATCGGCTGATAAAGCAGTGGGAGAGACGATCAATTTGGGCAGTGGATGCGAGATAACTATCAATGATTTGGCTCGTCAAGTAGCGGAAGTGGTCGGGAGGCCAGACGCAGTAGTAACTCACGACAACCCGCGGCCAGGAGATGTGTTACGTCTTTTCGCTGACACCACGAAGGCGCATCAGTTGCTTGGGTTTGAGTCTAAGGTAACGTTCCTTGAAGGGTTAGCTAAATTGAAAGATTGGTACCTGAGCCTTGGACAACCACCAGAAGTATTGCTGGAGCAGGAGATCGTTCGGAATTGGGAAAGATAAGAACACAGAATCCAGGAGCCAGGAGCCAGTATCCAGAAGCAAGGATCAAAGAATCAGGAGAAAGGAGACAGAATCCAGAAGACAGAATCCAGAAGACAGAATCCAGGAGCCAGAATCCAGGAGCCAGAATCCAGAATCAAGTATCAAGGATCCAGAATCCAATATCAAAGAATCAGGAGTCAGGAGCCAGAATCCAGAAGCAAGTATCCAGTATCCAGGATTAAGAATGAAAAGACCGGCTCGTAGTTTTGAAGATTTATTGGTTTGGCAAAAGTCACATCATTTCGTTCTGGAAGTTTACAGATTTACAAGTCTCTTCCCGAAAGCAGAAATTTACGGTTTAACACCTCAATTTCGTCGTGCCGCCGTATCAATTCCTGCGAATATTGCAGAAGGGTTCAAAAGACGTGGCAAATCTGACAAGCTTCGATTCTTGAATATTGCCCAAAGTTCATTAGAAGAATCGAGATATTACCTATATTTGACAAGAGATCTAGGGTATGGCGATTCTTCACAACTTCTTACACAGATAGAAGAAGTCAGTAAATTATTGGAGGGCTATTCGCATTCGATACTGGCTTCTCTCTCCTGACTACTGACTTCTGGATACTTTTTTATTTATGGTAAAAAAACCCTATTTCATTCCAATCACAAAACCTTGGATGGATGAACGAGAAGTTGAAGCAACCAAGCGTCCCATCCTATCTGGCTGGGTTACCCAGGGGCCTGAAGTGGCTGCTTTCGAGCACGAGTTTGCTGAGTATGTAGGTGCCAAGTATGCTTGTGCTGTTTCCAGTTGTACCACTGCATTGCACCTGGCACTTTTGGCTGTAGGAGTTCAACCAGGGGATGAGGTAATTACCGTCAGCCACTCTTTCATTGCTACTGCTAATAGCATTCGTTATTGCAGCGCAACACCGGTCTTTTTGGATATCGAACCAGAAACTTTCAACATAAACCCCAAACTCATTGAAGCTGTGATTACTGAGCACACACGGGCTATCCTCTGTGTACATCAGATGGGAATGCCCTGCGACCTAATGGCTATCCTGGAGATCGCTCATCGCCATTCTCTGCTTGTGGTGGAAGATGCTGCCTGTGCTATTGGCAGTGAGATTCTGTGGAACCGTAAGTGGGAAAAGATTGGTAGGCCGCATGGCGACATTGCCTGCTTTTCCTTCCATCCTCGCAAGGTTATCACCACTGGCGATGGGGGGATGATCACCACATCGAATCCCGAGTGGCACCGACAGGTCCGCCTTTGGCGACATCACGGAATGAGTGTACCTGATAAGGTACGTCACGAAGCGAAAGAGGTCATCTTTGAGTCTTACCCGGTATTAGGATATAACTACCGTATGACCGACATCCAGGCCGCAATCGGGCGTGAACAACTCAAGCGTTTGCCGGAAATCATAAACCGACGCCGTTTTCTGGCGGAGCGATACCGGGAATTGCTGGCAAATATGCCCGGTCTGAGACTCCCTGAAGAACCATCCTGGACACGCAGCAACTGGCAGAGCTACTGCGTGCGCCTACCTGATAGGTATAACCAGTTACAGATAATGCAATTTATGTTAGATCGAGGTATCGCTACCCGCCGAGGAGTAATGTGCGCTCACCGTGAGGAGTCCTATGCCTCTCTTCTTCGGCCTTTATTTCTTATAGAATCAGAAAAAGCACAAGATCATAGCATCCTCCTACCGCTTTATCATCAAATGACAGAAGAAGACCAGAACTACGTGGCGGAAGTGCTGAAGGAAGCCTGTCAGGTAACATAAATGGTATACCAGCCCTAATGCCTTAAGGGAGTAGAATGTGCAAAAATGTGACCTATCGTCTGTTGGAACAACCTTGGATCTATCGCCTTGCACAGCTTTTCCTGGCCCCCGGCGCTGAAAAAACTTTTATTCAGAAAATCAAACAGTTAATGACGCAACTGCCGCCTGCTCACCGCATCCTGGATGTTGGCTGTGGCCCATCGTCCTGGCTGTGGCAATTAGGATTACATCCCATTGGCCTTGATTTGTCGTTCACTTATACAGTGACCTTCAGCCACTGTGGGGAGATAGCCATTACCGGATCTGCGAATGCGTTACCATTTCGCAATGGCTCTTTTGATAGCGTATGGAGCATTGGCCTTCTCCACCACCTGCCGGATGATTTGGCACGTCAAGCTGTGAGTGAAATGTTGCGCATTTGTCGCCCGGGTGGCTACATAGTTATTGTCGATGCAGTTTTGCCTGAACCAGCCTGGCAACGTCCAGCAGCCTGGATGATACGGAGACTTGACCGAGGCCGCTTTATGCGAACCCAGTTAGTTCTGGAGTCTATTCTTTTACCGCGCGAGAATTGGGTTTGCGAGCGGTTCAGTTATTCTTTAACTGGACTTGAAGGTTTGTTATGTAGATTTTTAAAGTAGGGCAACACATAAAGTGGAAACAAGACACTTGCAGATTCAATTTTTCAAGGGTATGTGAAAACAGATAATTTCTTATAGATTATACTACATTATATTGCAGGACATGAACTCTTAACACTTTAGTCTTAACTACTGTTTCCCCTTTTCCCCTACCTTCTGCTCTTGTTGTATTTGTGATTCTTTTATAGATAGTAACTTTTCCATTCCTCTAATTTTTCCCTCCTTTAATCTATAAAGGTTGGTTACATTTCTTTTGAATATGTTAAGTATCTCCCTTGTATAATTAGGATTTATGTTTAGATTGACAGCAAGGTCAAAAAGCTTTTCAAGTTGCTTCGGGTCTTTAACATTCTCAAATCTTTTTGGACCCAGTTCTATCGCAAGAAGTTCAGGGCTGAACGAGTCATATACTGATTTATGTACAATAACTGCAGCAACTTTATCAAAAAATGCAAGCTTCCAGTCAGGTGTTCTCAGTAACCAGAAGATTATATATGTTTCTGTCAAATCTATTAACGCAGTCTTAAACGGATACTTGGAGGTAAACATCTTCAGTCCTTCAGGGTCTTTCAACTTCTCATTCACCCCAATCCAATCATTATATACTTCTCTGGGATATATCGAATCTCTTGAGTCTATAAACACCTTATAATCAGGATACATTGACCAAATCATATAACCGCCGATCTTATAGGTATTAAACACGGGTCCCGGAAGTTTGTTTTTCTTTATAAAATCAACCTCTTTTAATGGAACAAGTTCATTAATGTTTGTGCCAAACCATGACCGGTGGTCAAGATAAAATACAGTATGATAAATAATATTGCCTGACCAGAATGTAAATAATAACAACGCTATAGGCGCAATTTTCCTTTTAATAAAAATGGCATCCCCTCTCTTTAGTGTATAAAAAATTGAGAAGAGGCAGATTAACGGGAAAAATATGGAGGCTCGACCTTTATCCATGCCGATGTAAAAAAATACTATGTTTAATATCACGACTGTCACGTCAAAATGTCTATTTTTTCGATAGCCATAAACACTGACAGCCAAAAAAAGGATTGCCAATAGTAGCATGGACCACACAGTATTTATAAAACGAAACGCATAAACCTTTGGAAATACGAATTTCCACAAGTTAAAATAGGCAATAATTGTAGCGGAATGTGACCACGTTTCTTCAGCGAGTAAAAATTTTAAGATGTTCAAATGGTAGGTAATACCATGTGGATTAATCAGTATTGCAATGTATGCAATAGCAAAATATATCGCAAACTGAATTAGTAGTTTTTTTGTCAAACAGGACTTTTTGAGAAAAAAGGAGTTGAATACCTCTCCACAAAAGGTAAGGCTTATAAAAAAAAGCCCTACTATAAACCCTCCATGTGTATTAACCCATATCAAGAAAAGGATCGGGTAAATGAAAAAGAGATTTTTAGATGATGACTTGATGTAAAAATATATAAATACTGTTATGGCAAAAAATAAGGTAGTGAACAATTCAGGTTTAATAAAAATAGCGGTGAGGTTTAACACAATAGCCACTAAAATCAGTCCAGTTATGTGGTTAATATCAAAGTTATCGCCGATGGATTTTATGTAGTATTTATATAGAGCAAATATGATCACGAATATTAACCATTGAAGAATATATAAACCAGGTATTGATGCAATCCAATAGAAAATGTATAAGATTGAACTTCCAATCCATGTATTATATGTCCAGTCAGAGATGGTTGGGGTCCATGAAAACTGAGTATGGTCAATGTTCCAGGTGAGATTCTTAACAAAGTGTTCTCCATATTTCAAATGCCACCATATATCGTAATCATCGCCTGATGTTGGGTAATAAGCCCAAACAGATATTAACAGTAACGCCAGAGAAATCCATTTAACAACTTTGTTGTTAGAGATATTTACTATTTGTTCTGAAAAAGATATATTTTTACCCTTTATGCTTGATGATTCGATCTCAAGGTTTTTTCTGTGCTCTGTTTTAAACTTTCCTTTTTTAGACATGTTAATCTAAATTAACAAAGAGAAATACTATTGTCAATTACGGTTTATTAGTATATAATGTCGGTGAATTAATGGCCTGTAAAATAAATATGATTGGAGTGTTGATCCTTTTCATATTTTTAATAATCTTTATAATGCCCTACCCCGTAATAGCTGGTGCCATAAAACTTCCTCAAACAGGACAAATAACAAGTTACATTTCGGGTGATGATGGCGATATTCAGTCAGGTCTTCCATGGCCCGTTCCAAGATTTACTGTTAATGGACATGGGACAGTCATTGATAACTTAACAGGTATTGAGTGGACAAGGAATGCAAATACTATTGATCATTCCCTATGTAATTATTCAACACCCATGGCATGGTATGATGCATTAGATTATATTAAATGTCTCAATGAAAACAGCTATCTTGGCTTT